>Ga0307990_1004297_pt1 | contig 10506 bp, 7 predicted proteins | sample EllFjometagen129_FD_203168 | JGI IMG/M metagenome (GOLD analysis project Ga0307990, IMG submission 203168) | Marine microbial communities from Ellis Fjord, Antarctic Ocean - #129 | ecosystem: Environmental > Aquatic > Marine > Unclassified | place: Southern Ocean | collected 2014-10-08
ATAGTCCTATAAAGCTTTCGTATTTAGTCTTCTGGGCATTTTAATGAATATACAGACGAGTTTTCATGGAGATAATATTGTTATAGTCCTAGACTAATTGTACAAGTTATTTCTTACCCATCCCTTAGGCGGATAAGGCATGGTGATGGTGTGAGTAATCCACGATCATCAAACGCTAAGAACCAAATGGGTGACTGCACGAAAGAGTTTGTTTGCATTGGGCAAACGATCTTTCAGTGAATAAATACGAACACGCAGGTGTGGAAGAAACCATGAGACCCGAGCGTATCGAAAGAAAAATGCCCAGCCGTAAATCGACTGAAAAGCCAAGTCGAAAAAGAAAAAAACTTTCGACTCAGAAAATGTACATTTAAACTTGACAGGAACCTATATGGGTGACCCCGTCGCGATTCCCTCACTTGGCCATTGTGGCGGCGTGGGCGGAAAGAATCCGCACCCGCTCTTTCATATCGGCCTCGCTATTTTTCGCCGAGGAGGTTCTGCCCGGATAGTACAAGGCCCACCAATCCCCGCCGCTCCCCGGAACCGGCATAAAATCTCCATTTTCCTTGCGCCCACGGAGCGCCCAGAACAAGGTCCCGGAAACATTCGGGTCATTTTCAGCATCACGCAGAGTAGCCTTTAGTCCTTCAGGATTCTTATCTTTATGACCCTCACCATCCCAGCCGAACTCCCCGACGATAAACGCCTTGCCGGCTTTAGCCACTGGAGCGACGTGAACAGGCAAATTCCAATTGCCATAGTAGTGCCGCTGGTAAATGTCGATGTGCGGACTGGCGAGCAATGCGGGGTCTTCCAGCATCATAACCGGCTCAACAATACAACGTGTCGCTCTCGCCAGGTACAGATGATTGACGTCAAGCGATTTGATATAGCCCGCAATGTCATTTTCCCATTCCGCAGGCCCATCATATAATTCATTGCCGGATTCCCAAGCAAGGATGACCGGATCGTTTTTATACGCAACCCCGGTAATTGAATTGGTGCGCTCAACCAGAGTCTTGATATAAAGTTTGAAATCAGCCCTGCAGCCAGGGTCGGTGTAAAAATTCTTTCCTCCGCGCCACTTGCTGAATTGCAACCGACCGCCAACGTAATACTCCCAGTTATCGCAAAACGGAAGAATCAGACGAATGCCGTGCCGCTTGGCGGAAACCAACACATAATCAAGTTGTCGAAGCGCCCGTTCATTGAACTTTCCCAGTTCAGGCTCGATGCTTAACGGAGTTCCCTGGCATCCCGCCGACCATACACGCGCCACCGTGCCGTTCATTTTCTGCAGCGTCTTGAACGCATCGTCGATCATCACCTTGGAGGGATAGTAACTTTCGCTGCATTCCGGCGAAGTACCAATATTATCTTTGCCCAGGAGATTAAACTTGTCGTTGGCCAGAACCAGATAATCGAGATTACCCCCGCCGAATCGGAATGGCTTGCCGTTCAGGAGCAGTCTCGTCCCATCTCGCGTCACAAAACCCTCCAGTTTTGCCGCGTCGCCTGCCGGAACCGCCTGAACAGTCAGGAAGTTGACGGTGACGGATTTCGCGCTCCATTCTTTCCACTGTTTCTCGGCGGATTCAGCATCCACAGCCTCGGGGTAAATCACCAGCCTGTATTGCAGACGGAGTGACTTTCCGGCCTTGAGTGTGTGGGGGCCATCAAGAATGACGGAAGGGCTGAAATAAGGCATATTTTCCGCAACATACCACTTCGCCGGATAGCGAAGATTCGTCGGGTGATCCATAAAAAGGAGGCTGCCCCCAATGGTGGTGGAGTAGGTCATCCAGCGGGCGGGTTGGCAGTGGGCCTTGCTTCCGGTCAGACCTTCGCTGGAGAAGAAAGTGCCGCCAATCACATCCTTGTTCATCCGTACGGAATACCCGGCATATCCCCCATAAATTCTCCCGTTAGGTTGCCCAGGCAATGGGGTGCGATCGAGCACGACATCATTTTCCAGCGCCCGGAATTCGGATGCCCAGTCGATCGTGTATGCTCCGTTTTTATCCGGTGGTGAAATAACGACAGACCGCTTTTCCCGCATGACCTGCTCGGTTTTCCCGGCCGGGGCATACGCCAGGGTCATCTCAACACGCACCTCATTTTCAGGGGAGATCTTGCGTTTAGTTGATAGCAGCAGGGTCTGGCCATCTGATTTTCCGGTGGCTCCATTTTCCTCCCAGTAATTGATTCCATTGATAAATTTCCATGAGAACCAGAGCGCACGATGCCAGGGATGGTCTGTAGGGCGGAGATCGGAAAACACCTGCCCGGTCGTTGTTGCCAGCGGATGCACATAGGGTTTTCCTTCCTCGGGATTGTGGTTGAGCCTCCATAATGTTTTTCCATTGAGCCTCATTGAAATTGAGTTTTCGGATTTCTCAACTCCATCCCCTGCACCCGCCACCCATGCAGTACTACGTGCCGGCAAAATTTTTAATCCATCTGCCTGCATGTTTTCAACACTAACTTTATCAGCTTGCGCCGCAAGGCCAGCCACAAGAACCAGCAGAAACACCGCACAATATCCAAACTTCTTTTTGTTTTGCATATTTAAAATCATCATCCTTTATCTCCTTTTGTAACATTTGTGTTGCTCATTGTTTTCGACTTATCTAGCACATTCCTCGATTTTCTGACAACATAAAAGAGGCTCTAGGATCAACCTTACGGTGTTGTAGTTTCCTTAATGGTCCATTTGTTATCCATTTGTATTCGTTCTCCTGCTCCGACATCCCGAAACTGGGGATTATTGAATTTTTGGGTACGTTTTGTCCGCGACCAGGGCGTCGGGAGGCTTCAACGAATTCGTGGCTTCCGCAAAGGCCTTGCCAATCTGCGCCACGATCTTGGCGCTGCCCATATAGTGACAGTGCCAGTGTGAACAGCCTTTTATCGTAGCTCTGTCCTGGAGCGGATACAATTCTTCCAAGGAACGGTCGAGCTTGTCTTTGTCAGATTGGGTAAGGCCCTCAATACACAGATCAATCGTGGCATAGTGCTCGGTCGAGTCCTTGTTGTACTGATCATTGGCATAGGCAGCCAGGATATTGCCCCCCTTCTTCAGATACTGGGTCTCTGCATCTCCGAGCACGATTGATCGGTAGTACGGCTTGTCCTGCCACCAGCTGTAGCTGTGAATCTTGTGACCGTTCAAGTAAACATCGACTCCTTGTCGGGCCAGGAGGCTGAGGCGGTACGATACGCAGTCGAGCGCCGCGACTTCAAATTTGGTGCGCATCAGCAGGAATTCGCCCTCGCCCCAGGCGGAGCGGTGGTTGTTCACGGTTATGCCGCTCTGTTTCCAGACCCCCTTGCCGATCAGTACTTTGCCGAGATTCCACTTGCTGTCATCAAAATCAGGCATGTACCACTGCTCCATCCCGGCGGGAAATGTAATCTCGCGAAAACGCCTTTGCGTATATTCACGCAACTTGTCCTTCTCCTGCTGGGGGTCGATCGAAGTGAAGCGCCAGTCCCGGTCTTCCGGTTTCGGTGTTCCAAGCGGCTTCCAGAATATTTCCAATGGCGAGTCCTTCACAATACTGCCGTCTTTGTTCAACTTGTGCGCCGTATTGATGATCTCGCTATACTTGTCCGCCTTGACTTTCTCGATATTATTACCGTGCCGGGCCAGCTGCTTTTTGCTGAACTGGTAGGGGCCGGCACTCGGCGAACGGTAATCGGTATTCAGCGATTTCCCGCCCACGGCAAACTTGATGAGCAGGATCGGTTGATTGACCAATTTCTGCATATAGATACCGAATGTGAACTCTGGCCCGATCTTGCCACCATCCCGGGTCGGATCATTGGGGCGCCCGCCGTAGCCGGTGGTCAGCTTGCCGAAACCTTCGCCGAAAGTCGTCCAACCGGTTAAATAGGATATCCATACGTTCTCGCACACCCGCGACGTTCCATCAGGATTGCGCATCTCCTTGAGCAACGGCGCGGTCTTCGGATCCAGCCCGATATAATCAAACGTACTTACATCCGCCCACCCTTCCATATTGGATTGCCCGGCGAGGATGTAAACCTTGAGCGGTTTCCCCGCAGCCATAACACTGCTGCCAAGTACAACTGCCAACCCAAAGGCCAACACGATTCCTGCGATTGATCTATTCATTCTGTTTTCCATTCTATTTCCTACCTCACCGGCGCCAGTTGCCCGTCTTCTCGCTGTCTTCGATGTGCCGTTTGATGCTGATCAACTTCGGCTTGGTCGTCTTCCCCGCGCCTCGAGCAGGTCCCCTGCCGTGTTCCGTTGATCGGGGTCGAAGCGCCCGGCGGCAACGATTTCCTGCAGGTCCACAGCGGTGATGGCAGCCATGGAGAAACCCTCCTTGCCGGTGATATACAGCTTCTTGCGGGGCAGGCAGAACTGCAGAAGCCGCGAGCCAGTGGTTCTCCAATTTGTGAAGGAGCCGAGATCCATGTTGTTCAACTGGAACTGATGCACGAACCCGCCGTCGTAGCGACGCTCCAGTTCGACAAACCAGCGCGTGTTGCCGATGAAGGACTGCGATGCCGCATCGCCCCCCCGGGCGGCGCCTAACGCGCCCCAGTGCCAGGAGAAGAAGTGACCCGTATGCCCCCATTCCCGCTCGTTGTACGAGGCGAGTGTCATGCGTCGAAAGTAGTCGGCGGCCTCCGTGTCGCCAAAGCGCTAAGAACCCACAGTCATTTGACTAGGACCCTGTAGAGATTGATACTGAGTGGCTTGATGACCAGCGTCTTGGTCATGTTGGCTTTTTTGCCCTTTTGTATGGCAAGATTTTTCACGTGGTCGGGATCATTGTAGGCCAGAGGATTTTTGTCGGCAATGAACCATTGCTCGGCCGTTCGGGCCGGTTTGAGGCCGTTGAAATCCAGAGTCAACCGGTGCGTATCCCATGAAGCATTGATCACCCCGATGGTCAGGGCCAGGGGGACCCACCGCACCCACAGCGACCAGTTGAATCTTGGGATCGACCTTCCACATGGCCTCTGCCACCTGGTTGTGTTTTTTGACGTAGTCTTTCAGCGACATGTGACCAAGCTGCCAGCCACCGTACATTTCATTGCCCACAGCCCAGAACTTAACCTTGAAAGATTCAGCATGGCCATTCTTTGATCGCCACTGGCCCATGGGCGTGTCCAAAGAACCGTTGCAATACGCCACTTCCTTGGCCGCATCTTCCACAGTGCCCAGGCCCGTGTTCACCGCAATGTAGGGTTCCGTGTCGAGAAGTCGGCAAAGATCCATAAATTCGTGGAGACCCACATCATTGTACTCCATGCCTGTCCAGGCCGGATTGGTACGAGGGGGACGCTTGTCACGGGGCCCCACACCATCCTTCCAATCGTAGCCGCTGACAAAGTTGCCGCCAGATAGCGATCATACTTATCGTCCTTCACAGGCAAAAGTTCAACATACTGCGGCCAGTCCAATTGTGCAGCCGGCTGCACTTTCTTATGCGTCAAATAGAAACGTCTAAAATTAAAGACATTTCTTCGCGAAAACCCCTCCCCAAACTGCTCTGACAAATCCACCGAAAGTTGCTCAATCAGATGGTGTGATGCCTGCCACTGCCAGGAAGGTGGGAGCGAGATCGGTCAGGTTGACGAAATCATCCATGATGCTCCTTATTCGTATGTCACCGTCCATTTAATGTCCGTGTTGGCAGCGGCCGAGAGTGTCAAGCAGCTGAGGCCGGCGACCGGATGAGGCTTGAGTTCAGACCCACCGCCTTGGGCGTCTGACTTGAGCGTCCTGGCTCCGTTGTCGGCGACTACGATCTTGAAGGGTTCGCCGCCGATGACATGGGCTATACCGCTAAGAGTCCTTGTTTTGGTGTCCCAGCTGACATCTTTGAGTTCGACCCAGCCCTGAAGCAAGTGGCGGTTTGTGCTGATCACCTGAGGATGTGATAAAGCTTTTCGCAGCGAGACCATGGCGCAACAGTTCGGGGGCAGTTCTTGCGCAAGGCGTGCGGTTCCGGAGAGCTTGCCAAGGTACGTGTCAGACCAAAATTCATAGGCATGGTAATGCGCTGCCGGGTCCAGCCCCACGGCGTTGTCCACACGCTGGCCACTGATCGCCGTGGAAACCACCGCCTTCTCTTTTGTTGTGTTGTAAAGGGCGATCTGGTGCCAGTCGGGGGTCAGCTCCAGGTCATAAACCTGTGGATCGAGCACGCCGGTAAAGGCATCGAGTGGCCGGGCGGTTTTTGCATCCTGGTAATGCGGATAGCTTCGTGAAACGATGCGTGTGATTTCAGGTGTAAACAACGAGAATGACGTAGCCAGATCCAGGCGTCCACTCGTCAGGAAGTTCATCGTAATCAATGATTGCAGCAAACCTTCGGACTGATTGTGCACCGCTTTCGTATCGGAGTAGTAGTTGAATACGGTACGGTTCTTGTACCAGCGAAGCCCGCTTTTGGATATCATCTCCGGAACAAATTTATTGGAATCGCCCCAGGTACGCTGGGTATCGACCAACCCGGCAGTAACGTCCAGGCAGGGCCGTGAAGATTCACCCAGGTTGCGCTCGTCGATGAGGCCGTCTTTGCCCATCGCCTCACGCAGCAACGTAAAGGCCCGGCGATAGGCCGCATTGGTGGTGGCATAACGATCGTCAAAGCCTCCCTCGGGACGCCAGGCCGTGGCGGGATAATCGACCTTGACCCCGTGAATACCATCTTTTCGCAACTTGCTCCAAACCTTTACGAAATGCTTGGAGTATTCCTTATCCGTATAGTCATAAGTCACATACGGCTGATGATGCGGATGTTTGTTTCTCCAATTTTTGTTGGGGGTTCGCTTGTCAACTTCAGAACCATCGTTGAAGAGCATGTACTGCGGATATTTTCGCACGAAATCATCTGAAGGCATACCAAGCTGCATATAGATATAGGGAACTCCGTTCATGGAATTCATTTTCTTGCTCCACTTGGCGATGGATTCGTATGGCTCCACCAGATGCTTGAACTTACGCATGTGTTCATCGTCCCACCAACTCTGTTCGGTATCAAGATGGTACTTATCCGGTTCGAGGCGGAGCGAGACCTTTGTATATTTGGTCAATCCACAATTATTGGCATGTTCAAGTTCGCCGATCAGCTTGGCCGAGTTATTGACATTGGGCAAACGACTAATGTGACTAACGCTCCAGCCGCAGAGTACGGGAAAGTCGTAGACATTGGGGTGCGCGTTGTTGGCCAGGCGCATGGCCAAACCATAACGCTCCATAGCTTCAAACGGCTCTTGCGTATGGACATCCAGATAAAACGTGTCCCTGGCGATATAGCTCTGGTCCTCATCGACCAGCTTGCCGATAGGGTCATCAGCGTAAAACATTGGCGAACCATCTTGCAGGATCGCGAATTTGCCAAACTCATCATTTGTCAATCCGCCCCATACAGCCGTGCGGCGTTTGCCCTCAACCAGCCCGGTCAGTATGAGACTGTTGGCGCTGCGACGTGTTAGCCCTTCGGTAACGAACGTTTTTTCCGCACCAGCAGAACCGTTAAGCGTCATAGGTTGTTTCATTTCCTTACCGCCAAAGAACTGTCCGCCCCCAAGCGGCGTGCTTTCTGTCAGTCGAAAGCTAAAATAGTTGGGCATCTTAGCGCCGAAACCGCAAACCAATGCGGGCCTGTTTTCATAAAGCGAATATGAATAAAGCAAATACGCAAACGGGCGATTACCCCAGCCCCGGTAACCCAGTTCGTCGAAGTCGTGAACTTCCAGCATAACGCGTTTGCCGATACCGAAAGCATCCTTTATGTCCTCGGCATACCTCTTAACAACTTTTCCGCGTTTGCCCCGCGGCAAACCAAACCGAGCCTCCGAAAGCAAGACCTCCTTGCTCTTGGCATCATCGATGGAGAAGGTGCCCTGTTTATCAAACACAACAGAAATGATCCCATTGCTCAATCGACCCTCCGCATACGTCACGGATTTTATTGCTTCCTTGTTCGTTGGCCCACTCAGTCGGTCACTTTTTCTCAATGCCAGCATGGCTTCGGCCAGTGCCTTGCCGAAGCGAACAAACGTCTTACCGCTGCCCAGGTAATGGTATTCGGCATTGGATGCACTCCGATCCCAGGTCCGCTGCTCCTGTGCGGTTAGTTCGCCGTCGCCGAAGCCGTACCGGGCGTACTCCTCCTTCAACTTCTCCTGCGTCATCTCCCCCTTCATCACACGCCGTTTCAAATCACCGGTCATTCGCCGCTTCCAGTAAATATCGCTGAGTGCAAGTTCGTAGAACGGGCCGCTATCCACCGCGATCACATGGCCGCGATATCGCGGGGCCACCTTCTGATCGTATTGCTCCACTGCGGCAAACTGGACCTTGCGAAACGCAGTCACCGGCAGTCCCTTGTCGAACAGCCGACTGTCCGGGTCCGTGCCGTAAACCCCGAGAATGCCTACGATAAAAGGTAGAGTCGGGGCATTGAATGTCTTGCGAACATCGCTGATGAAATGGATCATGTTCTCGGTGTATTGCTCAATGTGGTATCGATTGCACATATCGTTCCAGCCCTGGAACCAGACGAACCCGGCAAGTTCATAGCCCTGCGATGCGTCGTAGTCTGGAACAACATTCCTGATACTCTCGGGGTCCTTTAGTGTCGTCCGAACAAACCGGATCATCTCGCGGTAGTAGTGACCGACCTTCTCCTTCGCGGGGGCACTGCCGCGATCCTTCTCTATCGCACTGGGCTTATAGGGTCCGGCACTCGGCGAGCGAAAGTCGACAGCCAGGGATTTACCGCCCCAGGCAGTCTTGATGATCAAGACCGGTTCGTCAAGTACCTTATCAATGTAGATGCCAAACCCGTATTCGGGGCCAATGCAATCACCGTCAAAGCCGTAACCCACCTTCACCTTGCCGTGCAGAACGGTATCGCCGTCACGGCCTCCGGTTAGGTAGGTTATCCGGGCATTGTCACAGACAACCGGATCACCGTTCTGGTCCAGGATGTCGCTGAGAAGCGCAGCGGTTTTAGGGTCGTCACCCATGGCCGCAAAGGTATGCTTATGCGCCGCGCCCTGCATATTCGACTGACCTGCCATAATATAGACCTTCAGCGGTTTGGCCCCCGCCGCAACATTGAAGGCAAATCCGGTCATCGCCAATACAGCCATAGCCAATACGATTTTGATTCTGTTGACTTTTATCATATTTCATTTTTCCTTGCAGTGTTCATATTTCCAGTTTATAAAAGATATCACTCTTTAAGTTGACTTTCGTATTCTCCAGGGATGTGGTTCACCACATTGGCCCTGTCTTCTTTTCCTCATGATCTCACAAAGATCACGAACGTGTCCAGCACTTCCGCCCCACCCCCTTCTTGCCGGATCAGCCTATTCGGGCAGAATCTTCCATCGGTTATTGCCATAATAACCGCTCCCGGTCAACTGGTCGGTATATATCACATGCTCGACAGGGAGTGTTCCGAACAGCTGCCCGCCCTGTCCGACTCGCCAAATGTCCTGGCCGGTCAATATCGCGCTGCGTGACGGCGTACACGACGGCGCAGCACAGTAGGCCTGGGTGAACAGTACCCCTTCGCTGGCGATACGGTCGAAGACGAGTGTCTTGATCACCGGCTCACCGTAGGCGCTCGCATGTGGATAAGACTGGTCGTCCGCAAGACAAAAGAGAATATTGGGCCTTTCCTGGACAGATTCCTTCGGGCTGAGCCGGGCACCGACTTCGGAGGGTTTTGATCCTGACATACCGATAATTGCCTCGGCAATCGCCTGCATGGCCGCAGTAGCTGCAGATTGACCGAGCACCATGAAAACCGGCTCCATACAAATCGAGCCAAAGGCAATGTGCGAAGCGATCAAACAGACCGGCACCAGCAGATTGTCGCATTCCGCTTTCCTGGGTCATCACTAGAGTCTCCGGTGCATGGAAGTAACGCAATTAACCATGGCTTCCTGTGGTTTGATGAGTGCAGCAATGCGTCACGGATAAAAATATCGTTTTTTCAACCATTTTTCAACCATGATCGTGATTATAAACCTTGCATCAGGATAGCTCAAGGTAAAACAGCCCAGAACCGCAATGGCGGGTCTGGGAGCCTGCCGTTCCAGTACCTTCTGTTCCGTAATCGGCCTGCTTTGTCAGCGTTGATCGTCATCGTTCGCTTACCAGATATAAGGGCATAGCCTCTTTAATGATTTCAACATTCCCCCATCGCTCAAGCAGTTTTGCCCAGTCAATCACAGGTGTAACAGCTTCAGAATACCGAACGTCAAGATGAGGGGACATCGGATCGCGCCGCGATGCGTTGGTGCCCTCGATCGTATTGTTGGCATATTCTATAATCGCTGTTTGTCGGCAATTAACTGTTTCCTTAGTTTGCCATAGTCCAAGTCCTGGATGCATACGTCATCATCGATCGCGATACAGGCAGCCGTTCCGGCGCTCTGACCAAGGATCATGAAGACCGGCTCCATCCGGATCGAACCGTAGGCCGCGTGGGATGCGCA
>Ga0307990_1004298_pt1 | contig 10504 bp, 4 predicted proteins | sample EllFjometagen129_FD_203168 | JGI IMG/M metagenome (GOLD analysis project Ga0307990, IMG submission 203168) | Marine microbial communities from Ellis Fjord, Antarctic Ocean - #129 | ecosystem: Environmental > Aquatic > Marine > Unclassified | place: Southern Ocean | collected 2014-10-08
TGAGCAAGTGCCAGCGGTCATTCCTCGTCTCGGCCGTCAGACCCACGCGGCGGATGCGGTGATGACACGTCGAAAGAGAATTGCCGCAGAGCCGTAGGTTGCGACGAACATCGAGGACGTAGAGGCATTGAGGTCGGTGGGCAGGGCTGAACGACAATGTATAAGAATCGAATGAAGGTATTCCTCGGTTTGCTGGTGGCGGTGTTCTTGCTGCTTGCGGGCAAGCTGGTTCAATTGCAGGTTATCGAGGGCAAGGGCTATCGCCACAAGGCCGAGGAGGCCATGCGCAAGGTGAAGATCCTGCCGGTGATGCGCGGGCAGATCACCGACCGCAAGGGGCGGATTCTAGCCATTGACGAGCCGTGCTTCAACCTGTGCCTGCACTACCGTTTGCTGACCGAGGACCCCGCCTGGGAAAGGGCCCGGATACGTCAGATTGCTCGCGAGAAGAGGATAAACCGGGACGTGGCGACGGTGCTGTTCCATCGCCGCGCCGACAGGACCTGGCAGGTGGCAAGGGAGGTCGCCGCCGAGGCAGGCGTGGACCTTGACGAGTCCATCCGCGCCGTGGTTCAGCGAGTCCAGGCCGTGCGGCGGATTGTCAACCGCGACCGTGCGGAGGATATAACCATTGCGGAGGAAGAGCAATGCCACCCCGTCATCACCGGGCTGGATGAGATGACCGCCATTCGCCTGCGGACCGATGCCGATGAGTTGGTCGGCTTGTCCATCGAGCCGAGCCATCGACGGTGGTATCCTTTTGGGGCCGATGCGTGCCATGTCATCGGGTATACGGGAAGGGTCTGGCCTGGCGAGAGAGACCGCTTTAACCTCAAGGAGGCGGATGCGCCCTGGCTGGAGCGGATGAGGACGAACTATCTGCCAGGCGATACGATAGGCAAGGTCGGCGTCGAGAAGATGTGCGAGTCGTACCTGCGGGGCCATCGCGGATACCGGCGGTTTCGCCTCAGTGGCGAGACGCTCGAAGAAGAGCCGACCGCCCAGGGCGGCGACGTACACTTGACGCTCGATATCGTCCTGCAGAAGAAAATCGCCGCCATGCTCGAGGCCAAGGGCTTCACCGGCGCTGCCGTGGTGCTCGGCATCGGCACGCCGCAGGCCCCGACCAATGAGGTTCTGGCGATGGTCTCCGTCCCGACCTACGATCTCAACGAATACCGCAGCCAGTACCCGGACCTCGTCAGGGACGAAGTGCGTCTGCCGCTGATGCACAGGGCGATCATCCAGCGGTATCAGCCTGGCTCGACGGCAAAGCCCATGGCGGCAGTGGCAGCCCTGGCTGAGGGGGTCATCACCACGGCCACCACCATCAATTGTCGCGGCTACATGTACAATCCCCACTCCTTCCGTTGCTGGATATACAAGCGTTTCGGCATCGGGCACGGACCGCTCGCCGTCACGGAGGCCCTGGAACACAGCTGCAATATTTTCTTCTACACTATCGGCCAGAGGCTCGGGTCGCGGCGGCTTTGCGACTGGTTCAGCCTGTTCGGCCTGGCTGATAAGCCTGGCACGGGCCTGCCGAGCGAGCGAGCGGGGACCGTGCCGACCGAGCAATGGCTACGGGCTCGCTCGAACCGCGGTTTCCGGCCAGGCGACGCGCGTTTCATGGCGGTGGGGCAGGGGCTGCTGACTGCCACGCCGATGCACCTTGCCAACGCGATAGCCACCATCGCCCGGGACGGCGTTTTCCTCACGCCAACGGTCGCGCTGGAGGGAGGCCCCAAGCAGATTCGTCGAGACCTGCCGGTGATTCCATCGCACATGCGGGCCGTCAAGGAGGGCATGTACCGCGTGGTGAATTCTCGCCAGGGCACGGCGTGGAAATACTTCCACGGCCCGGGCACCACGCCCATTCCGGGCGTCGAGATTTGCGGCAAGACCGGTACGGCCACGACGGCCCCACAGCGGATCGACTCCAACAAGAATGGGCGGATCGACAAGGGCGACAGAATCGTTCGCAGCGGAGATACCGCGTGGTTCGTGGGCTTCGCCCCGCACAACAATCCGCGGATAGCGCTTGCGGTTACCGTGGAATACGTCACCACCGGAGGCGGCGGCTCCAACGCCGGACCCATCGGACGCGAGATCGTCCGACTGTGTCAGGAGATGGGATACCTCCGCTAATGCGGCCAGAACGCTTTTAGATGAGATCACAACCGGAGTGAAAAAGGGCATCATGAGAATACGGGCAATCGTGATAGTGGCGATTCTGGCCGGCCTTTCACAGGTCGGCGACCTTTGGGCCAAGAGCGAACTAGAACGTGAGTTCATCCATCCTCCCGAATCCGCCCGGGCGTGGTGTTACTGGTGGTGGCTCAACGGCGCTGCCAGTAAGAAGGGCATCACCCGTGACTTCGAGGAGATGAAGAGGCAGGGCATCAGTGGCGCTCTGCTTTTCGACGCGGGCAACGCCGGGCCGGATGCGCCGCGAGGACCCCATTTTATGAGCCCCGCGTGGCGCGAGATGTACAAGCACGCGGTTCGTGAAGCCGATCGCCTGGGAATCGCCCTGGGGGTGAACCTGTGCAGCGGCTGGAATTGCGGCGGGGCGTGGGTTACCTCGGAGCACGCGGCGAAGAAGATTGTCGGTGCGGCGACGGTGGTGAAGGGGCCTGGGCGTGTAAGAGTGGAATTGCCCCGGCCTGGGGCTGTGCAAGGTTACTACCGCGACATTGCGGTGTTGGCCTGTCCCTTGCCCGGGGGTGAATCGCCCCAGCCGAAAGTGACTGCCAGTTCGAGCTATCGGCAATATGTTCCCGAACTTGCTCAGGACGGCAAGGGCGACACTCGCTGGATTTCCAATGGCGACAAGCCCGGCATGGGTCCGACGTCGGCCAAACCCGAGTACCTGCAATTCGATTACGATAAAGCCTGGCCGGCGGCGGGACTATACATCGATCCGTACCCCGATTGCGGGCCGAAGGAGATCGAACTCCAGTACTCGGCCGATGGGAAGGCCTACCGCGTGATCAAACGTACGACCCTCCAGCCTGACAAGGGGATCGTGATCGCGTTCGATGAAATACGGGCTTCGCACTTCCGCGTCGTGTTCCTGTCGTCCCACCCATATCAGGGCCGGAAGAACTGGAATGTGCAGGTTGCGGAGGTCGCGCTGTTGACCCGCGAAGAAAGCAAGAAGCCGCCCCAGACTCGCAAGCGTACATGGCAGAGAGATCGTTCCGTGGAACTGACGAAGTTCATGGATGATGAAGGGCGCCTGACCTGGGACGTCCCGGCCGGCTCTTGGCGGGTCTTGCGTGTCGGTTACACTCTCCACCGTAACAGAACAAAGTGTGTCGGCTCAGGGCCGGGCGGTCTTGAAATTGATCCGATGAACTCGGCGGCGATGGATGCCCATTTTGCCGAAACCGGAGCCAAGCTGATCGCTGACGCCGGTTCTCTGGCGGGCAAGACATTGCAGTATTTCCACATCGACAGTTGGGAGTTGGGCCAGCCCACCTGGACGCCGGCCATGCGAGATGAGTTTCGTCGCCGTCGCGGTTACGATCTGCTGCCCTTTCTGCCGGCGCTTCGCGGCCAGATGGTCGATGACGACGAGACTACCCAGCGGTTCCTGGCTGACTATCGCCGAACTGCGGCCGACCTGGTGGCGGAGAATTACTACGGTCGCTTGCGAGCACTGACGATCAAGGGCGGCCTCCGCGGTACGCATCCCGAATCGGGCGGACCGTTCTTCAAGCACTGGATTGACGGGCTGCAATGCGAAGGGGTCAATGACATCCCGATGGGCGAGTTCTGGCGACGTCAATCAGAGCCGGATGGCGGCATCTCAGGTTGGCCCCCGCAAAGGAATCCTTCGGTCAAACAAGCCGCAAGTGCGGCCCACATTTACGGCAAGCCCATCTGTCAGGCCGAGGCCTTCACCTATATGTACGCCGGCGACTGGACGGCCACCCCCTGGAACATGAAGGACATCGGGGATCAGGCCTTCTGTCACGGCCTGACCCGGTACGTGCTGTGCTTCTGGGTGCATCAGCCGAATCTGGAAGATATACCGGGCTATCAGTGGGTCAACGTCGGCACGCACTTCGATACGAACATCACCTGGTGGAACATGAGCCACGCATGGCTGACGTACATCGCCCGGTGCCAGCACATGCTGCGGCAGGGGCGTTTCGTGGCCGACTTCGCGTATTTCCAGGGCGAACAGATACCGGGATTCATCGCCCCTCGCGACATGCAGGAGCCCATGCGCCCGTCGGGTTTCGACTACGATGCGTTAAACGCTGAAGTGCTGCTCAAAAGGGCCTCGGCGAAGGCAGGCCGACTCGTCCTGCCCGACGGGATGAGTTACCGCTACCTGGTCCTGCCACACACTGCCGGGTGGATGGTCTCCCCGGCCGTGCTGCGGAAGATCAAGGAGTTGGTTGAAGGCGGCGTGACAATTGTGGGCCCCAGGCCCGCCCATGCGCCGGGCCTGACAAAATTCCCCAAGTGCGATGAGCAGGTTAAAAAACTCTCCGATGCATTGTGGGGACCGGGGACGCCGCTGTCGGGCAAGCGTAAGGTTGGATCGGGCCGGGTGATCTGGGGCAAGGCCCTCGACGATATCGTCAAGACAGACGCGTTGGCGCCCGACGTCGAATTTCGCGCCCCAAGCCCGCAGGCGAAGTTCGACTGGATTCATCGTCGTAGCGGCGACAGTGAGATTTACTTTCTGAGCAATCAAAGCAATGTCCGGTCATCCGTGGTAGCGGCATTTCGCGTTAGCGGCAGGCAGCCGGAGCTGTGGGACGCGGTTACCGGGCAAGTTCGAGAGTTGCACGATTGGCGCCAACAAGAAAATCGTGCGGTCGTGCCGCTGGAGTTCGCGCCGCGACAGAGTTGGTTCCTGATCTTCCGTAAGAACGCCGAGAGTGGGAAATTGAAAGCGGCTGAGAACTTTCCAAAGCTCAAGCGTATCGAGGAAGTTGTCGGGCCTTGGAAGGTGTCGTTCGATCCGAAGTGGGGCGGACCCGGACTTGTCGTCTTCGACAAACTCCGTGATTGGAGCAAGCGTTCCGAGCCGGGGATCCGCTATTTTTCCGGCACGGCCTGCTATCGGACAACATTCTCGCTTCCGGCGACTATCCGCAAATCGCCTGGCGGGTTATATCTCGATCTCGGTCGCGTGAAGAACTTGGCGGCCGTTCGACTCAACGGCAAGGACCTTGGCGTGGTCTGGACGGCGCCGTGGCGGGTGAAGATAACCGACGCTGTCAAGCCGACGGGTAACATCCTGGAAATTGACGTGGTCAACCTGTGGCCCAACCGTCTGATCGGGGATGCTTCGCTACCGCCGGAGAAACGTTGCACCGTGACAAACGTTAAGACCTATAAGAAGAACTCATCGCTCCTGGAGTCGGGACTCCTCGGGCCGGTGGGTCTGATGCACGATGAGTGATGATGCAACCTCTATGTGACGGATGGCTGACGGAGACTTGATGTTCGAAACGCTCAGGACATACCTGCGATTTACCAGTTGGCCTATCATTTTGGCCATGCTGGTGCTGATGGGCATCGGGCTGATGGCCATCTCGGCGTCCGAGGGCGCCGATCCGAACATGCAGGGCTATGCCGTCAAGCAGATGGCCTTCGCGGCCGTGGGACTGCTGGCGTTTGTCAGCATGACGCTCGTGTCGTACCAGGTTGTCGGACGGTTCGCCTACTCGCTGTTCGCTGTGACGCTGGCGATGCTGATACTCGTGCTGTTGCTGCCGGCCATTCGTGGATCGCGGCGATGGATCAACCTCGGGTTTTTCGCGCTTCAGCCTTCGGAACTGGCGAAGCTGTCCTTCATTATCCTGCTGGCCTGGTATTTGCGAATGGGCGACCACTACCGCAAGCTACTTGGCCTGGCCGTGCCATTCGTGCTGACGTTCGTGCCGATGGGACTGGTGCTTATCGAGCCGGACCTTGGCACGAGCTTGCTGTTCCTGCCTACGCTGTACATCATGCTCTTCATGGCGGGGGCCAAGCTGCGGCACTTGCTGGGTATCGTTGGCTTGGCGACCGTAATGCTGTTGCTGCCCGTGCCACACACGATATCCAAGGACATGAAGTCGGCCGAGCGACTCGACCGCCAGGCGCTGGCCTACTGGCACGACAAGGACACAGGCCGTGCCGTCTCAGCCGCTCCGCTGGTCAAGATGAAGCGTCACCAGGTCAGCCGAATCGTCGGTTGGCTCCGGCAGGATCAACAGCGAGTGATCCAGGGCACGGGGTACCAGTTGCACCAGTCGAAGATGGTCCTGGGGGCAGGCTGTCTCACCGGGCAGAAGAAGGACAGCCTCGTCCACGAGTATTTCCGCATGCTGCCCGATGACCACACCGACTTCATATTCAGCGTTGTCGGCGGGCAATGGGGACTCGCCGGGTGCCTGGCGGTGCTGGTGTGTTATGGGGTGATCTTCGTATTTGGTGTGGAGATTGCCGTAAGCACCTACGACCCTTTCGGGAGACTGCTGGCGGTGGGGGTGATGGCGCTGCTGTTCTCGCAATTGTTTATCAACGTCGGCATGACCATGGGGCTCATGCCGATTACCGGCATGACGCTGCCGATGATCAGCTATGGCGGATCGTCGCTGGTGGTCAATTGCCTGGCGCTGGGGCTGCTGGTAAATGTAGGCCAGCGAAGACCCATGCTGCTGGGCAAGCGACCGTTCGAGTTCGGCGAAAAGAAGGAAAAACCCCCATCCCCGTACGGACCGTTCAGCAAAATGAATCCCGAGTAGGACGGCGCGGCAGCCTTTGGCCGCGAATGTCGAATGCCCATGAATGCGAAAGGTCAAAGGTCCCGCAAGTTTGCGGCGGGGGGATAGGAACGACAATGGCGTCCGAATCGAAGACTGACGATCCGCTTGAACTGTCCCGGCCAGTGGGGCCGGATGTGCATCTCGACCGCACGACAGTCGAGTTGCCCGACGGGTACGTGACGGGCGCGCATGTTTACACCTGCCCGGCAGGCGAGCGGCGCGATCCGGTGGTGTACCTGCACGGCATCCAGTCGCATCCGGGTTGGTTTTCCAGATCGGCGGCACACCTGGCGGCATGCGGACACGCGGTGCTCATGCCGACGCGGCGCGGAAGCGGCACTAACACCGTCGCTCGCGGTGATGCGCGCTCGGCTGGGCAATTGCTCGATGACGTCGCGGCCTGCTGCCGGCTGGCGATGGCGCGATTCGACGCTCCTCGCGTTCGCCTTGTGGGTGTGAGTTGGGGCGGCAAGCTGGCGGCCGCGTTTTGCAAGCGCCGCTGGGAAGGCGTGGAGGTGGGGTCGCTGACGATGGTGGCGCCCGGGATTGCGGCGAAGGTGGATGTTCCGCTGAGCAAGAAGCTGGCGATTGGCCTGGCGCTGCTGGGCAGGCCCGGAGCGATGTTCGACATTCCGCTGAGCGACGTATCGCTGTTCACCGACAACCCTGCCATGCGCGAGTATCTCGTGGCCGACCCGCATCGGCTGCACCGCGTGACCGGGCGGTTCCTGTTCGCAAGCAGGCGACTCGATTCGATGCTCAAGGTGCCGGTGGGCTCGCTGTCGGTTCCTGCTACGCTGTTGCTGGCAGGGAGGGACAGAATTATCGATAACGAACGGACCCGCAGGATCGTAACGGCCCTGACCGCGGACAAGGCCCACGTTGAAGAACTCGAAGGTGCTCACACAATAGAGTTCGAGGAGTCGGGCGACTTCTTCCACGCCGCCCTGTTGGCGGGCGTGAAATACAGCGGCATGGACCTGCCTGCCGACAGGCAGGTGCAGGGGATTGATATATAGAGAAGCAGCAGCAGGAGAAATCCTGGCAAAGATAAACGCTGATGAAGGCAGATGAATATGAATATTTCCATCCGCGTCTATCAGCGTTCATCCCTGCTTAAACTGTTTTGTCTCTGTCTTTTTTTCTATCTCGCTTAATCCCTTGCAGTCCTGCAAAAAACGCTACTTGGCGCCGGCGAGGGCTTCGGCGGTGTCGGGGGCTTCGGTGAGGTTGTTTTCAGCGTCCTCGAAGCGGACTGATATTCGCGTTGAGACGCCGGGCTCCTGCATCGTCACGCCGTAGAGCACGTTGGCCATCGACATTGTGCGTTTGGCATGCGAGATAACGAGGAACTGGCTGGTGCCGATGAACTCGGTGACGAGCTTGGCGAAGCGTTCGGTGTTCTGCTCATCCAGGGCGGCGTCGACCTCGTCCAGCAGGCAGAATGGGCTCGGGCGGCACTTGAAGATACTGAACATAAGCGACAGGGCGGTCATGGTTTTCTCGCCACCGGACAGCAGGCTCAGGCTGCGGGTTTCCTTGCCGGGCGGGCGGGCGACGATCTCGATGCCGCTTTCCAGCACGTCATCGGGGTCGATCAGCAGGATGTCCGCTTTACCGCCGCCGAAGAGCTTGCGGAACAGGACCTGGAAGTGTTCGCGGACGGTCTGGAAGGTCGTGATGAACATCTCGCGACTTTCCTTGTTGATCCGCTGGATCAGGCTCTGTAACTGGTTGTGAGAATCGTCGATGTCCTTGAGTTGGTCGGCGAGGAAGGTTCGTCGCTTCTCGAGGTCTTCCTGCTCGGCGATGGCGTCGAGATTCACGTTCCCGAGCCGCTCTATCTTGCCTTTGAGTTCCTGGATATTGCTGGCGACTTCCTGCCAGTCTCGCTGGTCGTCGTGCTCGTATTTGTCCGACAGGGCCAGAAGGTCCATGGCCATTTCCTCGGAAGCTCGGGAGATGAGGTTCTCGATTCGTACATCGACCTCGCTGAGTTCGACCTTGACCTGGTTGACCAGGTCGGCGCCGGCGGTGTGCTCCTTGCGGCGTTCGGCGACCTGTGTCTTTATCTCGTCGAGTTTTTCGTTGAGCCCGCACCGTGACTGTTCGACGTCGTCGAACTCGGTGCTGAGCGTTTGCTGCTGTTCGTAGAGGGTGTCGACTTCCTGGGAGGCCTTGTCGATGGCGGCGACGGCGTCCGTCTTTCGCTGGCGGTCGAGGTCGATCTGCTTGCGATCATTGTCCAGATCGTGCTGCATGGCTTCGGCTTGTCGGCCTGCGGTGTCCATCGCGTCGCGCGCGGCGCGTTTCTTTTCTTCGAAGGCCGCTCGCGCCACTTTCATTTCGGTGAGTTGGTCGGCGACCTCCCGGTGCTGCAACTGGGCGTCTTCGAGTTCCTGCTGGAGGCGGGTGATTTCTTCCTGGCGGCGGCGGTTGAGCTCTTCGAGTTCCTCAGCCTTGCCGCGGGCGTCATGTTCGGCCTCGAGGGTAGCTTCGATATCGGAGGCGAGGTTTTCCAGGTCGCCGGTGACGATTGGCTGCTCTCGTCGGAGCGACTCGACCTGCTCTTCGAACCGGGTAATGCGGCCCTGGCACTGGACGCGTTCGGTGTTGGCCTCGTAGATGGCGGTGCGAAGGCCTTGCTGGAGGTCTTCGAGGTGCTTCATTTCGTTGCGGGCCGATGCGCATTTTCCTTCGAGGTTTTCGATCTGACGATCGAGGTCTTCCTGTGCGGCTTGAAGTGTGGACAGTTCGCTTCGTCTTGTAATTACTCCGGCGGCCCGACTTGAAGCACCGAATCGGATTCGCCCGTCGGCTTCGAGCACTTCGCCGGTCTTTGTCACGAAGCGATATCCGGTGCCGAGTTGCTGGGCGGCGTCGCTGGCGTCTTCGAGCGTTTCGACCGCCAGCGTTCGGCCCAGCAGTCGCCACATCAGCGGCGCCAGTTCCGGTGCGTATCTGACGTAGTCGATTACTCTGCCCAGGACGGCAGGGCAGGCGGCGGGATCGAGGTCGCCGGCGAGTGGGCCGAGGCGGTCGAGGCAGAGCACCTCGACGGCGGCGTTTTTGCCGAGTATTTCGCGGATGGTGGGTGCTTCGGCGGTGAGTTTCTCGAAGGAGTCAGCCAGCAGTTGCTGGTCGGCCCCGGCAAGGGCAGCCTCGACGATCGAAGCCTGGGCCATGTCTGCTTCAAGCATTTCGCCGAGCATTCCGCGGATGGACTCAACTCGTCCCGCGCGGCATGCCTCGACAATTTTCCGGACTCCGCCGTGTACTCCTTCCAGGCGGTCCTGCATTTCGCGCAGGGCCTGGATGCGGCTTTGCGTTCCACTACGTCGCTCGCGGGCTTCGGATAGGTTTTGGCGGAGTTGCTGTTCGCCGTCGTGGACTTGCCGCGAGGCCTCTTTCGCCTCGTCGAGTCGTCGAGTGGACTCAGCCAGAACTTCCATCACGCCTTTGAGCTCTGCCTCGATTTTGGCTTTTTCTGTAAGCGAGGTGGTCAGCGCGTCTTCGATTTCCGTTGCCCGCCCGGTGAGGCGGTGATGCTGGCCGTGAAGGTTTTCCCTTCGGATTCCAAGCCCGTTGATCTCGTTGTGAAGCTGGGAGGTGCGGCGGAACAGGTCGATGGTGCCGGCCTTTTCGTCCTCGATCTGGGCCCGGAGCTTGGTGAGCTTCAGTTCGCCGACGGCGTGGGCTTCCCGGGTAGCCTTGTATTGGTCGTC
>Ga0307990_1004299_pt1 | contig 10504 bp, 11 predicted proteins | sample EllFjometagen129_FD_203168 | JGI IMG/M metagenome (GOLD analysis project Ga0307990, IMG submission 203168) | Marine microbial communities from Ellis Fjord, Antarctic Ocean - #129 | ecosystem: Environmental > Aquatic > Marine > Unclassified | place: Southern Ocean | collected 2014-10-08
CCTTTTCCTATGGCGGAGATCTGTGGACTGTGAGCGAAGGCGGCGGCACGGCGCGCCGCGTGACGGGGCATACGCGGGGCATGGAAATCCATCCCAAGTTTTCGCCGGACGGCCAGTGGATTGCCTTCACGGGCGACTACGACGTGAACGAAAACGTCTATCTTGTACCGGCCATTGGCGGCGAGCCAAAATGCCTGACTTTTCATCCGGCCAGAGATCGCGTGATCGACTGGACGCCGGACGGCAAGGTGCTATTCAGCACGCGGCGCGGGGCTCGTTGGCGAGTTGCCACTCCTCGGCGACCTGCGACGAACCGGGGAGAACAACGGCGACGTTGATGCTCTTCTTGTGGACATCCATACCCACGCTTGTAATAGAATTGCTCTTGGACATAATCGGCTCCTTTTGTATGTAGCTCTGAGCTTTGGAATTCCATTTTACAGCTTAACCTACGAAGCTGCGAAATGAAGCCGGTCGGTCCATACTGTCTACTATGAATTTCCCCATACAACAGAAGATATTCTCAGCGCGACGCAGTACATGATCGCCTTCACCGGCGAGTAAGCCGATCCATTTACAGATAAGGGGCGAAGCCTCGCGGCTTCGCCCCTTTTTATTCGCTTCGTCGATTTTGATCCGTTCGGTATCGGCTGCTATCCCCAGGCGTCGTCATCCCAGCCATCGTCATCCCATGCATCGTCGTCGCCCCATGCGTCGTCGTCTTGATCCGCAACGGGAAGCAGGTAAATCGTCGAGGTCATGCTGCTGGAATCAACAGTGGTTTGGGCGCTGGCTGAGTAGTATTCATCCCCATGGATTTCCTCGTTAACTATCAGCGCCCGGTAGGACTGAAAAAGACCGACTTTGAAGGCGGCGTCTCCCATAGCGTTGGTGTTGTCCGTCACAGGGGTCGCTTCGTATGACGTGGGGGTCATGCTGACTTCGATGCCGGAAGCGGGATCTCCCAGTTCGTCGCGCACCGTAATCGTCCAGGTGGAATCCGCGGGGATGGCGTCGATAATCATATCGGTGATCTGCCCCGAATGATCCACATCGCCAGTTATTACCCAGGAACTCATGGGGCACCAGCCGCTCTTTTCAAACTCCACGAAAATGCGGCTGCCTGCCGGAGCATTGCCAAGCTGAAAAACTCCGTGCTCGTCTGATTCATCTTCGCTCCAGCCCTGCGCGGTGAGCATGGCCTTGATGCTGGCGCCCTCAACCGCATCGCCTGTAATAAAGTTTCTCACCATGCCGAGAATTGAGCCGACGTTGCCGTCGTCGTTGTTGTCGTCGTCATCGTCGTCGCCGCAGGCAATAACCATCGTGAGTCCGAGGATGCACAGAGCCGTTGTCAGAGCAATTACCCATTTCGCTTTCATAGGGCTCTCCTTTAAGTGAGAGGTTTAAATCACGCGCGACTGATTCAACATTGTATCCCGATACTATTCCCAAATTTTCGACAACTCAAGTCAATTTTGTTGAATAAAAAAACACGCCTGCGCGAGGTGAGTCCATTCCCAGGACCGGATGTTGGCCCAAGGACGTACTAGAAATTACGATAGATGAAGTTTGCGGCGTCGTCGGCGCCCAGCGTGAGAAGAAGAAAAACAACAGTGAACACGACCGCGGCCGCCGTGATGCAAAACAGGGCCTCTTTGAAAAACCGCCTCATGATAATATCCACATCTGTCCAAAAAGCTTGACAATGATTCGGATCGCCACACCCCAGTCGAAGAAAAAGAAGAGCCACCCGAAGGCGACGAAATGGAAGGTCGCCACAGCGGCGAGGACTTTGCGTGTTCGCCGCAGCAGGCCATCCGTGCCCCAAAATCGCCATCGTCTGTATATCGTGTAAACGATCAGTCCCACTCCATGGTAAAGACCCCAAAAGAAATAACCCGGCGCCAGGCCGTGCCAAAGGCCCATGACGACCATTGAGACCAGAACCGCCAGGACCATGCGCCCAAATCCCCGGCGATTTCCCCCCAGGGGAATATAGAGATAGTCGCGTATCCAAAACGACAAAGACATATGCCATCGTCGCCAGAAAGTACGTAGGTTCGTACTCAAATACGGCCAGTTAAAATTCTCCGGAACGCGGTAGCCCAGCATCCGTGAGGCGCCGATGGCTATATCCGAGTAACCGGAAAAGTCGAAATACATCCAAAAAGCCGCAGCGTAGGTCGCTTGCCAGCACTGCGCCGTGGTGGGTATGGAAAGTGTTTGAAATGCCTCCACAATGATACGGAAAAACGGGGAGATCATGAAGATTTTTACCAAACCGATGGCAAGGCGTAATGAGCCTTTGCTCAGGTTTTCACCGTCGCTTGTTTCCAAAGGACGAAAATCTTCATAGCGCTTTATCGGTCCGGCGGCGATGGTCGGGAAAAAGAGCGTAAAATGACAAAAGGTTTTGAAGGATCGATGTTGAATGCGGCCCCGGCGAACTTCAACGGCATAGTGCGCGGCCATAAATCCGATGTAGGAAACGCCGAGCGGAATAACCGGATTTTCCAAGGAAAAGGCGCCGGTGCCCGACGAATGCGCCGCACTGAGGATTTTATAGGCAACCAGCGGCAAAAGCGCGGCGACGACGGCGAATGCGGTTTGCTTTTTCCATGCCAGTCTATAAACCACGCCGGCTGTCGCGAGCACCAGCAGCAGGTTCAGGGGATTGTCGGAAAAGACGACGACAAGACTCGCGGCAAGGATGATGCGGATTCGCGCCTCAGAGTTTTTTGTCCACAGCAAGGCGGTCAGCGCCGAAAAAAAGATGAAGCCGACCGACCAGGAGATCATGATGTCTCCCCTGGTTCTTTCGCGTACCAATGCGCCAGACGCTCGCCGAAAATGCGGTTTCCTTCCGAGATCATGTGCACGGAATCGGCGAAATATCTGTCGGGAATCCAGTTGCTCGCATCAAGGATTTCGATTCCGCTTTCGGCGGCGATGGCATTTATCAGCGCCACGTTGCGATCCCTTATCCTGTTGTCGACAAGAACCAGAACCTCAATCATCTCCGTATTCATGGGAGGGAAAATGATTGTTAGCTTTTGGTCGCTTTGCTCGGCATATCGACAAACCCTTTCGATGGCGGCGATGTTGCTTTGATCGCGCCGCAGCAAGGGCACGGCAAATGTCTGACGCAGGCGATTGATCGCTTCCGGATTCCATGGCCTTTGTGTCCAAGTGGTTTCGCCTTTTTGGGAAAATATCTGCGCTGTGGTTTGGCGACCTCCGCCCAGGGGCGCCAAGTAGAAATAGTTACGCACGGCCCGCCAGGGAGGAGCGCCTATATAGCGCCCGAAAACCCAGTGCCGGTTTCGGTAAAGGCTCCAGTGGCTTGTTGCGAAATCTCCCAAACGCGCGCCGGATTTTTCGAGAACCGAGTCGCCGCGCATTTTCTCGGGCGCCAACCAGTTATTGTAAATGGAAAATTCACCTGAGCGTTTGAGAGCCCGATAGTTGACGAAAAAGAATACTTGGTCGGGATGCGTATCCGCCATGCGGCGCAAGAGCAACTCGTGAATTTGAGCGGGAGATCCGATCAATCCCATATTGACGCACCGATGGGGTTGCCCGGTGAGGTCATCAAGCTCTTTTTTGAAATAAAACGGCGCCGCCTGGTCGCCGCGAGGCACGGCTTCTCCATGAACCGTCGAATCGCCGAAAAAAAGGATTGCGGGATCCTTTGAAGCGGCCAGATCAACGCAAAGTTCGTCTAGACCGTCCAGACTGCCGGCCAGAAAACGGAAATTTGACCCCGCGACCCATCGATTTACGCCGTCGTCAATCACGTGGTCGGTCGCCGTAAACAAAAGCACGAGAAGAAAAGCGGTTGCGAGAATCCGAAACGTCATGCAACGATCCTCGTGGTTCGTCAATGAAAACGGCATATGTGCACAATAGATACGGACTGATGCGTTGACAAGTCCGGTGTCTTTGTGTTCGCTGACAAACGGAAATCTCGGTGAAATCATAGCTTGGACACGCTGAAATGAATCGACATCAAAGAAGAATATTTGCAATTTTCCCGTTGGCCGTGCTCATGGGGCTTGCAGCGTGCGCGTGCGCTCCCGGTGGAATCGGCGACGCCGGAAAAGGCGATGGCTTGGCCGGTGATTTCGATCCCCTGGAAATGGTCTTCGTTCCCGCAGGTCCATTTTTCATGGGTTGCAACGCGGATGTCGATTTGTTCTGCCAGGCCGACGAACACCCTGCCCGCGTGATATTTCTGGATGATTTTTGGATCGACAAATATGAGGCCAGCTGGGGCGTTTATGAAAAATGCGTGGAGGAGGGTTATTGCGCAGACCTGGGCGTTGCGCCAAGGCCGTTGCAACCCAACTGGGGCAGCCCCGATTATCCCCTGGGATTCATCAAAGAACCGGAATACCCGGTTATCAAAGTTTCCTGGTACGAAGCCTTAAATTTTTGCCAGTGGCAGGGCAAAACCCTTCCGACCGAGGCGCAGTGGGAAAAAGCGGCGCGGGGCGTCGGCGGCAATACGTATCCCTGGGGCAACTATTGGGATAACAGGCTCTGTAACTGGTTCGATAAGGAAGGCCAAACGCATCACGGCGGCGTCTTGGACGGCTGGATAATCGTGGCGCCGGTGAATGTTTTTATAAGCGGCCAAAGCCCATACGGCGCGTATAACATGGCCGGCAACGTTTGGGAGTGGACGCTGGATTGGTATGACCCCTACGCCTATGTAACTTCTGAGAGCCATAATCCAGGCGGTCCGGCGGAAGGAAAGCACAAAACCCTTCGCGGCGGCGGATGGCATCTGACTTTCGGCGACGATCCCTTTCCCAATCGATGCTCGGATCGCGACAGTGCCTATCCTCCCGAAGGAAAGCACGAGGCTATTGGATTCCGCTGCGTTTCGGCTCAGTGAAGAATATTTTAGGCGAACATATCATTTGGCGGGCGGCTCATCGGTCAAAACGCTGTCTGTTGGGATCAATGATGCGCAGCGGCATGAATAGCGGTCCAAAGCAGGGCTTCTATAAATCTGCATGTGAAATTCATGAAAGCATAAGTTGCCTGTTTATTGGTTGACCGCGCCTTTTTCATTACTCTATTCGTATTGTGCAGGCGAGTCTCAGGCGGCCATTGATTGGCCCAAAGCCCGCGCATATTCTCCATGGCCGACACTTCGGCGTCTTCATAGAGTTTCATGATTTGCGGATCGAATGGGATGGAGAAATCGGGACGAGCGTAGCCTTTTCGGATCAACAGTTCAGCGAAGTCGAGACCGTTTGCCAGATAGGCATGAACGAGCACACGCCCTTGCGCATCCTGATGGCGGATGTCGTCGAGTGTGGAATCCAGCCTAAAGCGCAGGATGCGGTTGGCTAAAAACTTCTTTTGCCGCTTGAACATGACGCGACGGAATTCAGATTCTTTCGTGGAAACCGTTCCACGCCAAGCAGCGTCAATCCCAATGATTCGCAATGTCTCATCAGTGCCCACGGTGGTCTGCACGCGCAGTAGATGGGCATCAACAATTTCAACAACCTGTCCAGCCACAAATTCAACGGCGAAGGCAGTCGTCGGGATAAGACAAATCGCCACGGCAACGAGTAGGGACCGACGCCATAGGCCAAAGGTCCCATTTCGGAAACTCGACGGTATTCGGTCGGTGCGTGGAGTCATCACGTATTCCCTTTTGTTGTCTCAATAATACAGGAAAACGGCGACTTATTGTACTGATAATTTTCTTTCATGAAGTGAGGCCATTCTTTTCTTTCACTGTCGATTTTTTTCGACTTCAGTGGTACACCTTAGGCAAGATGGTGCATGCTGATAAAACAATAGCCAAAGATGGATTCAAGCTCGTTGGGGCGAATGTCGTCTTTTCGGTGGCCACCTTTATCGTCGCCACAATCGCCGCCCGCCGCCTGGGTCCGGAAGAATACGGCGCCTGGGGAGCCTTATGGGCGCTCATCATCATTTCCGCCGCCTTTTTTCCTACGATCGTCATGACCACCGCGCGGGAAATCTCCGCATTCCTGGCCAAAGATCAGGACGGCGAGGCTCACAATTTTACGCACCAGATGGCCTTGTGGACCCTGGGATTCGGATTCCTGCTGACCCTCGGCCTGGTCGCCGCGAATGAAACCGTGGCCGGGTGGCTGAGTATTGAAAATCCACAACTCGTCGGCTTTGTCGCGTTTTTCTTTCTGGCTTCGGCCAGCCTGGCATTTTTTCGTGGCGTGATGGAAGGCCTTTGCGACTTTGATATGCTGGCGCTCAACATTGTGTTGGAAGGAGGGCTCCGGCTCGTATTGGGCGTTACCGTTCTCTTCGCGGGGCTGGGCTTAGCCGGACTTATGGGCGGCTACATCGCCGCGGCAATTTTGGCCGGCTTGATCGGCGCTTCGCAACTTATGGAAACGCGAATCGCTTTTCTCCGCTACAAATCCGAAGCCTCCATACCCGAAGGCGTCTGGGCACGGACCTTCCGTTTTGTTTTGCCTGTCCTGGTCACGCATGTCGCCATCGTGTTTCTGACCAACATGGATATGATTCTGGTAAAACATTCTTTCGGAGCCTATGAAGCGGGGATATTCTCCGTATGCTTCACCGCCGGCAAATTATTTTTCTTTTTCTCGGAAGGCTTATCGTCGGCCATGTTCCCCAAGGTTGTCGCCGCGCATGCGAAAGGCGCAAGCGGCATCGGCCTTTTGCGCAGCACAGTCCTCTTATATTGCGCGGGGGCGGTGGTCGGGCTTGCCGTCGCCGCCGGCTGGGCGCAGTTTTGGGTGAAGCTTATTTTCGGCCCTGAATACATCGACGCCGCGTCGCTGCTTTTCCCCTATCTTCTTTTCGCCGCGCTGACTTCGGCGGCGGTTCTGCTGGCCAAATACTACCTGGCTGTCGGTCGGTATAGTTTTATTCCCATTTTTGTCTTATGGGTCGCGGCTTTGATTGCCATTCTATTTTCCTTCCAGATTACGCTCCTCGGCCTCGCCTGGATCCTTGCCGCCGGCGGCGCCGTTCTGGCTTTTGCGCTGGCGCTGCCTCTCGTGCAGAACCTGAAGTCGGAAGAGTCCGGCGCATGATCATTCCTCGATTCTCTCCGAGCCTCGACGCAAAGGATATGGTTGCCTTCATTAAGGGCGCAAGTTCCGACGACGACGCGGTGTCGGACTTTGAAAAGGCTTTTGCAAAAAGGGTCGAACGAAAACACGCCATCGTCGTGCCCAGCGCGCGAGCGGGTTTGTATTTTTTGCTCAAAACCTGCGGGTGCCTGGAATCTCCCATACTCATTCCGGCGCTGACCTACCACGCGATTCCCGCTGTCGCCGATCTGGCCGGCTTCAAGCCGCATTTCATCGATATCCGCGCCGATACTTTGCTCATGGACGAAGACTTGGTTGAAAAGGTTCCGGACGGCGAGGTCGGCGCGATCATTCCTACGCACCTTTACGGGCGAGTGCAGAACATGGACCGGATTATGGATCTGGCGCGGGCCAGGGATTGGCTGGTCATTGAGGACGTAGCCCAGGGACTGGGAGCAAACTGGCGCGGGAAACCTTGCGGTTCCTTCGGGGACGCAGCTTATTTCACTTTCGGCCCTACGAAAAATTTCACTACCCTCGGCGGCGGCATGATCGCCTGCGACGATGATGATTGGGCGTCGCGGATTCGCGACATGATGAAACCGGTGCGGCAATCCTCCCGGTTCGATTCGCTGACAGGCGCTGCGTACGGTTTCGCGATGAGCGTAGCCACGACCAGGATCATATTTTCTTTTGCCTTGTATCCGTTGCTGGGTCTTCTCAAGCCGTCTGGCATCGACATCATTGAAGCGGCGACCGCCGACCCGCCGAAAGATTATCCGCTGCCGCCGAAGTCATTTTACGAAGGAGGCATGCGCGGCGCGCAGGCACACGTGGGAATGAACCAGTTGAAAAAACTGGACATGCTCGGAGGCAAAAGACGCGCCAACGTCTATCGGCTTCTGGAATACCTCGAAGGGGTCGAGGGAATCCGCATCCCCAGGCCGCGCGACGGTGAAGAATCGGTTTATATGAGCTTTCCCGTGCTGGTGGATGATCCAGACGAACTATCGAAACGGCTGATAAGATTGGGCGTGGACACAACGCGAGGCTACATGAGCTATTGCGCGCAGCTTGCGATTTTCAAAGATTACGCCCGCCACTGCCCCGTCGCCGCGGACGCCGCAAAGCATATGCTGCACCTTCCCGTGCACGCAAAAGTCAGCTCCGATGCGCTGGGCCATATCGCCAGAAGTGTCAGGTCATCTCTCGCTTTTTGCACCTAAGCAAAGCGACTCTGTATTCTATCTTCTAACGTCTGCCTTCTATTTCCCAATGTCCTGCCAGGTTTCCGGGGCACCGGAATCGATCCACTCACCCACGGCTTCACGCTCGTAACTTTGCGGGAAAGGTTCATCAGGCGGCATATCCTCGCTGTCCACTGTTTGGGTTTTAATCGCGGACAATCTTGAATTCACATCGCTGTAATTATCCAACGGGAAGGTCGCCCCTTGTTCGAGGGGGTCACCGTGGCATTGCATGCAATAGTTGGCGAAGTAACCCTGGATGTAGTTATTCCAGGTGTAGGAATCGACGCCTTCTCCTACGTCATCGATCTCCTGGCCGTCCTTAACGCAGCGCAACCCGATATAATCGGCCAGATTGAAGGGGCGCAGAGTGCTACGCGCCCCTGCGCGAAGGTTCCAGTATGTGTCGCCATAATCTCCGCCCCGCATTATCTTAAACATGCCATTATATAATCCAGTCGGATCCTCGCTTGGACTTTCGTCATAGTACATGGGCGAATACCAGTCATTGACCCATTCGGAGACGTTGCCCAACATATCAAAAAAACCAAAGTCATTGGGCAATAATTCTCCGATGGGATGAGACCGTTCGCTGGAGTTTCCCTGGTACCAAGCGATATTTTCCAGGCAGCTTTCCATTTCGCCGCAGTAATAGGGCCATGTCGTGCCGGCTCTGGCCGCGTATTCCCATTCTGCTTCCGTGGGCAGGCGACCGCCCACCTGATGGCAAAATGCGCTCGCCTCATCCCAGGTGATGTTGGTGATTGGGCATTCGTCTTCAGAACAAGAAAAATCATCGGGATAGCCGGTGGGCAGCTCGCTGATGACATCCAGCCATTCAGCAATAGTGATTTCCGACTCGCCCATCCGGAAACTGGAAACCCATAGGGAATGGACCGGCAATTCTCCCGGCGGGCAAGAAGACTCTTCAAGCGAACAACCCATCTGGAGATCGCCGCCTTCGACGAAAAGCCAGGTGATTCCATATTCATCGATGGCGTTTTCACCATCTTCAGTCTCGCCGTCCTTGCCATATGCTTCGCTGGCGTCATCTTTCCAATCCAGAATATAGCAGGACGTGGCAAAGACGGCGCAGACCAAAAAAGCAACGATTCCAATTTCACTCAATCTCATGACGACTCCGATTTTCCGGTGTGTTTCTCTCGCTCTTACCAGATCATACCGAGATTCAATTGAACCATTCCGTCATTCACTACGGTCCCGGCGAAAAAGGACGATGCGCCGTGGGCCTGCGTGGTTGGCGTCGTTTTCAAATAGTATATTCCCAAACCGGTGGACACCGCGCCGACGCCGAATAGGGCCTGTCCGAGAGTTTCGTAGCTCTTGCCGGCGTTACGATACGCATCGGCATCATCTGTTTCCGTAGCATCCTGGAATTGGCTGTTTTGATCGATGGCCATGACGTAGGACACACCGCCCGCCACAACGGCGCAAGCCCCAACCCCAACAAGGGTCCAGCCCAGTTTTCTACGTCCGCTGTCCGCTTTTCCTTCGGACTCGGGTCGGCTTTCCCCCTCTTTTTCCCCTTTGGCCAATTTGTATTGCGCCGTATCGAAGGCTTGTTGTAATCTAGGGGATGCGCTGGCGGAGAGCATAAAATCCGGATCGCTTATCAGCAGCATCCTGTACTGCTCGACGGCGCTGTCGGGTTTGTCCATGGCAATGTAAATCTTTGCAAGGCGCTGCCTAGCCTCAAGCATTTCATTCGGCGACAGCTTGCCGGAGGCAATCGCCTGCAAAAAAAGGCTTTGCGCCTGATCGTACTCCAGGTTGTTGTAGGCTTTCATCGCTTGGCCGAAAACCGTTGGCTTCGCGTGGGCCGCCGGCGCCACCGCCCCGACAATGAAAAATACCAGAATGATCACAACCGTCGTCGCATTTCGTGTCATCATTTGTCCTTCGCTTTTTTTCCTGTCAGAACCAATGCGCCCGTCCGCTTTTGAGCAAACCGCCGTGATTGTCACTCGATAACCTGCAGGTTGCGTCCAATCTTGAGGTGGCGACCCTTGCCGACCTTGACCGTGATTGTTTTATCAATATCCGCATTCTCATTGACAAAACGCAAGGTGCGCTTCCCGGATGGAATCTCAATTTTAAAGGCCGGAGATATGCCGAGCTTTTTTCCGTCAACGAAAATTTCGACCCATGGATCGGCCACAACGG
>Ga0307990_1004303_pt1 | contig 10501 bp, 19 predicted proteins | sample EllFjometagen129_FD_203168 | JGI IMG/M metagenome (GOLD analysis project Ga0307990, IMG submission 203168) | Marine microbial communities from Ellis Fjord, Antarctic Ocean - #129 | ecosystem: Environmental > Aquatic > Marine > Unclassified | place: Southern Ocean | collected 2014-10-08
CATTTAATTTATCACTTCTAGATTTAAAAATAAATCTTCTCATAGGTCCATTTTTATACTTAGTACCAATATGAATTCCATTTTTTAAATATAAATCTATGTTTACTAATGTTCTAGATTTATATCTATATTTATTATCTGATCTTTTTACATTTATTTCTTTTTCAACCATAATCTTTCACTTCTAAATACATTATTAAAAATATAAGTTAAATAATTAAAATTTAATAACTTCATCTATTAATTCAACATGTGTTAGCAACATTCTTCTACAACAATATTTTTTAACACCTAACAAATCTAAAGCTTGTTCAGGACTTTTACCATCGTCTATTAATTTTTTATAAGCCTCATATTTGTCAGCAACAACCTGACCACATGAAAAACATCTTACAGGACAAATCATATTTAAATACACCTCTACCTTTTAGAATGTTGTTTTTTAGATCTTGCACCACGACCAAGTTGTTTGTATTCTTCTTTTTGTCTAACATCATCAACAACTAAATGTCTATCATAACTTAAAAATACTTTTTTTAATTCTTCTTTATTATTATTTGCTTCTAAAATTCCTTTAACAACACAAGATCTTATAGCTTGAACTTGTCCAGAAATTCCTCCACCACTAACATTTACAAAAAAATCTAATTTTTCAAATTCTGGTTGAGCAATATAAGTTGGTTCTTTAATTAATTCTAATTTATAACCACTATATTTTGCATCTATAGGAGCATTATTTACATGTATATTTCCTGCACCTTTTTTAACCAAACATCTTGCTTTTGCTTTTTTTCTTGAAGATTTTACAAAATAGTTTTTAACCATATTAATATCACTTTTCCAAATTTTTATATATAATAAAATTTATTTTTTTACATCCTTTAACTTTGCACCTAAATATTTAGATAAATCTTCTAAAGTAATATGTAAAACTTCAGACACATTTACTTCTTTAGGAACATCATTAAAATAAACTTCAGGAACATCTATATATGTTTTTAATTTTCTTAAAGCACTAGTTCCTTTTGCATTTCTTGGTAACATACCTCTTACTGTTCTTTTAATTATTTTATCAGAATATCTTGGGTTTTTTAGGTTTTTAAGAGGATTACCTTTTCCTTTTCTAGAAGTTAAGTCAGAGTATCTTTTAAAAATTTCTTTTTTCTTACCTGTTATAATAGCATATCTAGAATTAACTACTATTACCTTAGCTCCACTTTTTAATAATTTTTCTGCAATTTGAGAACACAATCTTCCTAAAACTTTATTTTTAGCATTTATAATAACCATAATATTTCACCAATACAATCAAATCATTTATTTTATTATTTTTGTAACTTTATAATTAATATCATCATTACAAAAATCCATTAAATTTTTTACATTATTTTTTAATTTTTCACTAGCAACTTTAGAAACACTATAAGAATAAATTGTTATATTTTTATTTAATAAACCAGTACCTAAAACTTTTCCAGGAACAACAACTATATCTCCATCTTTAATATATTTAAGACTTTCCATTTTTCCTAAATTAACCCTTACTTCTAATCTACTAGATTTTTCAAGTTCTTTAGCTAAACTAGCATAAATATCTTTTTTCTTAGATTTTGCCATATTATATAATTTGACAATAATTTCTTTTTTATCTAAATTTTTATTTAATCTTTTCATAAAATATCACATTAACAAAATTTATTTTTTAATATTAGATGCTGGGTGCAGGATTCGGACCTGCGAAGCACTAAGCACTGGATCTTAAGTCCAGCCCCTTTGACCGCTCGGGAAACCCAGCAAAAAATAAATTTAATTTATTTAAATTTCTTTTTTAGAAGCATAAAATATTCTTTAGTATATCTTTTTGTTTCTTTTATTAAACTTTTCACTGTGGTTTGTCCAATTAATTCTACATTTAAAATATAATTATCTGAATATATTAATTTTAAAAGTGTTTTTGGACAAGAATCTACACAAGCTCTACAGGCATCGCATTTATAAATATCAATAATTTTAGGTTTATTAGCTACTAATTTAATATTATTTTTAGGACATGCATTCACACAAATTCCACAACCATCACAACCTTTTAGATTTTCAAAATCAACTAATTGGCTATAAGATACAATTGCTGGAGAATATTTTACATGTGTACTGCCTTTACCTAATACTGCAAAAGCTTCAAATTTTAATTTTTGATTATCACTTAGTTTTGTAAGAGGAATACTATCACAAGTCATTTTAATTTCAGAATCATTTGAAATTAAATCTTTGCTATATATTACTCCTGGTCCAATTTTATCTAAACTAAAAGTAACTTTTTTACCAGTATTATCTAATGGTGTATAAACTGGGCAAAGTCCTATCCTATTAGCAAGCATTTCGTCTACAATCACAGAATCATTTTCTATAAAATCAATTTCTTCTATAGCATATATTGGAATATTATAGCAAGAAATTCTTCTAAAAACATTTAAAAGACTTGCATCTATTTTTTCAACTAAAAATTTATTTAGTTTCTCTTCCTTTTTTAAAAAACTTACTTTAACCATTTATTAATCACACACACATAATTTAATATTTAAAAAAATCATCTTTTCTTTCTATAACATTTTTTCTTTCTACAACCATCATGTGGTACAGGAGTTGTATTACTAATACTTAAAATATTTAATCCAGCTCTAGTTAAGGATTTTAATGATGCTTCAGCACCTTGACCAGGATTATAATATAAATTTCCACCAGGAGCTCTTATTTTAACATGAACTCTTGTAATACCTTTATCTCTAGCTTTATCTGCAACATTTTGAGCAATTTTAGAAGCTATATAAGGAGAACCTTCTTTATGTTGAGATTTAGTCATTTGTCCACCAGTACATTTTGCAATAATTTCTGCACCAGTTTCATCTGTTAAAACAATCATGGTATTATTTCTAGAAGCAAAAATATTTACAATTCCTATTTTTTCTTTACTCATTAAATTCACACCTTATTTTCTACTGTTTTTGCAGCATCTTCACTTTTCTTATCTACAACAGTAGATTTTCCTTTACTTTCTATTTGCTTATCAATTATATTTTTTATTTTTGAATTTGAATATGAAATTGTATCATTTATAGTAATTAAAGATGAAGGAGCATTTCTAACTCTTCCATTAACTGCAATATGTTTATGAATTATTAATTGTCTTGATTGATTAGCAGTTAAAGATAAACCTTTTCTTAAAACTTGTGTTTGTAATCTTCTTTCTAAATAATCTATAGATTGTAATTTTAAAACATCTTCTAATTTATGTTCTTTAGTAAAAACACCTAAATTAATTAATTTATTTAGTAATTCGTTTTTTCTAAGTTCATAATTATCTACATTACCTGCAAGTAAATTTCTAGCAAGTTTTCTTAAAATTCTAACTTTAGTTTCAGCTTTCCAGATTTCTTTTTTACTTTTAAGTCCAAACTCTTTAGTTAACTTTTTATCAGATATTATTTTTCTTTTATCCCATAATTTTCTTGGAACATCATACTGTCTGCTTAAACGTCTTGGTTCTCCCATAATAAATCACCTTAATTAAATTCAATAAAATAGAATTTTTTTATAATTTCTATTTATTCTTATTAACTCCAACAACACCACTTCTTCTAAAAGTAGATCTTGTTCTTTGACCTCTAACAGGAAGTCCCCATTGTAATCTTAATCCTCTATAACTTTTAATTTTACCTAATCTTTGTAATTCTCTTCTTTGAGAAAGTTTTAAATCAGCCATAATTAAATGTTTACATCCGCCTTCCATAACTTTAGATCTATTTAATAACCATTTAGGCACATAAGAATCTAAATTTTCTAAAATTTCTTGAATTATAACAACATCTTCATCTGTTAAATATCCAATTTTGTTAATAACTTTACCTGTTTTTTTAGTATAAATTTTATTAACAGAATCTGAAACTCTACTACTAATACCATAAATTAAATCTAAACCTTGACTTAAAGTCATATATCCTGGTAAATCTCTACTAGCAATTCTAACAACATGTTTAAAATCTTCGCTTTCTTTAGTTAAATCAATGTGAGATGGTACAGGTTTTGCTTTTTGTAATCTTAATCTATCTGTATGTTTCTTCTTTACAACAATTGTTATATTTTTTTTATTAGGTTTTTTAGATTTAGGATTACCTTTTCTAGGTTTTGAATTTGATTTATTTCCTTTTTTTGCTTTAGCCATAAATATCACTCATCAATTTAATTTTTTTATTCTATTGGAAAAACATGTAATAAAGATAACTTTTTTTCTTTATCATCTAGTTTAAAATAAACAAAGTTTTTATCAACTTTATCTACAATTATTTTCTTACCAAAGTTTTTACCTTGCATAATAATACATTTCTTACCTGGAATTAAAATACCCATAATCATTCACAATTTTTTTAATTATATTTTATTCGATTTTATTTAAAATCATTTTTACATATTTTGCATATCTAAAATCTAAGTTTTTTTCTTCTTTAAGATTATACTTTAACATAACTGCATCGTGATATGCGATTTCTCTACATTTAGGACAAAGAATAGACGATAATAGATTTTCAGGTCTTCTTTGAGTTTTACTTAGTCTTTTTACTTCAAAAGTTCTAAGTCCATGAGGAACACCGTTAAGTATTTTAGAACATACTGCACATTTGTGTTTAGATGTTTTTTTCTTAACTAAATTTCTTTTAAGTTTTCCACCAGGAGTTCTTACAAACTTGTGTTTTTTAAATCTTTCATTTGGATTAGGCATAAATTTCACCAATTAAATATTTTGTTATTTTTATTTTACTAATTCTTGTCCGTATTTTTTTTCTAAATTTTTATCATAAACAGTTGATATTATCAATGATATAACAGTTGCAATTATCACATAAGCCCAAATTCCAGAAACTGTAAATAGTCCAAAATTATAACTTAATTCCCCATAATATTTTTTTATAAACCATAACAAAGGGAAAGCAACAATCATCAAAACCATCATAGGTTTCATTGTAAAACTCATTTGTTTTTGCATTAATATTAAACTTTCTTTTTGTTTTTTTTGAGCTTCTTCAACTTTTTGTTCTTTAATTAAAGCCTGCATTTCTTTATTTAATTTTTTAGATTCTAATTTTACTTGAATATATTCTTTAGGTTTTATTAAAAGATGTTGTATTAATTTCACTATTAAAGAATACACTATACAAATTACTATAATATCTATCCAAGCACCAAACAGAGGAAATTCCATCATATAACATCACATTTTATTTTTTACCTGCTATTTGTTTTAATAATGCGCTTGATTCAAATGCTTGTTCTTTTGCTAATTGTTCATAAAACCTATATATTATACCAACAGTTAATAAAATTCCTGTTCCAGTTCCTATTGCACCAGTAATATCTGCAAAAAATGATAAAAGACCTACAAATACAGATCCTAAAATTACTATTGTTGGAATATATCTATTTAGTACTCCAACTATCACTCTTTCATCTCTTCTAAATCCAGGTATAGACATTCCACTTCTTTGTAATTGTTGTGCAACACTACTTACACTCTGTCCACCTACTTCTACCCAAAACTTACCAAAGATAACACATGTTACAACAAATAGGACCATATATCCTAAAGCATTAAGTATCATTGATGTGGTTGCACCACCATAAATTATTGTTTGCAACAAACCATTTGGACTTGCTATAAAATTGTTTATTACTGCAAAAAATGAAGAATTTTTAAATACTCCACCAAGCATCCTAATATTTGCAAACAAAGTTCCTGCTAAAATTACAGGCATGTTTGAAACATATAATAATTTAACAGGGTATTTGGCACCCATACCACTTCTTCCAACTGTTAAAGGTATATTAATATGCATACTTTCTGCATAAACAACTATAAAAAATACAAATAATGTCATCAGTATTGGTAACAATATATTTGAGAACAATTGAACCGTTGTCCCTGCACTTATACTTGTAAAAGCTTGAAACAATAAACCTCCAACACGTCCTGACATTGGAAATGCAAATATTCTCCAAAACACAGCTTGAGAAACTCCAGCTGCAATAAATAAACCAATTCCTGATCCAATACCATATTTACTTACAATCTCATCTAAATATATTAATAATATAGATCCAAAAGCTACTTGTAAAATAACTAAAAATGTCATTCCAGGAAGTGGAACTAACATACCTGCAACTGTAGCAACAATAGCTTCAACAACAGATAATACAATTGCTAATAATTTTTGAATACCACTAAATTTTGCTCTTGATTTAGGATTAGAAAAATCAAAATTTATAATTTTTACTCCAGCTAATAATTGAAGAATAATAGAAGCTAATACAATCGGTCCAATACCTAAACTAATCAAAGTACCTAAGTTACTTGCCATTATCATTTGGTAAAGACCTAATTCTGCTGTTTTGGCAGGATCTAAACCAATAAGGGTAATACTACCTAAAACAAAAAATAAACAAAGAACAACAAATGTCCAAATCAATTTTTGTTTAATTGTTGGTACTTTAACTGGTGCTTTTACAGAAGGTAAAATTCCAATTATACTATCTAAAATATTCATTCAACCGAGCCCCCTGCTTTTTCGATTTTTTCTTTAGCAACATTAGTAGCAAGTGCCTTTTTAAATTTAATAGCACAAGTAATATTACCTTTACCTAATATTTTATCATAACCTAATTCTTTAAGATTAATTTCTTTTTTATCTTCAATTAAAGGCATTAAATCAACTAGATTAATAGTTTTTAATGTTCCTTTAGTACAAAGTCTTCTTTTAATACCAAAAGTTAAATAATATTTAGTAAATTTATGTTTCTTAGAGCCTGCTCTACCTCTACCACCTTTACAACCAGCACCTCTATTGTTTTTAGTATTACCTTTACCGTGACTTCTTTTTCCTCTTAATTTATCAACTTTAGATTTACCCATAATATCATCACTTTAATATAATATATATATAATCAAAATGTTTTATAACTATAACATTTTTTTTAATAATTCATTTATTTTATTAGATCTATAACCTAATGCACCGCCTTCATTAAATGTTTTTTTAATACCTTTTCTATCATAACCTTTAGAAGGAGGTTTTAATCTAAATACAGGCTTTAAATTGATATCAGAAATCTTTATTTTGGAACTTAAAAGATCATCTACCATAGTTTCAACTTCTGTAATCTTAAATACATCTTTAATATAATTTAATTTACCTTCTTTATTATAAACTTTTCCTCTTTTTAATAACAACTTTTGAAAAATATCTTTATTAATTTCTCCATAAGTTACATAACCTCTAACTTTATTAATCATACCTTTAATTTTTTCATTTTCAGGATATATAACACAATGATTAGATCTAGTAAGATTTAATAAATTCATAGTATGTTCAATATCTCTATTAACCTTAATAGGTCCTCTAATTCTAATAACTGCAAACATGTTTTTCAACCTTTTTTATTTTCAACATTATATAATTATTCTAAATTTTCTTTTTTAATTTCAGTATCAATTTTGTTATTAACTTCAACTTTAGAATCTTCAATAACTTCTTCTTGTTTTTCTTCTAATTCTTCTAATTCTTCTTCTTCTTTTTCATTAAATTTTAATTTAGATATATTTTCTAAAGCATTAACTGTGGCTCTTACAAAATTAAGTTTAGTATCTGTAGCACCTCTTGTTTTAGACCAAATATCTTTAATACCAGCCAATTCAAAAACTGGTTTAATAGTATCACTAACTGCAAGACCAATACCGTTTGGTGCAGGTAATAATTCAACTCTTAATGAAGCACAATTTCCTAGACTCATATATGGTATAGAATGTTGTTTAGAACAATTACATTCCCAAGATCCACATCCTCTTTTAATAGGTATAAGATTAACTTTTGCATTTAATATTGCTTTTTGTTGAGCTGTTATTCTTTCTATATTTTTTCCAGTTCCAACACCAATATGACCATTTCCATCGCCAACAATAGCTGTTACTCTAAAAGCAAAATTTCTTCCTGCTCTTGTAACTCTTGTAGTTTTTTTAACATCAATAGTTTTAGCTTTAATTCCAGGAATTAAACAATCAATAATTTCTGGTTCCATTATTTTTCTGCCAATTTTAAAAATATAATCTATATTATCGATAGCACCAGATTTTACTTTTGCACCAAGCTCTGTTTTAGGTGTCCATGCTTCTTTATCAAAAACTTTTTCTTGTCTTTGTTTTCTTCTAGGTCTTCTAAATCCTGCACTCATAAAATCACATCTTTAATATTTTTTCTTTAATTTCTTCAAAATCTTTAAGCATATTATTTTTTAAGAATTCAGAGCAAACTTTACCAGAAATTCTTTTTTCAAGTGGAAATGCTTTTTCATCATAAGGGCATTCAATACCACTATCAACAACAGCTTTAAGAGCTGCAAAAATTTTACTTTTTGCTTTGTAATTTTTAGATCCTAAATCAAATATTACTTTTGTAATTTTTTTTGATTTAGCTTTTGAACATAATAACAAAGAAGTTAAATAAATTGAAGATGTATTTTTAAGAGAATAATTCCAACCTAATTTAGTTAATTCTTTTGAATTTGCACTAACTAATGTTTTGTCTCCATCTCTATTATATTCTACAATTTGTATTCTAACTAAATTATTTGTCAATCTTACTATAAATCTATTACAATTTGATTTTAATAAAGCTAATCTTTTTGTATAATTTGTTTTTTGAGATTTTTTTCTTTTAAATGGAACTTTATAAGTTGGTCCGCTCTTCATTTATTTTCACCGTTTATATATTCTTCAAGATGTTTTTTACCTCTAAAGTAATTACCTTTAACCATCAAATATAATTTACTATAAATTTTGCCATTTAATTTATCTTCATCTTTTAATTCTTTAAGTTTTTTTCTAAGACCTCTAACTCTTAAATTATAAACACTTACTTTATTTCTAGCTTTAAGAGTACCTTTTCGTTTACCTTGTCCTCTTTTTCTTTTAAGCTTTTTCTTTGCAAGTAAAATTCTAGCTCTTCCTCTAGAGTGTCCAGTATTAACGTCTTTGGAAATAACTTTCTTTTTAATAATTTCTCTAACATCATTTCTAGTTATAGCTTTATCCACAAATTCTTTATTCTCAGAATATTCTTTAGAACGAATTTTTAATTTGTGTTTACTTTTCTTAAGTATTTTTCCTGCCATATCTTTTAATTTATCTAATTTCATTTAAATACACCTTTAATAAAAAAATACAAAAATTAATTTAATATTTTAAGATTTTTTTCAATAATAATTTTTCTAAGTTCAATTTTCTTCTTTTCACCTAATCTGGCACTAAATCTTACAGCTATATTTTTGTCTGTAATTTTATCTAAATCAGTTTTGGAACAAATTAATATTTCTTTTAATCCACAAGGATGTAGATCTTTTTTAGTATTATCGTGACCATAACCAATTTTTGGGATAGGTCCTCTTTTTTGAGCTATACTACTATCTATTCCTCTAGGTCTTCTCCACTTATTAACATCTCTTCTTGATTTTCTTCTTCTTGTAGTTAATGGAAAATGTCCTCTAAAGTTTGGGGTATCATTACTCATAATAATTCACATTTTTAAATTTATTTTTTAGTATGTGGCTTTTCTATTATATAACAACCATCATCAAAAATTCTATAATCTTTTTTAGTTACTCTTGTAACTTTTTCAATATTACCAGCAGTTTGACCTGCAGAATATTTACTATGTCCTTTAACAATAATATCTTTACCTTTAACTTCTATTTTACAGCCAGGTAATATTTTTGTTTTTCTAGGTTTCTTTTCTCCTAAAAAATTATTAATAATAACAAAACTACCTTCAATTTTTACAGTTATAGGAAAGTGAGAATAAACAATTTTTAATTTGTATATAAATTCTTCATTAAGTCCTTTAATAGCATTAATTATTAATTTTTCAGTAGTATTTAAAACAGCTTTTGTATTTTTTCTTGAATTTTTAGGTATTAATTCAACAACATTATTTTCAAGTTTAGTATTTAAATACACTGTATTAAAAATAACTTCATTAAATATATTATTTTTTGTGAATACAAATTTTTTCCCAATAACTTCACATTTAATATCCTTAGGAACTTCGATTTTAAGATTTTTAATTTCTTTTTTTCTAAGTTTATATTCTTCACTCATAATCAATCAATTTTAAATTTTATAAACAAACTAATAAATGTATCCAATTAATCTTCCACCAAGGCCATTAATTTTTGCATCTCTATGAGTCATAAGTCCTTTGGTAGTACTTATCATTAAGATACCTACATCTCTTGAAATTAAAAAAGACTTTTCAAACTTTTCAAAATCATTCTTACTTATAGCATGTCTTGGTTTTATAGCTTTACATTTATTGATAGAACCACTTAAATAAACTACAATTTGATCAACAGGTCTTCTATTTAAAACCTTATAATCTTTAATATAGTTTTCTTTTTTCAATAA
>Ga0307990_1004305_pt1 | contig 10497 bp, 4 predicted proteins | sample EllFjometagen129_FD_203168 | JGI IMG/M metagenome (GOLD analysis project Ga0307990, IMG submission 203168) | Marine microbial communities from Ellis Fjord, Antarctic Ocean - #129 | ecosystem: Environmental > Aquatic > Marine > Unclassified | place: Southern Ocean | collected 2014-10-08
CGGAGCCGCCGTACTCGGCCTTGTACTTGATCCCGTTATAGGTCGGTGGATTGTGGCTGGCGGTGAACATGATCCCCGCCGCTGCCTTCTGGTTCACGACCGCGTAGGAGACCGCTGGTGTTGTGACCGGAGCATCACTGATACTCACCGGGATTCCGGAATCGTGCAGCACGCGGGCAAAGTAGTGTGCAAACTCCGGTGATAGGAAACGCATGTCGTAGCCCACAACCACTCCGTCCGCAGCCGGACGGTAGGGAGAGCCCCAATCCGTGTAGATATCGAGCTTCTTCCGTTGCTCAGAAACGAGAAATTTCGCCGTCGCCTCGGCGACACGCGCTACGTTGTCAAACGTGAAGCCGTCGGCGATAACGGCACGCCACCCGTCAGTTCCGAACTTTATTCTTCTTGCGTCTTCTTGGCTTCCTCTTTTTTCCACGTTGTTCTCCTGTACGCACACGCGATATTGTGTTTATCCGTTGAACGTTCTCCGGCAGGATGAGATCGTTGCGTGCGAGAATCTCTTGAAGCAGGGTGTAAGGGATCGATGTCTCCACCCATAGAGAATCGATCTCTACCACCCCGTTCTTCACTGGAACGTGCGGCATCGCCCGTTCCACCGCCAGCTTGTAGCGGGCGAGCATTTCCTCATCGCTCAGTACTTCAGTAGTTGTATTCAACGGTGTATTCTACCTCGCTTTCTCCGCCCGCGGGGACGCTCACTAGGTACTGAATCGTGTTAGAATCGACCTTCTCGTAGGCTTGCGAAGAGGTGGTTATGTTCCACGTTCCATTCAGGTGTTCGCGGACATCGATCGAAACATCTTCGTCCTTGTGGTTGCGCAGGGTGATACGGTACGTCTCGCGATAAGTTGATGACGCAATCTTCTCGCGGGAAACCTGAGTCCTTTCTCCGATGAGATCAAATGCGCTCCCCACGCGCAGGTTGACTGTCTCATCGCTTGCCGTGTGATCGATCGTGTCCTCTCCTAAGAACAGGAGCGCGCTATTGGCCTTTCCGAACAGGCGCACCGTCCCCGCAGGGAGGGGTATTCCCAGGCCGTCTTCCACGCTGTTGTCAAACGAGACCTCCACCTGTACGCCGGGGTTGCTTGCACCATCGTAGATGTAGGTCTTTTGTACCGCAACCGCATTTGCCTTGGCGTAAGGGACGACAAGTGCGTTGCCGCTATCAAGATCGATTGTTCCGTGCAGGGTGTACAGATGGTATTCGAAAGCGCCTTGCTCACTTGCGCCCATTTCCATCGCTGCCATTGGCGCGGCGCGCATGCCGCTGAAGTTTGTTGTAACCTGATTCACGTCACCCGCGACGAAACGGACAGTTGCTCCAGAGAAGTCCAGCCCACACTGGTTGACAAGGGTGATCTGTCCTTGTAGCGATAGCATCGACTGATCCTCATCGAGGACGCAGATGTAGCTACCCTGCCAGGAGAGATCGCGTGTCAGGTAGGAGATCGTGGCTGGGACATCACCCGTCTTGTCAGATTCAATCTTCAAGGTCAGCAGGGGATCGAGAGAGTACAGGCCTTTATCGCCCAGGTTCACCTGTTGTGGCTGCGCGATGGTGCGGATCGCTCCAGAGGAATCAAGAATCGTTACCGCGTCCGTCCCATACGTAAGGAGCGTTCCGCGATAGACACCATTTGCAGTGATTACCTCAACCTTCTTTCCAATGGCGGCTGCAGTGAGATTAGCAGCACTTGTGTAGTTGAGCGACTGTGAGATGATCGTTCCTTCTGTATCGATAAGCACCGACTCCGGGATCAGGCCCACTGGAACTGGAAGCTCGATATCACTTATTCCCTTGGTCAGGCTCAACGAAGCTGTATCCTGAACGCAGGCGATTCCCTGCGAGTATATCGTTACAACAGGTGCTGACACTGCGAGCAGCGACACAACTGCCAGACAGACACTAAGGACAATCACAGTATTCCTCTTGCGCATGGTATCCCTCCCTTGGCTATCGCGATGATAGCACACGTAGCCGTAAGTTGTAAAGAAAGAAGAAGGGACGGTAAGTGACGCAAGATCGTCCCGCGATGATAGATCTTGAGAGCTGTGGGGTTATCGGGCAGCAGGGTGCACTTGGTCCTTTACTTGGATGGGAAAGAGCTGCTCAATGATCCTGCATCCAGCACGATTAGGCCCCAGGATGTAGAGGACCTCGATGGTCGCCTCAACTTCGTTGACGACAGAGCCGTCAGGCAGGGAAAGCGGACGGATCACTTCAAACTGATCTCCTGGTTGTATCCCGTGTCTAGTTCCCAAGGTGATTATGACGAGATCTCCATCAATCGTCGATACTTCTCCAATCAACGGGATGCCGTAGCCGCTTAATGCAGTGCGGACGAGTGCTTCGTCGCCTGTGATCATCGGATTCTGCGGAGAGCAAGAAGGCACCATGCTGCTTACATATTCAGGAACCGCTTGCTCTAGATACACGCGTAGTTCATCGACTGACACTCTCTCATCGTTGTCAGCGTCAGCGAGGGCTTGGTTTGTCTCTTCGAGGCCTCCCAAGCCACTCAGCAGGAAGTAGGTGAACACACCGTGCCCAAGTTCGTCATCTTGTTTTGCAGTTTCCGCAGCTTGACATGCGGCCATGACCAATAGTCCCTCTCCCATCAGATCAGTAAATACGGTGTTGCCCGAAGCGCTACGTGCTCCAGGCAGCTCGTGGCCCCTGACTGCGCGCGCTGCCCCGCCTGAATGACAAGAATCAAAGATGAGAATTACACTCTCACTGCGGAGTGAACGTGCCCAGTCTCCCACAATGTCGTCACGGATGGCAGTGGAGAAGATGTCCGAAATATCAATATCGTAGGGGTACAGGTATTCATCCTGAGTATCTCCCTCGGGTTCATCGCCGTTGTAGTCATCGTCATGTCCGCCATGGCCTGCGAAGTAGATGACAACGAGATCATCCTCATCTGCTTGGCGAAGCAACCAGCCCCAAGCCTGTTCGATGGCATTCTTGGTTGCATTTTCATTGATCAGCAATCGGACATTGTCTTGAGGAAAGCCTCCGCTCTGCTGATCGACAAGGAAATTGTAGACGGCACGAGCATCGTTTTCGGGTAGGTTCAAATCGAGCTCGGAGTTTTGATATGTGCCAACACCAATGACGACCGCCCACAGGTCGCTGAAGCCTGGCGAGCCAAGAGGAACGTCAGAGACTGCAATCTGCTGTGATGACGACGATATGCCTTGGTCCTCATCTTCAACCTCAAGCTTGACTGCATAGTCACCAGGCTCAGCGAAGGTCCATGTAGCGCTGACTCCTTCGTGGTCTGTCACGCTGTCTCCATCGAAGTCCCATCGGTAAACGAGAATATTGCCATCAGCATCGCTGCTTTCGCTTGCATCAAAACTCACGAGTTGATGAGGCAGTGGTCCCGGGGGGTGAATCGAGAATCGAGCTTCGGGTAAGAGATTCCTGATGGTAATCGTCTTTGTGACGGAATCTATGAGGCCGTCGTTGTCAGTTACAGTCAACTGAACTGTGAACATTCCCTTCTCGGTAAAGCGATGCGATGAATTGCGTGCAGTCGATGTCAAACCATCTCCGAAGTTCCAATGCCAACTGCTAATCGATCCATCTGGATCAGAGGATGAATCGGTGAATTGGATCGTGTCGAGGGTTGAGGGCGATGAAGGAGTAACAATAAAAGCCGCATCCGGCGATTGCTTCGCTCCAATCGCGATCGTCTTGGTAATTGTTCCAGTAGCTCCGTCGTCGTCAGTTACGCGGAGAGTTACCTGATGAGAGCCAGAAGAGGAAAACGTGTGCTCGATGACGGAATCGGTGGTTGTCTGATCGTACGAGCCATTGGATTTCCAGTCCCAGGCATACTCAACAATCTCACCGTCAGGATCTGAAGAGGCTGATGCATCGAATTCAATTCGGTCGCCAGTGCGTGGTTCAACAACAAGGCGTGTTCCGCTTGAAGAGAGAGCTTGCCAGGTGAAGGAGGCTGTGGGCAGCTCATTTGGATCAAGAATGGAAGCAACATCCCACAACAGAACCGTGCCGTCCCATGATCCCGACGCCAGCGTCTCTCCATCAGCGGAAAACGAGACAGAGAAAACGAAATCTGTATGCCCAGTGAGCGTTTGCAGAAGCGTCCCGGTTGATACATCCCACAGCTTGATCGTGTTGTCCCATGCCCCCGAAGCTAGAGTGTTCTCATCGGGGGAGAAAGCGACAGATGACACGGGCACTGTATGGCCGGAAAGCGTCGATCGAAGAATCCCACTCCACGCGCTCCAGATCCTGATTGTGCCGTTCCATGCACCAGACGCAATGGTATACCCACCTGAGGACAAGGCTACTGCCTCAACACCACTACTCGGGTCAGATAAGAGGGACCTCAAGACCACCCCGCTTGACACATCCCATAATTGGGTAACTCCTCCTCCGAGCCCTGTGACGAGTCTTTCACCATCAAGGGAAACGGCCACGGAGGACACACCAGACAATCCCTCCGAAATAGCAACAGTTGTACCCTTAGTTACATCCCACACTCTTGTAATTCCATTGCTCAAACCACACGCGACGATATTCCCATTACGAGAGAAGTCTACGGAGGTCACACAGCCTTCTTCGCTGAACATGGAAAGCAGTGTCCCACTAGACGCATTCCACAACTTCACTGTGTCATCCCATGATCCCGATGCAAGCGTGTTCTTGTCACTAACGAAGGCAACTGAGAGTATTCTATCCGTGTGTCCGGTGAGGGTGCGAATGAGGGTCCCTTGTTGCGTGTTCCATAGTCGGATTGTGCCGTCACCCGATCCTGAGGCAAGGCTCTCGCCGTCGTTAGAGAAGGCAACAGAGGTTACACTGGGTGAATGGTCCGAAAGGATGCGAAGTGAATCCCCACTAGATACGTCCCATAGCCTCATTATCCCGTCATCGGACCCAGAGGCGAGTGTGCTCCCGTCAGGAGAGAACGCGGTGGAAGATACCGTTGTATGTCCGAAGAGTGTGCGAAGGAGCGCCCCGCTCAGTGTATTCCACAGCTTGGTCGTGGCATCCCCTGATCCCGATGCAAGGATTCTCCCGTCCGGAGAGAAAGAGAGGGAGCAAGCAACTGCTGCATGACCCTCAAGCATGCGAAGCAGTGTTCCACTCGATGCATCCAGCAGTGTGATCATTGTGTTTGACAATCCTGCTACGGCGATAGTGGCACCATCTGGCGAGATCGCAATGGAACTGACTCCGTGTTCGATGAAGAGTGTGCGAAGGAGTTCGCCATTTGATGCATTCCACAGCTTGATTACGTTATCCCCCCACGATCCCGATGCAAGGGTTCTCCCATCTGGCGTGAAGAAGAGGAAGAACGTAGCTGTTTCATGTCCTTCAAGCGTACGAAGATGCCTCCCACTCGACATGTCCCACAACTTGATTGTTCCGTCGCATGCCCCCGCGGCAACAGAATCACCGTCAGGAGAGAGTGCAACAGACTCCACGCAAGCAGTATGCCCTACGAGCGTGCGAAGAAGTGTCGCTGTTGATACGGACCACAATCTAATCGTCTTGTCCGCTGAACCCGACACAAGGGTTCTCCCGTCTGGAGAGAATGCGATGGAGGTCACAACACCTGTGTGCCCAGTGAGGCGCTGAATCAGATCAAGCGATTTCGCGTCGCGCAGCTCCACCCCAAGGCTTGTCCCGACGGCGATTAGGTCCCCGTCAGGGGAGTAGGCGATGACTCGGATAGTCCCAAGGCCAAACCTTGCTACCGCCCCCTCAGGCAAAGGGATCTCCGTCTCTTGCGCAAAGGCACAAATGCCCACCAACACCACAAGCAGCCACACCCAGCGCTTCATCACTTCACTCCTTTGTCGGTCGCACCTGATCTCTCAGTTCAATTGGGTAGATGGTCTCCACTATGCAGCACACCGAGCGGGTAGGGCCAAGGACACATAGGACCTCGATGATTGCGCGGTGCTCCTCCATTGTCTGGCCATCGGGGAGTTCCAATACGTGAATCACTTCAAAGCGATCGCCGGGTCGAATGCCGTGCCGGCTTCCCAGGGTGATGATCACGCGTTCTTCATCGATTGCGGTCACTTCCCCGATCAATGGCACGCCGTACCCGCTCAATGCCACGCGGCTCAGCGCTTCGTCTCCGGTGATCAGCGGGTTCTGCGGAGAGGTCTTAAGCATGACATCGCTCACATATTGTGGGACTTCTCGTTGCAGGTAGCTTTTCAGTTCGTCCACCGTCACTCGGCCGTCTTGATCGGTATCGGCTTCTGGCTCTCCTACCTTCTCCAATCCTCCTAACCCGCTAAGCAGGAAGTAGGTGAAGACACCGTACCCAAGATTGTCATCTTGCTGCGCCAACTCCGTTGCTTGGCAGGCTGTCATAACTAGTACTCCATCTACACCCATCAAGTCGGTGAATACCGTGTTCCCCGGCCCTGCACGCGAGCCTGGGGTTTCATAGGACTTCACTGTCTTTGCTGCGCCTCCTGAATGACAAGAGTCGAAGATCAGAATCACGTGCTCGCTTCTAAGCGAACTGACCCAGTCTCCTACCGCATCATCTCGCACAGCTGTGGAGAAGAAGTCAGAAGGATCTGTGTCGTAGGGTAGGAGGTACTCATCTTCGGTATCTCCATCCGGCTCATCGCCGTTGTAGTCATGGTCGTGCCCTCCATGACCGGAGAAGTAAACGAGCACGAGGTCCTCTTCTTCTGCTTGCCGAAGTAACCAGCCCCAAGCTTGTTCAATCCCTTTTCTCGTCGCTTGCTCGTTGACAAGCAGCCAGACATTATCCTTAGGGAAGCCCCCACCCCGTGTATCAACAAGGAAATCGTAGATCGCTTGCGCGTCGTCTTCAGGTAGGCCCAGATTGAGCCGCGAGTCCTCATACTCGCCCACTCCGATGACTACGGCCCACAGGTCCTCGAACCGTGGTAGGCCCGATGGTTGAGAGAATACTGTAACTTGTTCTTCATGGATTGCGGTTGCTCCGTCATCGTCGGTGACGGTGAGCTTCACGGTGTAGGTGCCTTCCTCGGTGAACGTCCAAGTCGTCTTCTCTCCTTGCGCATCGATCCTCCCATCACCATCGAAGTCCCAGGTGTAACCGGTGACTGTTCCGTCTTTGTCGGTCGATGAGGAAGCACCGAAGGAGACGGGTTGATTGCCGTACGGCTGCTGCGGAGAAAAGGTGAACGTCGCCTCGGGATGAAGGTTGACCACGCTGAGCTGCTTGGTGACGACATCTGTTAGACCATCATTGTCGGTGACCGTCAGTTTGACGGTGTATGTCTTCTTCTGCGTGTATTGGTGTGACGGATTCTGAGCAGTGGAGCTTGAGCCATCGCCAAAGGTCCACGCCCAGCTTGCCAGATCTCCGTCGGCATCGGTGGATGTGTCGGCGAACTGCACCGTATCAAGGATGGAAGGCTCGGTAAGGGAAAAGGTGAAGGAAGCGTTCGGTGGCTGTATTTTCCCGACGGTGATGGTCTTAGTCAGTGTGGCCGTTCCACCATCATCGTCGGTCACCCGTAGGGTCACACGATGTGAGCCCGGCTGGGAGAAGACGTGGTCGACCACAGAATCTGTGATGGAAGCATCGTAACTACCATCTGAGTCCCAATCCCACGCATACTCAACAATCGCGCCGTCGGGGTCTGAAGAGGCTGAGGCGTCGAACCACACGCTATCGCCAAACCGCGGTTGCACGATCAGGCGTGCGCCGGTTGGGGAGAGTGTGTACGTCGTAAATTTGGCAATCGGAGGTTTGCTGGGGTGAAGGATGGCGGCAATATCCCAGAGGAGGACGGTGCCATCCCGGGATCCCGAGGCGAGGGTGTGCCCATCGGGGGAGAAGGCGACGGAGCACACACTCGACGTATGGCCGATGAGGGTACGCTGGAGCGCGCCGGTTGATACATCCCACAATTTGATCGTGCTATCCCACGATCCCGAGGCGAGGGTGCGCCCATCGGGGGAGAAGGCAACAGAGGAGACAGCGCTCGTATCGCTGGTGAGGGTACGCTGGAGTGCGCCGGTTGATACATCCCACAGTTTGATCGTGTTATCATCTGATCCCGAGGCGAGGGTGCGCCCATCGGGGGAGAAGGCAACAGAGGAGACAGCGCTCGTATGGCCGGGGAGGGTACGCTGGAGTGCGCCGGTTGATACATCCCACAGTTTGATCTTGTGATCATATGATACCGAGGCGAGGGTGCGCCCATCGGGGGAGAAGGCGACGGAGTACACACTCCACGTATGGCCGGGGAGGGTACGCTGGAGTGCGCCGGTTGATACATCCCACAGCTTGATCGTGTCATCCCGCGATGCCGAGGCGAGGGTGCGCCCATCGGGGGAGAAGGCAACAGAGGAGACAGCGCTCGTATCGCCGGTGAGGGTACGCTGGAGTGCGCCGGTTGATACATCCCACAGCTTGATCGTGCTATCCCACGATCCCGAGGCGAGGGTGCGCCCATCGGGGGAGAACACAACTGAGAGCACCGACCCTGTATGGCCGTACAGGAAGCGCATGAGATCTAGCGTATGCGCGTCGCGCAGTTCAATCCCCAGTGATGTTGCTACCGCTATGTAGTCTCCATCCGGCGAGTACTTGACATCGTATACGCAGCCCGTGCCAAACCTTGCCACCGCGCCCTCAGGCAGAGGAATCTCGATCTCTTGGGCGAAAGCAGCGATGCCTGCCATTCCCACCAACACCGCAAACAGCCACACCCAGCGCTTCATCACTTCACCCTCCTTCAAGCGGCAGAGCAATCGTTTCCCTTCTTCTCTCTTCTTTCGGAATCTTGGAAGTCATTCCACAAGAGAAGCTATCACTTTCTGAAATTAAGGTCAAGTTCTCGCCAACAAAAGACCGACTATCTCCCCGCATCAGTCCTCAAGTCCATGAGGATCGCATTTTGTGCGACGGGATCCGGCGTGGTAGAATTACTTCTCAATTCCTGACAAACTAAAGGAGATACTGAACTTGCGAAAACTGATCACTTTGATAGTAATCCTCGTCATCAGCGGTTTTCTCGCGCTGGCTGGGCAGGAGGCCAAGCTCTCACCGGTACTGCGAGAAATGCTGTCAAAAACAGGTGACATCGAAGATCTGTCGGGATACGCGCCATCCGTGCAGGTCTTCGGCCCCAATGGATTGATCGTTCTGCCAATCCTGCCCGGTAGCGGTAAAGGAGACGAGCTGGGGGTTCTGGTCAAGGTGCGACATCCGTTCTTTGGGATAAGCTTCCTTGGCCTGCCGGTAACTGTCTCTACGGGGACGATCCTCGGGATGAAGATTCCGCTCGCTGGGCTGCTGACGCTGATCGCTTCACCTAACGTGATATACGTGGAACCGGCATGGAAGACTGAGCCGAAGCTTGACGTGAGTGTTCCCGCGATCGGCGCGGACGTGGTACACGCCCCTCCCACATCGGACATTGGAGAGAACGTGATCGTGGGCGCTGTAGATACGGGGATTGACTACATGCATCTGGACTTTCGCTACGATTCTGATGGAGATGGGTTTGAGGAATCATCACGCATCTTCTCGATCTGGGATCAGACGAGCGGCCTGTTCGGTGCCAAGCATGACCGCTCGGACATCGAGAGCGATATCGCCGCTGGGTTCGGGCCCAACAGTGGAATCGTCCGCGAGGAAGACAGCAGCGGTCACGGAACGCACGTCATGGGGATCATTGCGGGAGACGGGTCGGCGTCTGCTGCGGGGATGATCGGTGTTGCCCCCGGGGCGCAGATAATCGAGGTGAAGACGCCATTTTACACGTCCGACATTCTCTCTGGCGTGAGCTACATCTTCGATCAGGCGGAGCAGGCGGGGCTACCAGCAGTGGTCAACCTGAGCCTCGGCGGGCAAGATGGCCCACATGATGGTACCAGCCTGTTCGAGCAGGGGTTGGACGAACTTGTCGATCGGCCAGGACGGGCGATCGTTGTCTCGGCGGGAAATGAGGGGGACGAATTGCTGCACGTTGGGCGTTCGCTTTCCGGGAACACGTCTACCTTTTCCGTCGATCCGATATCTGATTCTCTAGACATGGCACTGTGGTATCCGGGAGGATCGGCATTCACGATCACCGTCACTCCTCCAATCGGAAGTGCGCTCAGTGTCACGACTGGAACAACTGGCCACGACCTGAGTGCCAGTGGCATGGTCAACGTGGATAATGCCTCCGCCGGGACGAACCCGGAGAACAATGCTAACGAAGCCCGGATCACGCTGAGCGCACTTACGACTGGCGCTCCGTGGAACATCACCATAGCAGATGCTGCTGGTGGAGGAAGATTTGATGGCTGGATCACGTCGAGTGACGGTACGATCATCGGCGGTGACTCGCTCCTCACGGTTGACGAGCCGGGGAACGCCAATAAGGTGATTACCGTGGGATCGTTCAACACCAAGGCACAGTGGGCATCCCTGGCTGGCCAGCAGGACTTCTCATCGACCACCCAGATCGGTGCTC
>Ga0307990_1004306_pt1 | contig 10497 bp, 9 predicted proteins | sample EllFjometagen129_FD_203168 | JGI IMG/M metagenome (GOLD analysis project Ga0307990, IMG submission 203168) | Marine microbial communities from Ellis Fjord, Antarctic Ocean - #129 | ecosystem: Environmental > Aquatic > Marine > Unclassified | place: Southern Ocean | collected 2014-10-08
CTTTTGGTATTCGTTGGGTTTTGCAATGATGTGCTTACTTACCCGAATAAACGTGCCTAATATCCCGTTCCTGTTCGTCAGTTCAGACTTTTGCCGTTTGGCTTACTTCAGTGCATGGGTCACCCCACACCACCTTGCCACTTGCTAATGCTTCCAGGCGTTACCCCAGTGCATAAGAGACTTTCACTCTCCGGACTTTCTTTTATTCAAAGAACTTTTATTAAATTTACCATTCAAGGCACACACATTGGGTCATAAAACATGCGGGTGTTTGTTGTTTCGCTGTCATTTTACTATCTTCAACTTTTTATTAACGGGGGAAGGTAACTTAAGGCGAAAATCTCGCACGTTTCATACCCAAAAACCGTTACAGGGCATTTTATCGAATTGCTATCGTATCAAATTGAATCGTATCGTATCAGAGATATCGAATATTTATCGAATAAAAACGAATCATATCGTATCATTATGTGAAAAAAAATGATACATTTGTGATATGGAAAATTTAGTACACACATTTAGGATAGACATTGATTGGGAAATAATCAGGCTGATTAGCCATATTGATAGATTTGATGCATCATGGACTTCGATAGAGAAAAAGGAAGGACAAAGCTTAAAACAATTAAAATCAATTTCGACAGTAAGAAGTGTTGGAGCTTCAACACGAATTGAAGGTTCTAAAATGTCAAATGAAGAAGTAGAGGTACTACTCAAAGAAATTGATATAACAAAAATTGAAGATAGAGATTCGCAAGAAGTTATTGGATACTTTGAGACCTTAGATTTAATATCAGAATCATACAATGATATTAAAATAAATGAAAGCGGTTTAAAATATTTACATAATATCTTGCTGAAACATAGCCAACAGGACGAATGGCATAAGGGAGATTATAAGCAACATAGTAATGCCGTAGAAGCAAAATTACCTGACGGTACAAGTCAGATTATCTTCAAGACAACAGAAGCGGGTTTTCCAACACAAGATGCAATGCGACTCTTGATTGATTGGTATGACAATGATAATAAAACTCATCCATTGGTGAAATGTGCTTTGTTTGCATACGATTTTGTTAGCATTCACCCTTTTCAAGATGGTAATGGAAGATTAAGCAGATTGCTATCAACACTATTACTTCTTAAACATGGATATAAATGGATTCAATATGTAAGTTTTGAACATGAAATTGAAAGTAGAAAAACAGAGTATTACCGAGTTTTGAGAAGTTGCCAGGCACAACGTCCAAATGAAAATGCAACTGATTGGGTCAACTTTTTCTTTAATGCTCTAAAAAATATTCAGGAGCAATTAATGAAAAAACTTGAAATTAGTGGAATTGAAACAAAACTGTCTCCGAGAGAAAAATCGATAATAACGTTTATTAGTAACAATGTGGGTTGTAAATCTGGAGAAATAGCAAAGAAATTAGGAATACCTAGTCCAACTGTGAAGAGAATACTACCAGATTTGATTGAAAAAAACCTGATTGAAAAACATGGAACAGGACCAGGAACAAATTACTCGATAAAATAAAAACGCCCTGTAACACGGCATCATAAAACATTGCGCAGAAAGTGCTATATTTAAGCGACATAATATTTAGTCAACAACATAATGGTTTAATACGGAAGTGGTTTAAAGGCGCAACGTTTCATATGCCAATCCGTTACAGGGCATTTTGATAAACGATATAAATATTTTTTCAATTCAAAAATGAAGAATCAAATTACCGACTGGTTTAGAAAACCATTTCCTATTGTTGAATCGGCCAAAGAAAAACTACTCATCTCCCTGGAATCAGGTGTGGTTGTTGTTGGTATTCTTATAATAATCAGACCTTTCGGAATTGAATCCTATAAAGGTATATTTTTCTTTTTGATTGGATTTGGCATTATTGATTTTATGGTAACAGCACTGAACCTGTTTTTATTACCGCTGGTGTTTCCTGGCATCATAAATAATTCAAACTGGACAACTGGCAAGAATTTTCTGGCTATACTTTGGATTCTTCTGAATATATCGCTTGTAAATTACTTTTATGGTGAGCATCTGGTAAGCGAGGCATATATTGAGGGCCTTGAAAACCTAAACAGAACAGGAATCGTATCGTGGATTACCATGACATTTTCTGTGGGAGTGATTCCTGTTGTTTTTGCACTCTATTTTATTGAAAAGAGGCTTTTCAGGAGAAATTGGGATATGGCAGAAAATTTCAGCAAAGAAATGAAAGACCAAAGATCCTTAAAGACCAAAAAACAGATTGAACTGAAATCAAGTAGGGATAATTCCTTAATCATCAGTTCTGCCGATCTGATATGTGTTAAGGCTGAAGGAGGCAATTATGCATCCGTATTCTGGCATGATGAATCAGGTGTTAAAAAAGAGATGATAAGACTTACCTTGGTTGGTTTTTTGCAAACAACAAACAGCCCGGAAAATATCATTAAATGTCATAAGTCATATATAGTAAATCTCGATAAAGTATTATCTTTTCATGGCAATGCACGTTCCGTTACCATCAGGCTTGATGGTTTGGATTTTAATGTTCCCGTTTCCAGATCGTTTCCAAGAGAAAAGCTTTTCAAACAAAGCTGATCTACCTTCCTGTTTATCCCATTAGTTTCCCATTCGTATTTTCAAGTTCCTTTATAACACAATTCAAGCCCATTGATCACAAATTTCCCGGATGCTTTGATACTTTTTCTATCATTGCCAAAAAATATTTAATGCATGAGCGAGAGAAGATATGATATTGACTGGATAAGGGTGATCGTGTTTGATATTCTGATATTTTGGCATGTAGGATTATTTTTTGTACCATGGGGAAATCAAGTACAATGGGATTTGCCCATGAAGAACAATGTGCAGGTAAGCTGGTTATTCTGGCCTATGCTATTTATCCGGCAATGGAGGCTACCCATACTTTTTCTGGTTTCGGGAATAAGTACCCAATTTTCATTATCTTCGAAATCAGGAGTAAAATACCTTAAGGAACGTTTCAGGCGTTTATTCGTTCCCTTACTTACCGGTATGTTCATAGTTGTTCCACCACAGGTATACATGGAACGGCTCACACAGGGAACTGTTGATATATCCTATTTTGAGTACTATCCATCAACCTTCCAGGGTATCTACCCAGATGGTAACTTTAGCTGGGGACACCTGTGGTTCTTGGCTTATCTGTTAATCATGTCGGTTGTTGCACTGCCAATATTCCTTTATTTAAGGAACAACGGAACTCGTCTTTTTAATTCTTTTAAGCGGATGATTGAAAGATCACCGCTTTACCTGTACCTGTTTGTTATACCACTTATTATCATAGAAATAACCCTGGAAGAGAGGTTTCCTTTAACTATGGCTTTAATAGATGACTGGTACGCTTTCAGTTATTATTTTGTCTTTTTTATGGCTGGCTTTTTCTTGGCTAATCTGGGAGGTTCACTCTGGAAAGCCTTTATGAAAATCAGATATCTGTCGCTGGTAACAGGACTATTTGCCTCAATACTTGTTATTTGGATGTTAGCAAAAGGAGAAAGCCCTTTATGGGTTCAAATTTTAAAACCTCTGAATGTTTGGTGCTGGATCCTTACTATTTTCGGTTTTAGTTCAAGGTATTTAAACAGGGAAAGCAACATACTCACATATAGAAATACGGCAGTATATCCCTTTTATATTTTGCATTTTACCATCACCCTTTTTCTTGGGTATTTGCTGATTAACCAATCTATGCACTATGCTCTGAAAATGATAATAATGGTCATCGGAACCTTTGGATTATCGTGGATTCTTTATGAGTATGTAATCAGAAGAGTTGCTCTTCTCAGGCCACTTTTCGGAATAAAAACAATTAAACCATAACACATGGATAAATAACAGGTTTAATTTTATGTGAGTCAGGATAGGATATAGGAATGTTAAATTTTAGATTTTGTTTACGAGATAAAAGATTTATAGAAACCAAAAGAAATATTAAACAAAGCATGAAATATTCAGTTATAAAAACAATTTTTACTTTTTCAATCATTCTTTTCTATTTCCTGCACCCAGCATTTGCAAACAATCCGGATAACATTGCAGGTAAATGGATAACCCCCGAAGGAAAATCAATCATACTGATTGAATACAAAGAAGGTAAATATACCGGAAAGATTTTACGGATACATCCGAAAGAATACATCAACAATGCTCCTCCCAAAGATCTTTTGAATATAAATCCTAATTTGCGGTACCGTTCGCTTGAAGGCCTGGTAATATTCTCTGGTTTTAATTACGACAAATCAAAAGAACGATGGAACATTGAGCTGATTTATGACCCGGAACGAGGTAAATATTTTGAAGGCCATATAAGCTTGAAAGACAGAAATCAGCTAATTGTCAGGGGATTTACACCAGGAAAAAGATGGTTAGGCAACACAGAGATATGGAAACGTGTAGAAGGAAGATCTCCAATCTAATTTCATTTCCTTCATTAATGATGATTTGTAACTAATGTTCGTTCCTCATAATTACTAAAAATAATGCTAGCTTGCTTTTCTTTAAAGACATAAAACTGGGATGCAAATCATACCAGAAAGCTATCGGTTCTTATGGCAAATTACGATTAATTTAATAATATAAAATTGTAATTACATTGCAGAATTAAAAAGAAAAACAATAGGCTTGAAATTTCTTTGTTTGAGAAAAGAAATCTTCCTGGAATGCTTTCTGAAAAGGGATGTTTTAAGAAATGGTTAAGTACAGAATGAAAAACGCCCTGTAACAATGCATCATAAAACATAAGGGGTTTAGTGGCTTGCGAGAGCTTTGAGCATTTAAACAGCTCCACCAAATCTACGATTTGACGGTCTAGTTTAAAGTATTAAATTTGTGTTTAATCGCAAATTTGGCTCAGTGCAAATTTGATAAGTAAGTGTTTCAAAATCCCTTACGTTTCATATAGCTGTCCGTTACCGCCAATAGTAGGCAAAGAAAAACTATAACATGTTAAAATTTTTAAATAAACAATACCCATTCAACGATGACTTAAGACATAATGCTAAAATTATTCTTTTTATTAGTTTAGGCATTTTAGCATTTTTGCTGATTTTTCAACCAATTGAAATTGACTCGTTTTCGACAAAGAAAATTTTCCAGTTAATTATAGGTCTGGCAGGTTCAACTTTTTTAGTATTAAGTTTAAACCTGATTGTATTGCCAAGTATATTCCCAAAAATATTCTACAGCAACGTATGGAATATAAAAAGGGAAATAATTTGGAATATCTGGATTTTACTTACCATATTTAGTAGTGATTTATTGTTGTATTCGCAATTATTTGACATGTTCAATATCCGCTTCTCTGATATTGGAAAAATAGTACTACTTGGTTTTCTTCCAGTTGCAGTTCTAATCATTATAAATCAAGACAGATTACTCCGTTCTCATTTAAAATCGGCACAACAGTTAAATAAAAAGCTAATTGGAAACAAACAGCAAAAAGAGAAACTAATTCATTTTGAATCTGACTATAAAAAAGATAAACTTTCTATTCCTCCCAACTCTTTAATCGTAATAAAATCAGCAGATAACTACGTAGAAATCTATTATAAAAGTGAAGATGTTGTAAAAAAGCAAATGATAAGGTATTCATTAAAAAAAGCTACGGAAACCGTTAATGAATTCGAATTCATTTTAAGATGCCACAGAACTTTTATTGTGAACATTAACCATATTAAGGAAATTACCGGTAATTCACAAGGCTATAAACTTTACTTCGAGAACCTTGATTTTCCAGTATTTGTATCTCAGAAATACATTGCAAGTTTTAAAGAGAGAATTTAGGCTTACCTGATTCGCCACTAAAACTACCCTTTTCACCACTATTTTTCATAGATAGCCCTTTTCGGCTTCCACTAATCCCTATTATTTTTTAGTACTGATTGCCATACTTAGTTTTGTCTATAATCAATGATAAAACTAAATAATATGAAGTTACAATCAACAGCCATTATTTGCGCTTATAACGAAGAAAACACAATCGAAAATATTCTTAGAGATGTGAGCAAAGTAGTTTGTTTTAATGAAGTTATAGTGATTAACGATGGTTCGAAAGACAAAACCGGCAAACGGATTAAAGAACTAAAAGAATTGATTACGTTCACCGATGTTCATTTATTAAAGAACAGAGGGAAGGGATTTGCAATGGCAAAAGGTACAGAACTGGCAAACGGTGATTATTTGGTATTTATTGACGCCGACTTGTCGAATTTTAAAAACGAACACGCAGAAAAACTGTTGTATCCTGTAATAAACAACAAAGCCGACATGGTTTTAGGACAACCTACTAACACCCTTATTCCTTCCAATATTAATCCTTTTAAAAATCTATCAGGACAAAGAGCGCTAAAGAAAAGAGACATAATGCCAATATTAAAGAAAATGGAAACCGCTGGATATGGTGTTGAAACCTTGATAAATATGCGCTTTAAGGCAAATTACAAAACAGTAGAATATGTCTCTTTAGAAAACCTAACACACCCTAGTAAATTTCAAAAAGCTAAACCTCATAAAGCAATAAAGGAATTTATTATGGAGGGCTGTCAAATTGTAACAACTATGTTCTCAAATTTAAATATGGCGGCAAAATCGAATAAAAATCGAATACCAGACATTTTCATTATAAACAATTAAAACAGAAACAATGAATATTTTAATGGTTTACCCAAAATACCCTGATACTTTTTGGAGCTTTAAACATGCTTTAAAATTTATTTCAAAAAGGGCTGTAAATCCGCCTTTAGGTTTGCTTACTGTTTCCGCTATGTTACCCGAAAGATGGCATAAAAAACTCGTTGATATGAATATTGAGACACTCAAAAAGAAAGATATTTTATGGGCAGATTACGTATTTATTAGTGCAATGAACGTACAAGCAGAATCGACAAAAGAAGTAATTGAAATATGTAAATCTTTTAACAAAGATATTGTTGGTGGTGGACCTTTATTTACTGAAGAACCCAATAATTACAGAATGGTAAACCACTTGGTTTTAAATGAAGCGGAACTGACATTGCCCGATTTTTTAAATGACTTAGAACTCGGAAATACAAAACAGTTATATCAGTCAAAGGAATTTGCCAATTTAACAAAAACACCTCTACCCGACTATACTTTGGTAAAAACCTCTAAGTACAACACAATGAATTTACAATTAACCAGGGGTTGCCCATTTAATTGTGAGTTTTGTGATATAACAGCTCTTTTTGGACACAAGGTGAGAATAAAAACGACTGAACAAATAATAAATGAACTGGGAGCAATTTATAATACAGGATGGCGGAAAAACGTCTTTTTTGTTGATGATAATTTCATTGGAAACAAAAAAATTCTTAAGACCGAATTATTACCTGCAATTATTAACTGGATGGAGAATCAAAATCATCCTTTCACTTTTTCAACTGAAGCTTCGGTAAATTTATCGGATGATGACGAACTAATGGAATTAATGACCAAAGCAGGATTTTCGACTGTATTTGTTGGCATTGAAACCACCGAGCAGGCAAGTCTGGAAGAATGCGGAAAAACACAGAATACAAACCGCAACCTTATGCAAAGCGTGCATAAGATTCAAAAATATGGATTAGAAGTTAACGGTGGTTTTATTTTAGGATTTGATAATGATTCACCATCAGTATTTCAAAAGCAAATTGATTTTATAAGAGAAAGTGGAATTATTTCGGCAATGGTTGGATTATTAAATGCCCCAAAGAAAACACGGCTTTATAAGAGGTTGGAAAAGGAAGGACGTATTACAAGTGAATCAAGCGGAAATAATACAGATTTTTCCCTGAATTTTACTCCTAAGATGGAAAAACGGCTTTTAATGGATGGCTATAAAAAAGTAATCAAGGGAATTTATGGTGGAAAAGAATATTATGACCGGGTTTTAGATTTTATTAAACGATTTAGCCCAAACAAAAAAAATAAAGTAAAACTTACAGTCAACCATCTCATTGCATTTTTTCGTTCTTTTTTCAGATTAGGTATTGTGGACACCCACAGAAAACATTATTGGAATTTATTCTTTTGGACTTTATTTAACCGTCCCAAATTAGTGCCGCTGGCAATCACATATTCTGTATATGGATTTCATTTTAGGAAAATATTTAATGACGTTTTATAAAAATAAGTAACATTATGGATAAATTAAAAATTGGGAACTTAACTATTGAAACTCCAATTATTCAAGGAGGAATGGGGGTTTGTGTATCACTATCAGGTTTGGCATCGGCAGTTGCAAATGAAGGCGGAATTGGTGTTATTTCTACCGTTGGAATAGGAATGACAGAGCCGGATTACAAGAAAAATTTTAGAGAAGCAAACAAAAGAGCATTAAAAAAGGAAATTCGAAAAGCAAGGTTAAAAACAAATGGAATAATCGGGGTAAACATTATGATGGCGGTTTCAGACTTTGATGATTTGTTAGAGGTTGCTCTTAAAGAACATATTGATGTTGTATTTATTGGAGCCGGATTACCTTTAAGAAGACCACCAAATATTAATCATTCATTATTTGAATGCACAAACACAAAATTCATTCCCAAAGTTTCGTCTGCCAGAGCCGCTAAATTAATATTTCAATATTGGTCGCAAAGATATAATCGTGTACCTGATGCAATTGTTTTGGAAGGTCCTTTGGCAGGTGGACATATTGGTTTTAAAAAAAATGAGATATTTGAATCTGAAAAATCATTAGAATCAATACTAGGTGCCACATTGCCTGTTATAAAATATTTCGAGCAGAAATATGCAATAGAAATTCCGGTAATTGCCGGAGGTGGAATATATTCAGGAAAAGATATATGGGAGATTATGAGTTTAGGGGCAAAAGGCGTAAAAATGGGAACTCGTTTTGTGACGACTAATGAATGTGATGCTTCAATCGAATTTAAACAGAACTATCTTTCTTGTTCTGCCAATGATATCACTATCATTAATAGTCCGGTTGGATTACCGGGAAGAGTAATAACAAACAAATATGTACAACAAATTCAAGCAGGAAAACAGAAACCAATAAAATGTTCATGGAAATGTCTTAAAACGTGTGATTTTAAAAAAGTACAGTTTTGCATAGCAGAAGCTCTATTTAATGCAGCTAAAGGAAATTTTATAGATGGCTTTTCTTTTGCAGGAACTAAAGCTTTCTTAGCCAAAGAAGTTATATCGGTAAAAGAAACAATGAACCAGCTAAAAAATGAGTATTTTCGAGAACAATTATATTTTGAACGGATTGAGATATAAAAGAAATCATCACAAAATCAATAATTACCTGCCCCAATTGCGGGCATACAAAAGAGGAAGAAATGCCAACAGGCGCTTGTCAGTTTTTTTATGAATGGCAACGTTTGAAGACTTTCAAAAATTAGACATTCGTGTCGGCAAAATCATTGAAGTAAAAGACTTCCCTGAAGCGAGAAAACCTTCATACAAACTCAAAATTGATTTGGGTCACGAAATTGGTGTGAAAAAATCCTGCGCACAATTGCCACAAAATTATAAATCTGATGAATTGGTCGGTAAGCAGGTTTTATGTAAAACAAGCTACCTTAGTATCTTCCTCACAAAAGCAACTGTAAAGTACGACATCAGGAACAATCCGACAAAGCCCTCAATTCCTGACATCCACCGTATTACACCAGTTGGATAATAATCTCCATATCCGATAGTCAGGAATGTAATAGCACTGTGATAAAGTGCTTTCTGAATTGTTGATAAATGATCGGGATCCCCTACTGATGAGGTTATGCCAGCAATAGTATATAATTGCAATACAACATAAATAAATGAAAAAAATAAATAACTAACAACCATGCTGAACAGAACCCGAATTGGATTTGTTGCATATAATCCAGCCTGATCAAAAACCAGCCATTGAAAAGCTTTTGCAGGGTATTGCCAAAATGCATTCATTGGATTTCTTTTTATACTCTCATGCAGATCTGCTTTTGCTTCATACCGTTTAAACTGGATATAAGCCTGGTCTTCATCAACATACTTGCCAGTCAACCTAAAATTCTCTTTCAGCATTCTGAATTGTTCAGCCAACTGGCGAAAGGATGATCCCTTCTGCTCTTTTATCATTTTTTCAACCCTGTTACTTCGCCAGTCAAGATTAATCCTGCCTAACAATCGCATACCGGTAAGGTCAAGCAATCTTATATCAACATCAAAATCATATGGTTGAATATCTATTATATCTCGTGCTATAGTATCTGAAAGATCCAAAACATCACACTTTGCTACCCTTAAATCAAGATAATGATCAAGATGACATGACTTCATTGACAGACTTTTGAACCTGGAATTATGAAAGGAAATATCTCCTTCGCCAAAATGTGTATTGTCAAAAGTAAGTTCACAATCATCATATTCAGCAAGTTCAAAATTCAGATTACCCTTACCAAACTTTGCTTTTTTAAAGCTAAACTTTCCTTTCCTAATCTGACTGCCTTCAA
>Ga0307990_1004308_pt1 | contig 10497 bp, 9 predicted proteins | sample EllFjometagen129_FD_203168 | JGI IMG/M metagenome (GOLD analysis project Ga0307990, IMG submission 203168) | Marine microbial communities from Ellis Fjord, Antarctic Ocean - #129 | ecosystem: Environmental > Aquatic > Marine > Unclassified | place: Southern Ocean | collected 2014-10-08
TTACGCAATACACCATTGGGCCTATCTGAAATACTAAATATCCTATCGACAAAATCAGGTCCGGGAAGATGAAGATTATCTTTTGAAATCGTATCGCACTTGTGTTCCAATAAATATTTAGCATCATCTCCTAAAATTTTAATTATTTCATCTATCATAAAAACACCTCCCTTATTAGAGTTTCTCTTAAGTTACTCTACCTTAATTGCTTCTACAGGATATTCGGATGCAGCCTGTTTTACCTTTTCTTCTACTTCCTTAGGAGCAGGCTCAGCTATAACCACTGCCTTATCATTTTTCATTTCATATACTTCTGGACAAGTATGGGCACACATTCCGCAACCCACGCAGATATCCTCAACAACTGTTGTCTTCATTATATCCCTCCTGAAGTAGTATCTCTAATCATTTTTTTCATCAGTATGCTCATCTTCTTCCGAATTTTAATACCTTAAATCAAATATAAAACTGGGAGTGCTATTTTCCTTTTCATTCCACATCGATTTTAATTGATTTTTCTTTTGATTCTTATCGTAATGATGCCTATTCCAGACAAGTTTACCTGTATAAATTCTATTCTTTAAAATATCACCTATTAATTTTGTAGAAAAAATATTACCTCTTCAGTTACGATATTTTTTCTTGGTTAGATATTCAGTAATAAAGCGAATACTTTTACCTGCAAGACACATCTCAAAAATAATCTTAACAACCTTTGCCTCCTGTTCATCAATTTCAAGAAGCTTATTCGCTTTATTATATCTGTATCCGAAAGGCAAATATCTTGCTCCTTGCCAATTACCTTGTTGAACACCTTTAAGCATTCCATAAAATAATCCGCTACTGGAAAACAAAATACCCGCAATATATGCTGAAAATAAACTGAAAAGATTTCAGGAAAAAGGAGGTATGCTGCAATTATACTAAATATTCATTAAAAATGTTAAATATTTAATCAAAAACGATCAAGGATTTAAAAACTTTTCCGGAATAAGCTCGGAAATTTTTGCGCTGGCAACACCGATTACTTCATCTGCTCCGCCGTAATAAACTAAGATTTCATCATCCCTGCCAAAAATATCATTTGAATTTTTATTCCTTGGAACTGCTCCGCAAGTAAAAACAACATCATTAACCCAGCCGTATTTCTCATAGTTTGCTTGCGGTTCAAATACCGGATTTAAAGAACGGTAAATAATTTTTGAAGGGTCGTTCAAATCGGTTAAAACCACACCTAATCGATATGCTCGCCTGCCATTCCATATTCCTACTCCATGATAAATCTGAAGCCAGCCGTATTCCGTTTTAACAGGGGTAGTACCAGCACCTATTTTTTCACTATCCCACATTCCTTCCCGCGGCTGCATAAACACATTTCCAATATTATCAACATCGTCAATCTGTGCCTTATCAGTAATAGGAACTATCTGCATATCAGGAGGCGAAATATCAGGAGGCGAAATCCTATGAATTAACAACAATCCTTCACTTGAAGATCCCGGGGATATAATAACCGCATCTTTATCCTCACCGGTCCGTATAATACCCAGCCTTTCCCATGAATCTTTCCATCCCTGATAAGGCTTTACTTCTTTTACATCTGACAGAAAATCTTTTATTTTAATCCTCGCAGCTGCTATCTGAGGAATCTCGCCGTAAGCAGTATAAGTCATATACAGATATTCACCGACTATTGTAATCCTAGGGTCTTCTACTCCCCCTACTTCTCTTATTGTGCCATATTTACTGAGTTGATCAGCTCTCCGCTTCTCGATATCGATATCCTGAAGACACTCGTAGTTTTCTTCCGGCCCAAAAACCGGATAATCTAACCGTCCGCTTTCAGTAATTCCATCCTCACTCCACCAGAGCCCAATTCTCGATATCCCGTCATTACCCAATGCTCTGTACAAAAGATATGTCACCCCGTCTATCTTTACCGCTGCCGGATTATAAACCAGCCTTTCCCATTGAACTTCTTTTCCATTTATATTTATTTTCGCGTCCGGCCTGGCTTGCAGCAAAGGTCCCTCAGTAATTCTATGCAGCTGCCCGGAATAAATATCACTACCGGATTTAATTCTTCTCAATGATAGGAAGGGGCCGTTATTATAAAAAAAATCCACCTGGATGAAGCTGAAAAACAGCACGCCAAGACTTATAAACAACCAAAACTTTTCCCCCCTCATACTACATTTATAGCATGTACCGTCACTGAAAACAAATCCCGGGAGAAAAACAGGTTAGAGTTTGAAATACGAAGATCGCATTACCTTAGATGCGGATTTAAGTACAATAAAGGAAAAACAAAAAGAACAAACTCAAAACATTGAGAAAATTGCTGCGAAAAGAGATAATCTTCTTACGGCTTATTTTAAAGATGAATTCTATAAAACAATGGGGTTCAGGAATTAAAAAAGAGAAAAGAAATACTAAAAAAGGCTCTTTCTTATTATGATCAAGTTTTAGAAAGACTTGATGTGAGTCCTAGAACAACGATATCAGATATGTCTTTGGAATTACATCAACTAAAATCAATATTTGATAATTTTAAAAATTCAGTTACCAAAGCAAAAAGTAACTCACAGGTTGTATCTCAATGTCAAACACGAATTAGGGGCAGAGAGAAAAAAAGAAATTATTGCTTCATTTTCTTCCCTCGCAGCATTTGTATTAAGCTATTGCCTGTATAAACTTAAAATAAATTAAAAGTAATATTAGAACTAACCAAGTTTTCACAACATTGATTGTACTTTTACCGGAAGTTTATAGAATAAATCGGGTTGTAGTACAAGCCCTTTTTTAATATCTATAATACCCTAGTCAACATCTCCTAAGCTCACTTCAGCAATACCAAGATTGGTAAAAGCCTCTGCATAGTTAGGATCTAGTATTATTGCCTCATTAAAATCAGCAATGGCTGCTAGGTATACACCTGACATGAGATTAGAAGTACCAGGGTTAAAGTATTGCTCTTTAGAATTTATATTTTTAACTTTTCGGAAAAACATTGGAGTATTTCCTTCTAACTGAAAAATACTTACAATAGAAAAGCATATAAAACCAATTAAAAACATAGCTTTTTTCATCCCCCTCCTATTTTTTAACCTACAATTTTAGTTGTTTCAAATATACTCTTTTTAAAACGTTTATGTAGTATTTATACCATATAGCTTTGTGTTGTCAAAATTACACTACATTGTCACTAAAATTTTTTAAAATATGTGTTTATTGAACCAATCCTCTAAATCCAACCTTTCTGTTTTACTTAAATCCCTCTCCTCTGAATAAAATAGATATTTTTCAATTAAAACTTATGGGTATTATTGCATTAAAATTCGTATGCTCAGGTGCGCAAAAACACGGTTATAATTCCTGCCCAAATAAGTCGGTAAACACGCAAGCCATTGAAGACGCCACAATTAGTTGCCTAAAGGGGACATTTTGTTTAACTAATTTGCTTAAAAATATTTCTAAATCTATAATGTTTTGATTTATCTCTTTCATTGTAAATATACAAGTACTCATATCATCAAAACTAATACTTTACCCTCTAAAATACTTAACATCCTATTTGTCCTTACCTTCCTTACATCAACAGGAAGTATAAATAAACATGTTATCACTAATCAAACCAAACCAATCGTTATTAACTTATGAGGTTTCATAGTGCTACCTTACTTACCATAAATCCTGTCATTATATATATAGCTTTAATAAGCTCTTGCAATGGTATTGGTCCATTAACAGGTCCCAAGTGTCTACAACCTCGTGCATTCGACCAACCTATTTCATCGTCCAAAGTTCCTTCTTTATTATCACCGAAATCTACTTTAGTCTCGGAATCGAAGATTCCTTCTGGAATATTTTCAAGTTTTACATATTTCACATACGCATTACTACAGAAAAATGTAATCTGTTTGGCCATTCTCTCCCAATTTATAGCCTCCTCTATTTCTGCCCCATCAATATCTGTAAATATTCTATACCCTTCCATAAATATATCTGTTATAAAATTAGTTAATTTACCATGATTCTGCCAATCAAGTTCATTTCTTTTAAACATTCTATCTGCAATAATTAAAGCAAAAGGTAAAAAATAGTCTCCAATACTACTTGCTATATAAAAATTAATCGCTTTTTCTCCATGTCTATCTGAAAGTGAAGAAAGCCAAGCAACAACATCTGGATTATTCATCATTTCATCTATACTAAATACATGCTCCCAATCTGTATTTCCAGATTCTCTTGGATTTGGATATTTAACTGATTCTTGCCAGGCATCAAGTCGACCAGCACCAACTTCCTCCATCACCAGTGCTTTAAAAATAGGGTCAATCATCCAAATATAACGCCTGTCATTCGCAGTATGAAATAAATCAACTAATGAAGTATGAAAAAGTCCATGTTTAGCTAAAACCATCAAATCATGCATTGATTTTTTAGCTGCTTTTAAGAATTCTTCATCGCTAAGTTCCGGATTGTTTAAATAATTAAAATAACTCTTATCTTCTACTATATCAACAACCGCAATATACTTGCCTCTTACTTCATTTAAATCAAATGGTTTACCTATTTCCCAATGTTCTTCAACCACTGCAGCTAATTGGGCTTTAATACTTTCAGGTAAACTACTCTCATGAAAACTAAATAAAGCTTTTTCTCCTATAACTACCGGAGTAGGCATCAAGCTTAATAATTCTAAATCAGATTCATGATTCTTTATACCAAGTTGAACTTCTATTTCTCGAATAAAACTCGCATAAGTTTCTCTCTCTTTCATCAATTTAATTCTTATATATTTACCATCTTTCTTAAATATAATACTTCGTCCCTGAACTCTCAAAAACTCTGCTCTTTCCATACCTATTTCTTTTAATAAGTTATCTATATTTTCTACATCCATAACTTTTACCGACAAATTTGGAATCTGAATATCTGATTTTAAATCTACTTTATCTATCTTTGTAAGCATTCCTTCTAACATTAAAGAAAAATTAGAAATACTACTTCCATTATCAGCAAATTTTATACTATAAAGCTTAAAACCATCAGCTATTTTTTTAGCAGTAAGAATCTCTCTTGCCCTCCTCGCATATACAGGACAAGAAAATAAAATAACCTCCAATATAAATAAGACAATACCTGCTATCCCTATTTTCTTCATACTTATATAAAACTCCCCTCTTTATAAAGTATGCCATATATTAGACATATTTACAAATAACGAGATAAAAACGATACATCTCTCTAAATAGCGTCATTTTGCCTTCAAAACATTCAACATCACAGAAATAAAGAAAGGTAAATAGCTAGAGAGATTAGCCGTATTTCATTTAATCAAAGATTCCTCTCTCTTCAAAAATCAGAGAGGTATAGGAGCTACATTACCAATTTCTTCAAAAATCCATTTAACAGGCAAGTATATAAAGATACTTATAAGACAGAATGATCAATAATAACCAAATAATACTGTTAAATACCATCTTTTGATAATGGTGGAATTTAGAAATAAAGAGAGGTATAAAGACAGATACTTTGCATGTTTTTAAAATAGATTTGTTCACATTTGTAAACAGAGAGGTTCTATTGGTTAGATTAACTTCTACTATGAGGCTCTAAGTATTTAACCTTTGGCGAGATACAAAACAGTCCCAAACAACAATTGTCACTCGGGACTGTTAAATTCTCTGCTCGGCATTTCCGAGCAAAATAGATGGCTCCCCCGAAAGGACTCGATAAAATATATCTCTACGGCACCCTCACCACCAGAACTCGAACTTTTTTGGCAAATTCTTACAGGTCTTTTAATAAATAACTCGTGCTACGTCCACCTGCAAAATCTTTAATGAGGATCCCTTTCTCAATAAGATCAAGAATATCCCGCAGCGCCGTATCCTGCGAACACTTTGCAATCTTCGCCCATTTGGAAGAAGTAAGCTTTCCTTCAAAACCGTCAAATAACTTATTGATCACAATTCGCTGCCGTTCATTAATCGATTCAACCGAATGAGATTCCCAAAAGAGAGCTTTTTTAAATACATCAGCAAGCGTGTTTTCAGTTGCTTCAAGCGCCCGGCTCAAACAATCTAAAAACCACACAAGCCATAGTGTGATATCAATTCCGGCTTTTGTAACATTGGTATTTTTCTGCGTCTTCTCAAGGATGCGATAATAAATATTCCGTTCTTGACGAATCTGAACAGACATGCTGTAAAAACGCTCTCGACTGCCGTCGGCATGCGCAAGCTGCATATCCGCGATTGCACGAGCGATACGCCCATTGCCGTCTTCAAAAGGATGAAGGGTCACGAACCACAAATGCGCAATACCCGCTTTAAGTACGGGGTCTAAATCCACCGAACCACCTGTGGCAAGCAAAGTCGAGCCATTAAACCAGTTTAAAAAATTCTTCATTTCCCCTTTAAGACAATTAGCCTCCGGCGCTTCAAAATGCACACGCTCACAACCGACGACACCGGAAACAACCCTCATGGGGCCATGACGATCATTGCGCCAAGTGCCAACAGTTATTCTATGCATCCCGCTACGTTCCGCTGGAAATAAACTCGCATGCCAGCCAAATAACCGATCTTTCGTCAAGGGCTTGTTAAAATTTTGAGTAGCATCCAGCATCATCTCCACAACACCGTCAACATAACGATCAGAAGGAACAAGTCCGCTGATTTTCATCCCCAACCTGCGAGCTATTGATGAACGCACTTGGCTTCTATCAAGAATCTCCCCTTCGATCTCACTGCTCTTTAAAACATCAAGAGTAAGAGTCTGTAGTACAGCCTCTGAACGTAAGGGAAAACCCAATGCCTCCATACGGCCGATCAACCACCCCTGGCGATTGCGCACAGTCCCCAACGTGGACGCAATCTTTTCATGATCCCATATAAATTTTGGCCAAATATCTAGCTGATGAATGTATTTCATATTCTCCGCACCTTTTGCGGAGAATATACCACATATTCTCCGCAAAAGCAAGCTGAATAACAAAATAATATAGCCCTATTTTGCCTCCAAAACCTTCAACATCACAGAGATAAAGCGAGATAAATATCTAATAAAATATAGCTTATTTCATTTAATCAAAATTATTCTCTCTTTTACAAAGAGATACTCTCAGCTTATAGCCCATATATTTGATTAAATGGTTTTGATTAAATGATCGCCTTTTTAGAGATAAAGAGATACTTTAATAGTTAATTTTGTCTACTAAGATTAAGAGGATTGAATCACTTTTAAATAATTTAGACTAAGTCGTTAAGTCCTACCTAAAATAACTCTCTAACTGTTTGATTTCTCAAGACATAGGAAATGCCCTGAACCATGTTAAATTTAGGGCATTTTTATTTATCTCGAACCATAGTTCGAGCTTATATGATGGCTCCCCGCATAAACATTAGACATAACACTATCTCTGAGTATTATACATATAAAAAGGTACTATACAACCAAAAATATAGGAACAATACGCTTAGTTTTAGTGGTATTATCGCCGCCCCGGAAAAAACTCGAACTTGTATTTAAAAGGCTAACTGTTTCAGGGGAGTGCAAAAATTAAGATAATAAGGCTAAAAGGTGGTAAATTTGTCCGATTTTGTCCAGTCATTTTTGGCTTAAAATTGTGTAACTCTTTGAGGAGTCAAGGGATAGCATTGTCAACCTGTCCTTGTCCAGACATTAGTTCCAAGTAACGAGTTGCTGTAAGATAGGGTATTAAAAACTATACTTAAAGGTCAACGAGCCGCCAGCCTCATAATAGTCATCTTTAAATACTGTATTACAATCTACAAGCAGAGTAATGTTCTTCTTATTGAAAAATTCAAGGCGTACTCCTAAATTAAAACTCGAAGGCGCAGGCCTATAGCCTGTAGTTTGGAAAGATGTCCCTCCACCAGCAAATGAAGCCAATGCCTGTTGTTTATCATTTATAACGCTATAAAAATAACGAAAACGCAATTCCGGAGTAAAAATCGTATTCTTAGTTTCAAAGGCACAGCTAATTCTACAGCCTGTGCCCAACTGTAAAGTATCATAACTCTGTGTATTAACGTTAAGATTCAGGGAATCGGCACCTGTTTCCGTATAGCCAGCAATGTGCAAATGTGTATAGTTTACTGCCAGCAATGGAATAATATTAAAATTATTATTTTTAAATTTATATCCGCCCTCTAAATAACCTGAGAATTGCTGGCCGCTATAATCTGAACTGGCGGTTCTGTTGATACTACCTACGCTGACATTCCGAGAGCTATCATAATTATTGTAACCATAAGTTAATACCGCGTCCAAAACATAAGGATGATTCTTCCCCTCGTATTCACCGTAAAAACCGGTTTGATAACTTGTTATTCCGGTGCGGCCGCCGTTATCTTTTGACCTAACACGGCCCCAACTAAACCCCTGCGCCAATCCCAAACGTAAGCTATTATCCATAAAGCTGCGGTCAATGCCGATAGCAGTGCCCCATAGTCTCGATAGATAGCCGTTGCTTAAACCGCGCGCATCCTGATGCGCATAATCTCCATAGGTCTGCACCCAAATATCGTTTCTGCGCTGGATATTTTGCGATGACGCATTTTCATCCTTATCTTCTACCTTTGAATCCTGAAGGCGCAACACCGTTGTGCCCACAAACTGATTAAGCACACCGTTTGTACTCTCGATTAACCCTCCATCAGCCGTAGGACTCATCGTATTCTCGGAAGATGCGACCACGCTACTTGATGAACTATCCAGTGTATTCAAAATAGTAGTCATATCTGCAGACGGATTGGTAATATTGTCAAGAACAGCCCCTACAGCAGTTCCATTAGAATTATTTGCATTATGTTCAAAACCGGCTGCAGAGCGGTTTGCAGTAAACACAAGGTTACCGCCTGAATTGGCAGCAGAAAATGTTATGCGTGAATTGCTTGAATTAATTGTAGCTGGTACGCTTCCTATACCTGCTCCTCCTGTATCTATAATTGTGAAAGTCGCATTATTAGGTATATAACCGCCGACCGTAACGTTAACAGTACTATTAGAATCTACTACAGCAGTATTACCCGCAGAAGTAATCTTACCAAAACTTGAGGAAGAATTTGCAGTAAGATCTAAAGCTGAGCCTGAATTCTGCCTATAAACACCACCAACTGTAAGATTGGTTGTACCGATATCCAGAGTAGCGCTATTTGTAACAACTCCTGTACCAAGAGTGCCGCCGCTACCAATCGTTAGTATGCCTGCGTTGATCGTTGTACCCCCGGTATAGGTGTTTGCACTATTTAAGGTCACCGTCCCTGCGCCTCCTTTTGTAAGAGATCCTGTTCCGCTGATACTCGATAAAACCGTTCCGCTATTAATGGTAATACCTGACGTACTAAAGTCTCCCGAAATTGTGCCACCGTTAAGGGTACCGGTAATGTCGCCGATAGTGTTAAAAGTAACATTTCCATTGATGGTGCCGCCTAAGTTACGGGCTCTGCCGGAGAACTCATAGCTTGTAATGGGTAAATCGTCTATACCGTAGACAGTGCCGTCTACTTGGCCACTCCAGTAATTGCTTCCACTAATAGTAAATATTCCATCTCTGGGTGCGGTTCCATCATAATGCGTGGTGTTAAAGGTAGCATCGCCTGTGATAGTGCCTTCTTTGTTGTAGGAAGTGTCGTTAAAAATGGCATCGCCATTGATGATGCCTTCTTTGTTGTAGGAAGTGTCGGAGAACTCATAGCTTGTAATAGGTAAATCGTCTGCACCGTAGACAGTACCGTCTACTTGGCCACTCCAGTAACGGGATCCACTAATAGTAAATATTCCATCTCTGGGTGCGGTTCCATCATAATACGTGGTGTTAAAGGTAGCATCGCCTGTGATGGTGCCTTCTTTGTTGTAGGAAGTGCCAGAGAACGCATAGCTTGTAATGGGATCACCGTCTATACCGTAGACAGTGCCGTCTACTTAGCCACTCCAGTAATTGCTTCCACTAATAGTAAATATTCCATCTCTGGGTGCGGTTCCATCATAATGCGTGGTGTTAAAGGTAGCATCGCCTATGATAGTGCCGAAGAAGTTGTAGGAAGAGTCGTTAAAGATGGTATCGCCTGTGATGGTGCAGTGGGTGTTGGCTTGGCTGTTTGTAGAAGAGCCGGAGAAGGTGGCATCGCCTGTGATGGTGCCTTGGTTTCTAGAATTGCCGGAGAACTCATAGCTTGTAATGGGATCACCGTCTATACCGTAGACAGTGCCGCCTACTTGCCTCCCCTCCCAGCAACGGTATCCACTAATAGTAAATATTCCATCTTCGGGTGCGTCTGTATCATAGTACGTGGTGTTAAAGGTGGCATCGCCTGTGATGGTGCCACGGTTGTTGTAGGAAGAATCGTTAAAAATGGCATTGCCATTGATGGTGCCTTGAATGTTGTTGTAGGAAGAGTCGTAGAAAGTGACATCGCCTGTGATGGTGCCGTAGTAGTTGTAGGAAGTGTCAGAGAACGCATA
>Ga0307990_1004310_pt1 | contig 10493 bp, 10 predicted proteins | sample EllFjometagen129_FD_203168 | JGI IMG/M metagenome (GOLD analysis project Ga0307990, IMG submission 203168) | Marine microbial communities from Ellis Fjord, Antarctic Ocean - #129 | ecosystem: Environmental > Aquatic > Marine > Unclassified | place: Southern Ocean | collected 2014-10-08
TTTATCGTTTTCATCTACGATAACAATTCTTTCTTTTATTGCTTCCGCCATATAAATATAATGATTTAAAATCTCAATAAACAATTTTTGGATATTTGAATCTTTAATTTTGTATTTTCCAGTTAACCGTGAAACCAGAAGTTATGAAATTTGATTTATCTTCACTCGTCTCGGAAATCACTCTCTTTGAGCCCTGAATGAAACAAAAAAGAATCCTTGCTTGTTAAGGATTTTGATAACATTCTTTAAGGGAATTGGTCTAGGCATATTGCAATTTCGAGGAAACAATATTTGGCCGTTCTATTTTGGTTGCTTCGGAAAAAGGAATATCTTCGAAGTAAAGTTCTAACGCTTCTTGCAGAGATTCAAGCGACTCTTTTTTTGTGTCGCCAAAACTAGACACGCCAGTGTTCAAATTCCAAGATATATAGTATTTGCCTTCTTCCCATACTACATTTTTTAAGTTGATTTTGCGCATATATTTTTTATTATCTGTTTATATTATAATACCTTAAAAGAAAAAAGGTCAAATCTAATCAAAGTAATTTGCTATTTGAACTATCTCTGTCCAGCGCTTGATTGGCTAAACTATCAGCCAATTTATTTTCTTCTCTGGGAATATGTTTAAAATCAATTTTGTGATAATCAATTTTGAGATTCCAAATTTCAATAAATAATTTTTGAATATTTGAATCTTTAACTTTGTATTTCCCGGTTAATTGCGAGACCAAAAGTTGTGAATCCGATTTTATTAAAATATCGTAATTCTTAATATTTTTCTTGCCAAAAAGAATTTTCATTTTCTTTAAAGCAAAAATCACTGCCTGATATTCAGCATCGTTGTTAGTGGTTACACCGATGGTTTCAAAATATTCTTTTAACACAGAGCCCTTATCGTTATATACTGCTACTCCAATTGACGCTGGTCCAGGATTCCCTCGCGATGCTCCGTCTGTGTAAACAATTATATTTATCATAAATTTTTAGAAAAATACTCTTCTAAACATTTCTTGAATTTATCTAAGTTTTTATTCTTAAGCTGACAACCACAAGCCGGAGCGTGTCCACCATAAACTTCTAAAAGCTTTTTACAAGATGCCATAGCTTCCACTCCGTCAATCTCTTTTGGCAAGCGCGCTGAACCAACACTTTTTTCCTTTCCTTGTTTAAAAAGAAATACTGGTTTTTTATAAATCGCAAGTAATTTTGAAGCTATTACTCCAAGAGCTGGAACGGGCCAAAAAGAATTAGCCTCAAAAATCATTATTGAATCGTCTTTTCGTTTATCTATCTTTGCAACAAGCTCATCAAGTGTAATTGAGATTAATTCTCTTTTTTGTTTGCGTAACCTTATTAATCGTTGCGCTAAAACTTTCGCCTTTTTCGGAGATGTTTCAATCAAAAGAAAATAACTTTCTGCAACATGATTTATTAATTGAGAGCTATTTAATGGAGCGATAATTTTTTGAAAAATATCAGTATCTATTTGAACATCTGTGTTACCTAAGTCAATCAAAGACAAAAGTCCTTGCCTTTGTGTAGTTAATAAAGCGCTTATTCCCTTGTCCACTATTTCACGATTATCGCTTTCCATGGGCATCTGATCAGATAATGTTGCTAAGGCAGCTAATTCTAATAATTTTTCTTGAACTAACTTTGGATGTTTTGTTTTAGATAATGTACACTCCGCCAATTTATAGACCAATCCGGCTGCAGCGAAATCTCTAAAGGGGTATGTTTCGCCTTCTTGTTTCGGATCAACGATAAGATCTGCTTCTGGTAATTTTCCTAATGATTTATGATGGTCAATGATTATAACCTCAAAGCCCATTTTTTTGGCCTCTTTAACTTCATCAAAATTAGTGATTCCGCAATCAACTGTAAAAAGTATTGCTGGGGGTTCGTCTGCAAAAAAATCAAGTGCTGTCTGGCTCAATCCGTATCCATCTTTTTCTCTATCTGGGAAAAAAACTTTTAATCTGTTTTTTTGGGAATATAGGGGGTTAATAAGCTCAAAGAGTTCTTTAAGAATAACAACTGAAGCGATGCCATCTAAATCAGCATCGCCAAAAATTATTACCTTCTCTCCCTTTTGCGCTGCCTCTAACACTCTTTGGCTAATTTCCTCCATCCCCTTGGGATAAGAAATATTTTCCATAATTAAATTATTTTTTTATTCTAAAGCTTTAATGCCTGGCAATTCTTTGCCACTTAAAAATTCTAACATAGATCCTCCACCAGTGGAAATATATGAAAATTTCGACCGTAAGTTATTAACAGCCGAGAAAGCACCTGTATCTCCACCACCGATAATTGAAAAAGCATTACTCCTCAAAATCGCACTCGCGATTGATAGTGTTCCTCCAGCAAATCTCTCGTCTTCAATGTAGCCAAGGGGTCCATTCCATATTATTGTTTTTGCCTCTTGAATAATGCTCGAAAAAATCCTTACCGTTTCCGGACCAATATCAAACATTTGTTCTTCTTTTCGAATTTTACCAACTGCTGTTTGGCGCAAATAATCTAAATCATGATGTCTTAATCCGACTAAAGCGTCTATTGGCAAATGAAGTTTCGAATTAGTAAGCTCTATTTTGGAAAGCTGTTCTTTAGTATCTTCCTCTAAATCAACGGCTGATAAGGAAAGACTCTTAGCATAAAAAATAGTCGGGGCAATCATTCCACCTACCAAAATATGATCAGCTATTTTTAAAAAATTTAACAAACAGGGAATTTTTGTTTCAATTTTAGCTCCCCCTAGAATAAGAATCATTGGTCGTTTTGGTTTTTTCACGATAGAGGACAAAATTTTAATCTCTTCTTCTAAAAGCAATCCCGCTCCTTTAGGTAAATATTGTGGAATTCCCACAATAGAGGCATGCATACGATGACAAGAACTAAATGCATCGTTAATGTATATATCCCCCAAAGAAGCTAATTTTTTAGCAAAATTTTCATTATTATCCTCCTCGCCCGAATTAAATCTTAGGTTTTCTAATAAAATAGCATTCCCTAATTTCATTTTATTAACAGCTCCTTGCGCCTGCCTCCCAACACAATCTTTTATAAATTCAACTTTTTGATCTAAAAGTTCAGACAATTTTTTAGCAACTGGTTCTAAGCTTAATTTTATTCCTGTTGATGGTCTTCCAAGATGACTAATTAAAATTACTTTTGCTCCCTTTTCTAATAGATATTTGATTGTTGGTAGGGATTTTCTAATTCTAAAATCATCAAATATCTTCCCTTTTTCGTCAAAAGGAACATCAAAATTGGTTCTTAAAATAACCTTTTTGTTATGAAAATCAAAATCTTTTATTTTTTTCATAATTAAATTACTTTAATGATTATATGTGACAAATTTAATTTCAAGCGTTCTGCCGAAGGCAGGTTCTTTATGCTAAACGAAGTGAAGCATCAAGGTTCTGCCAAGGGCAGGTTCTTATATAATACTCCTCCCCCGTCATAGCTCTCCAGCAGGAGAACAAGACAAAATGGATGATAATTAATAATAATTATTAATCAAACTTAACTTTTTCTCCTGGATTTAGTGTGCCACTCTGTTTTGCCTGATTATTAGAATCACTTTTTTCCGTCTTTTCGTCATTTAATGCATCTTTAATAAGTTCCTTCAAAGAAGTCACATCAACTTTTTTATTGTTTTTATTCTTCTCCTTTTTATCTTTACGAGGAACAGCAAATGGAACAAATTCTCTTTTTGTCGCTTCCTCTAAAGATATTTTTGGTTTCGGCGTAGATGTTTGATTTGAATTTGCTAAAGGCGTGGCATTATTCTTTTCCTTAAAATTAGATTTTGGAAAGGTATTCTTTCTTGTTCCAGCATACCTATTATTCCTTTGTTCCGTTTTCTTTACAGGAGTATTGCCTAAGTTACTCCATTTAATAATTTCCTTATCTATCTCTTCGCGAGGAGTACCATACTTTTTCCTTGAACTCTCTATAATCCTTTCTCTGCAAGAGTTTTTAATTGGCGGAAATGGTGGAAGAGTGGTGGCCGAAAAGGCCTTACTTGCCACTCCGTCAATCATCAATTTTAAATAAATATTATATTTAGCTAAATTAACCAAATCTTCAGCAATAAAAGTTGGACTAAACTCTTTTTCTAAAAGCTCCGCATCTTCTGCTCCTATTCTAAAACTAACGATTGTGCCAACATTGCCAAAAACAGCATCTCTAACAATGTCTTCCATTTGGGCAATATATTGGTGAGCTAAGGTTAGACATAAACGATATTTTCGAGATTCAGATAAGATGTTGGCAAAAGATTCTGTTGCAAAATTTTGAAATTCGTCAACAAAAAGATAAAAATCTTTCCTTTTCTCTTCTGGAACATTTATTCTGGACATAGCTGCTAAATATATTTTAGTTATCGCCAAAGCGCCTAAAAGAGCGGAACTGTCTTCCCCTATCCTTCCTTTTGACAAATTAAGAATCAAAATCTTTCTCTCATCCATAATCTTTCTCATATCAATAGACGATTTTGCTTGACCAATAATACTTCTAACCAAAGGGTTAGAAATAAACTGTCCCACCTTGTTTTGTATTGCTGCCGTTGCCTCTACTTCGTATCTTTGAGTATAGCGAGCAAATTCTTTGGTCCAAAAAACCTTAACCATTGGGTCAGTGATTTTATCAACAACCTCTTTCCTATAATCTACATCCGAAAGCATTCTATTAATACCGAGTAAGGTTGAGCCAGGATATTCTAAAAGAGCTAAAATAGAATTGTGTAGAATATATTCCATCCTGGCAGACCAAACATCTGGCCAGATTTTTTTAAAAACCCCCATCAATCCAGCAGCTATTAAATGCCTTGTTTCTGGATCCGTAACCTCCATAATGTTAAAAGCGATTGGATAACTCAAATCAGAAGGATTAAAATATACTACATCTTCTATCCTTTCCTCTGGGATGTAATCCAACAATTCTTCGGCTGCCTCTCCATGGGGGTCAACGAAGGCAACGCCTCTTCCTTCTCTTATGTCTTGGATAGCCATATTCCGAATAATCGCTGTCTTTCCCATACCCGTTTTTCCAATAACATAAAAATGACGCCGGCGATCGTCTATTCTAATACCGAATTTTTTTTTGCTTTGTCTAAAGTTAGTCTCGGCAAAAAAGTTTGTTTCTTCTTTATCCATTCTTTATTGTTTTACTTAATTTATTCCACGGGTAATGTCGCCGGCGGTTCTGCTTTTTTAGATTCAACTCTTTGAATCATTGGAGCAGGAACTGCCTTGTTCCCAACAAAATGATACATGCTCGCTAATTCTTCAATATTAAAAATCATTGTTTTGCCCGGCTTTGGATAAAAATAATTAAGTCTGCTTATATATCTCCTCAACAATTTCTTCTTCTTTAAATAAAGTAAACGGTCATAGAGAAATATATTTAGAAAAAATCGTTCGTGTTTATGAATTTTAGTTATGCTTGGCGACCAAGGCTTCAGAGCATTAAGATTTTCGGTATTAAAATTGGCGAAAAAACCCATAACATTTTTTAAATTTGATTTATTCCATTTCTCTTTTTCGCCTAAGATTATAAAGCGCATATAACACTCAAAAATTGTTTTTGATACTTTAGCTTCTACTCCAGCAAGAATTTCTCTTTCTCCTGGCGTAAGCTTCATTTCTGGAGGCAAAAAGGTGTCTGTCTTTTCTTCTTTTGCTTCACCTGGTAATTGTCCCATTATTACAACATCGGCTGCTTCTTTAATAATCGGTGTTCTTTGCATTTTAGAAGAATTCGGTCTATTTGCCAATTTTCCAACTTCTTCCTTTGCTCTCTCTTTATAGTTATTCTCTGCAACGGTTACTGGTTTGATTCTTATTTGAACCCAAACTTGTTCACCAGGACCCGTTTTAGCTAATCCTTCTAAAAGGGCTGCCATTGGATCTATCCTTTTTTCCTCTTTGGCTGCAGGGCTTTCTTCAAAAAATTTAGAATAAGTTTTGATTGGATAAATATCTGGCTTTATTGTTTCATAATCACAACCCCATAAATCCCAAGTTTTACTAGGTATTTCTTGCGGAATATTTTTAACATAATCTTCCGCCTCTGAAATTTCTATTTCGGGATATTGGGCGTAAATACTTGCTTCAATCAAATTACGAGCAGGACGCGGAATTCTTATCAAAAAATGAATTTCTCCTCCGATGCTGATAATTTCTAAAGAAATGCCTACCGCATATTTTCCTTCCCACCATTTTTCATACCAATCAGCAGGGTCGTATAACATCCAAAAACCAGCAAAGACCTGTTCCATCGCACGAAAAGGCCTATCAACATCTCGTGGCATTTTTAATTCCAACAACATATAGTCCACTGTTTCAGAAAACTTATCATTTCGCCAGACAATCCACATAAACAGAAGAGGCCTCCATAAGATGATTGGAATTAAAGTCCACCACCATACTTTAATAATGGCCCAAATGGACAAAAAGATAAAAGAAACAACCTCCATTAGAATTAAAATAATTATTTTTTAAACAAATTATATTTTCCTTTTTTGTCTTTTTGAAAAAATTTCTTATCCTGAAGATTTAACAGAATTGTACTCTCTTTCACTTGCCTCTGTTCAAGAACTTTTTTGATAATCTCTTTGCTGTTTAATGCTTTCTTGCTCTTCTTCAAAACTTTCTTAATAATATCTTTCACTGTCCCCGACTCATAACCCCACTCTTTTAAGGCGTAGATGCCTCTACCAATAAGCACAAATCTATCGTTTCTTATTAACTCGTTATGAACACTTTCTGGTAAGATATTTTTGGAAACAAAGGGTAAGTCGCTAATTAATTGAGCAATTTTAACAAAATGAATTGGTTTATTCTCATTTTTAAGAACAAGATATGCCTCATCCTTAATTCCACGAGGATTAATTTCTGGCCATTCAACCAAGCCATAGTAACCAGAAGGAGATTGAAAAACAAATTTAGAAATGTCTATATATGAAACTAAAATTGGAACCTGAAGATTAAAGGTAATTTTTTGTCCAACTTCTTCAATTTCCATTAGCGCTTCACTTTTTTTGAATTCTTTAATAATGTTTTCTATTACATCTTGGGCTTTCTTTATATTATTAATTTCAGGAGTCCAAAAAGGGAAAAAATTATTCGTCTCCTTCAATTTATTAAAATCATTTCCCAAATTTAATAAAAGCAAAACATGATTCTGAAATTTTCCTTCACCCAACTCTTCAAGCAACTTAGTCTCTTCTCTTAATCCACCATATTCTTCAAAATAATCAAAAAAACGTTGAAATGGTTTTTCTAACTGAGCTTTTTGCGTTTCTCTTATCATATTAAACGCATCGTTTTCTATTTGACGAACTCTCTCTCGAGTTATATCAAGCTCGTCACCAATTGCCTGAAGAGTCGATGGGTTTTCTCCAGTAACGCCAAATCTTTTTTCTAAAATTTGCCTCTTGCGAGGAGTTAAATTTTGAAAAATATCTTCACAAATTTTTTGATAATCTATAAGCATGTTTCTTTTTAATTTAATATTTTTATTAAAAAATCAAATCTTATTATAGTAAAACATTTTAAAATTATCTTGTCAACTTTTGTTGAACAACCACCCATTCTGCCAATAGTGTACTAGCTAAAAACATTGAAGAATATGTGCCAGCGATAACTCCGATGATTAAACTGATAGAAAAATAATTTAAGCTTGCTCCACCAAGGAAAAAAATCGCAAAAAGCACTAATAGTGTAGTCAGGGAAGTGTTGATAGAGCGAATTATAGTTTGATTCAAACTTTCGTTAATAATCTCGTTAAAAGTAGTTCCACTACCCTTGATTAAATTTTCTCTGATTCTGTCAAACACAACCACGGTGTCATTCACCGAATAGCCGAAAATCGTTAATAATGCAGTTAAAATTGGAATTGAAAATTCTACTCCGTAAAAATGACCTAATATCGCAAAAATACCAGTTGGGATTAGAACATCGTGAACAAGTGCAATAACAGTAGCTATCCCATATTGCCAGGATTTAATTGGTCTTGATACCTTACGAAAAACAAAGGCAACATAAAAAACAATAGCGAATATAGAGAGAACAACTGCTCTTTTTGCTTTTGTTCGGCTTTCTCCCCCGACTATTGGACTCACGGATTCAAAGCTAATTGTATCCTTTTCCACTCCCGGCGCATTATAGAAAAAATTAGTAAGTTTGTCTTTTATCTCTTGAGAAACTTCTGGCATCTTAACGCTAATTTCGTTTTCTCCGCTAAGTCTTACTGAAAAATTTTCAAAATCAAGCAATGAAGAAAGCTCTTCTAATAATTCTTGATTACTTGGCCTATCTTGGATATAAGAAACTCTCAATATGCTTCCGCCAACAAAATCTATCCCCCAATTAAGGCCATAAAAAGAAACAGCCAAAATACTAATCAGGACAAGAATTCCAGAAAATATAAAATAAATTTTGCTATATTTAGTAAAGGGAAATTTCATAATTAAATCCAAAGTTTTTTAATCTTACCTAAACGAGTGCCTGAAAAAATAATTAAGAAGCTTCTTGTCACAAAAACTGCTGAAAACATACTAAAAAGAATTCCGAGAGATAGGGTGGTAGCAAAGCCCTGAACAAAACTTGTTCCAACGGTAAATAGAATTACGCCTATAAGAAGGGTAGTCATATTGCTATCTCTTATTGATGGCCACGCTCGAATAAATCCTTGCTCTATGGCTTGAGATAAGTTCTTCCCCGACCTCATCTCTTCCTTAAAGCGCGAAAAAATCAAAACATTCGCATCTACTGCCATGCCCAAAGATAAAATAAAGCCACCGATACCAGCCAGAGTTAAGGTAACTGGAATCAATTTGAATATTCCAATAAGTAAAATGGCATATATTAATAAGGCAATGCTTGCTAAAAACCCAGGGAATTTATAAACAATTAGAAGAAAAACAATAATTGCCAAGAATCCAATTACCCCTGCTTTCAAACTTTTTTGAAGAGAAATCATTCCCAAAGTTGGACCAATAGTTATTTGAGAAATCGGCTCACCGATAGGAACTGGTAAAGCTCCTGCGTTAAGGTTGCGAGCTAAATATTTTGCTTCATCGGGTGTAAATTTACCAGTAATTTGAGCATGACCTCCAGAAATCTTATTGCTTACTCTTGGAGCCGAGATAATTTCGTTATCAATAAGAATAGCTAATGGCTTACCTGTGTTTTTTTCTGTCAGATTTTCAAAAATCTTTGCTCCTTCTTCATTGAATTCTATGGTAACTAAAGATTCATAAGTATTGGGGTCAAAGCTAACCATCGCTTTTTCTAAAAATCTACCAGTTAAATCTGTGGCTTGAAATGGACTTTCTAAATCCCCTTCACCCGTCTCTAAAACCTTTTTATTTTGAACTTGAATTTCCTCAAAATTTAACTTTGGCTCTTGGAATTCAAGATAAGGAGTTCTTCCAATTTCATCAATAGCTTTTTGTGGGTCTGTAATTCCCGGAATTCTAACTTTTAAACGATAGTGTGAACCAACTTGGGTGGTTTCAATCTCTGGTTCTCTAACACCTAAAACATTTATTCTTCTTTCAATAACATCTCTTAAGCCCTCCATCGCTTGACCATAATTTTCTGGGTCTATCTGAGATAAATCAGCTTCATATAGTAATTCTGCCCCACCCTCTAAATCAAGCCCTAACTGAAAAGGTCTTTCCCAAAAATGAGGAAGAGACAAATTAAATTTTCCATTAATAAAATCAACTCCTTGATTGAAATATCTCGGCTCAATAAAAACAGCCGTTAAAAGGGCTAATAAGACAACCGCAATACTAATAATCTTAAAATTCTTTTTTGACATTAAACCATTGTAGCCACAAAATCATTTTAAGTCAAATAAAAAATGTCGTCACTACTCGTCACTACTCCGGGTCTATTGATCGGTAATTGAACGAGGTACGAGGTTGAATCTCGTATCTTTCCAAATCAGTATAATAGTTTGACTTATTGCTATATTATGCTATTATGTCAACAGTACAATTTCAACTAAGAAAAAGGAGGAGCTATGGAAAATGCTATTAAAAACGCAATAAGCTATTTGCGTAGATGGCAGGATATGGTTGCTAAAGAATTAGAGACAAAGATAGATCAACGGAAACGAATATTTGAGGGAGAAATTCCAATATGGATAATTTCTTTTTGGCGCAATCCTTTATGGTGGCTACGCCAACATTGGATGTTGAGAAAAAGCGAACGGTTAAGTGTAAAGATTGTTAAGCGAACGGCAGAAATAATAGAGTGGGCAAGCGCTGAGAATTCATTGAGACAAGGAAAGGTTGGACCGGCAATTCAAGTTTTTAATAAGATGCTGGACAAAATACCACCAAATATCTATGACGACATTAGCTTGAATTTCGAAACAGGAACAATGCCCAATCCTGTATATCGTTACATCTCAGAGTTACGCAACTCGCTCATTCCCCTGCAAAAGGTTAAACCATAGACACAAACGAATAA
>Ga0307990_1004311_pt1 | contig 10493 bp, 8 predicted proteins | sample EllFjometagen129_FD_203168 | JGI IMG/M metagenome (GOLD analysis project Ga0307990, IMG submission 203168) | Marine microbial communities from Ellis Fjord, Antarctic Ocean - #129 | ecosystem: Environmental > Aquatic > Marine > Unclassified | place: Southern Ocean | collected 2014-10-08
ACTATATTGCAAAGCATGAGCTTTTTAATAATTTTTTATCTAACTGGTTTTTTAGCTCCCTTGGCGGCATTCCCTTGAATCGGGAACGTCTTATGGAAAGCAGAAGCTCCCTTGTTAAAATTATTGTAACCGTTCACGGGGTCTACTGATCTCATAGATGTCCTTTCACAGCTGAAACGCGTCGGTATTTTTTGAAGCATGGATTGTGCCGGTGAGATAACATAGAGAAAATTGAGCAGGTAAATCCTGGATGGCTGGATGACTGTCATGATGAATCGAGCAATAACGAAGGGGCAATTTTACCCATGAAGATGGCCCTTTAAGGCATTAAAGCACCTATTTTTGGGATGATATTATTTAGATATCAATTGGGTAGTTTGGTCCTACCCCAAAAGGCACCCGTTCAGGCCGAAAAACGGTTTATGAGGTTTTTAAGTTGCATGCCATTGATATCCGAAGATACATCAAGATAAAGGCTGCTGTAAACCCCTACTTGCCGGAACATGCAGAATACTTCTGGCACAGACGAAACACAAGAGGAGGCAAACAAACTTGTTAGCAGCGACGTCGGCCAGCGAACTAAGGGCAATGAATGCCGCTTAGGAGGTTTAGCCGTGCAGCTCCCTAATGGCTACCTCTTGAGAGGCTTGAGTTCCTACCTTGCCGGGATTCTTAGGGAGGAGGGGTGGTGCCACCCCTGACTCACCCGGTGGGGCAATCTCTATTAACACTTTTTTACAAGGAGGTATTATGATAAAAAAAATAGCAGTTTTTCTTATTATCGGAGTTATTGGTTTCCTTATTTTAGGATGCAGTAGCAGTAATAATGGTGATGACAACTCGAATGTCCACCCCGCAACAGAAGTTAATCTTCCACCGGATCCTGGTGAAGCTGGGAAAGCTACAGCCGCTGGTATTGACTCTGATAATGATGGGATTCGTGATGATGTTCAACGCTATATCGCTTTGACATATCCCGATAGTGAAGATACTCAAAAAGCTTTGTCTCAATACACCCGACCATTTCAAAGCATAATTATTAATTCAAACGACAAAGAAAAAGTAATCCAAAATGCAGATTCTAAAAATCGCGCGATGGAATGTATCTTTTATGTGCGTGCAAATTATGGGGATGCCGCAAGTGTAACTGAGGAAATAAAGGGCAAAATACTCAATACTGAAGAAAGAATCAGGCAATACCTTACAGCTGACCGGCTACTTTCCGGTCAAACATTTCCAACAGTTTCTATTGATGAACGCCATAATAGCTGTAATTTCTGATTATGAAATTATAATAACAACTGAAAAAAGAAAGGAAATTATTAATGTTTAAAAATATAAGAATATTTATGTTAGCACTCTTTATTTTTTATCCTTTGTCAACTAATCTTGTTATGGGAGCTGTTTGCTTTAAAAGCGACATCAGCATATTTTATTTGAATGGAATGTTTAATGAACGGGATGCGGCATATTTGTCTCTATTGGCTTTGCAAAACAGGCTCGGTGATAGCACGACTAATGATGAAAAAATTAATTATGCGTTGTCTTACAACAAGAGTGAAAATGCTCTGTTTCAACTCTTAGAAGTTGCGCGGCAGGAAGGCTTTGACAATTGGTCAAGGTTCTTTCAATTTTTAAACGGGATTTCAATAGCTCCTGAATGGTTCCAAGATAAAATGAATGAACTTGCCACTGAAATTAATGCAGTAAATTATGTCATAGACGAAAATTTGCAGAGTCATGTTCAAAAATATCGAAGCGAATTACTTGAAGGAAAAAAAGCTTTAGTTGTAGCTCATTCTCAAGGAAATTTTTATGCTAATGAGGCATATAACAATTTAGAATCAGAAATTTCAGATAGTTTTGGAATAGTCAGTGTAGCAACCCCGGCTAATTATGTAGCCGGAGGAGGACCTTATACAACATTGGTTTCTGATGTTGTTATTGAAGCTGTGCGTATTTATAAAGACTGGTGGGGCACGTTGCTTCCGAATGTTACAAATTCATCAATTTATGAGTGGACGAGTCATGCATTTGTAAAGTCTTATTTGAACGGTGATGTATCAGGACCTAAAATAGTTGAAGATATTTGGAACTCAATCGACAGTTTAGAAGATCCAGAAAATATTGCTGAACAGGGAATCATCACAGTAACTCTGGAATGGGGTGCTGAGCCGGATGTAGATTTGCATGTTTATGAGCCAAATGGTTTTCATGTTTATTATGGTAGTATGTATGGAACGTCTGGCTATCTGGATGTTGACGATATAACTAGCTATGGACCTGAGCATTATTATGTCAGTTGTGAAACTCTTCAGACCGGCACATATCAAATCGGCGTAAATTACTATTGGGGGGATGGAATCGAAACAGCGAGGATACAGGTAAATGCAGGCCAAATAGTTCGTAATTATTCAATTTCTCTTTCAACTGTTGTCGGTTCAGATGGCAATAATTCTCCTATTCCTGTAGCGACAATTGACGTTACGGTTGATGAAAATAATGTGTATCAGTTTTCTGTCAGCGGAAGTTAGCTATTTAAATGCTAATCGCTAAATGAGAAAGGGGACATCCTATATTGTCCTCTCCCTCCAGAAATATGGCAGGCAGGCAAATAAAAAAATGAATAATATGGGGAAAAAAGAGATTAAAAAATACATTCAATTTCGGATAAACTTAGCCTATGGCTCCATTTGGAACTTTATAAGTTTTTCGGCGAGTCACTCAGTGTTCAGTGAGAGGCGCTACATTTCCCCCTACGAGGTCCTACTATGGCCTCAAAGCTGTTGCTCGAGCTCTCCCGCCGAAATGAAAAAAATCAAAACCATAAAAATCCTAATAAAGGTGGAAAAACGTTATGCGCAACAGAAAAAAGATTATTAGTTTGGGAAATTTTCTTGCTTTTCTTGTTATGATTCTGACATCCGGTTGTGCCTCAATGGCTCAAAAAAAGGAATTGTCAGCGTTTAACAATCTCTACTCTTCAGGCCTGTACAGTGAGGCTGCAAATGCAGAAATAAAGGAAATAGGAGGAAAGAAATCAAACCCATCCAAACTTTTACAATTATTACAAGCGGCGGCGGCATTGCGTTATGACAAACAATATTCACAGAGTTCATTATTGTTTGATGAATGCGAGGATATAATTAAACATCACAATGAGCAATCAATGATATGCAATGCTTCTTCAAACGTAGGGGCAATATTAGTTAATGATGCTGCTCTTGATTATCGAGGTGCAGAATATGATGGAGTTATGGTTAATACGTACAAAGCCCTAAACTTCTGGCAAGTTGGCAAAAAAAATTTAGCAAGAATTGAATTCAACAGAGCGTTAGATAGGCAGCGGAGAGCAAAAGAAAGATTTGCCAAAGAAATTGAGAAACAGAAAAGAGAAATCGAGAAAAAACAGAAAGAAAAAAACAGAAAAGCACAAGCAAAATATAAAAATGCTCCAAGAATAGACATAAATAAAACTGTTAACAATCCTGAGATTGACAAAATATTAAAGGAGAAATACTCGAATCTTTATGAATTCAAAACATATCCAGATTTTATAAACCCTTTTACAACATATATAGCCGGCTTATTTTTTATGTCAGAAGGAGACTATTCCAAGGCTGCGACATTATTAAAAGAAGCTTACGGAATGGTTGAAAAAAATACAACTGTAGCGGATGACTTTGCAAATGCAGAAAAAATGCTTGATGGTCAAAAAAACAATAAAAATTATACATGGATAATTTTTGAGAATGGGCTATGCCCTGAAAAAGAGGAATTTCGTGTTGATCTGCCTATTCTATTATTTTCAAATAAGGTTAAATATACTGGTATTGCTTTACCCAAATTAAAATTTAGAGATCAAGCATATTCTCATTTGATTATAGAAAACAGTGGTCACAATGTAGGCTATACAAATGTATTATCCAGCATGGATAAAGTCATTCAAACTGAATTTAAGAAAAAATATAAAGCAACCGTAACAAGGGCTGTTGTTTCAACATTAATTAAAACTTATGGGCAGTACTTGGCACAAAGAAAATTTGGAAGTTTAGGCGGTATTGCTTTAGGACTATACCAACTATCTACCACGGCTGCCGATGTTCGTATGTGGACGGCTTTACCAAAAGAATTTCAGGTAGCAAAGATTGAAACTCCAAAAAATGGCATACTATTACTTGAAGCACCAGATGGAAATAAAATAAATATTTCAGTGCCTGAAAATAGAAATTTTTTAATTTATGTTAAAATTCCTTTATTAAGATCAAAAATAGTATATGATATTATCAATATGTAAATAACAAATTGTGCCTTACATGGAGGTTTAAATGTACTCATTAAAGTCAATTAACCGGATTGTTTTTTTGATGCTGTTATTAACCGGATGCGTAACTACAAGGCCTGTTGATCCAAGAATTACAATTATTGATACTTTTTTGACAACAGACATTACAATAACGGATGTGTCATCAATTGTTAATAATGGCGGGCTTATAGAAATTCAAGTCACTGGTACAAACCAAACGTCATTTTACAAAAAATTTGAATATAAAATTAATTGGCTTGATCAAAATGGATTGATAATACCAACCATTTTATCGAGATGGACAATGTTTCCGGCATATGAGAAATCTGAATTTAGGTTTAAGGCAGTAGCGCCAAAAACAACCGCTACTGATTTTAGAATTTTAATTAGAAAGGGGAATTAATTATGTATATCAGAAAGCGCTGGAAAGACTATTTATCATACCATTATAAGTTTCCAGTTTTTCAACTCATAGGGGTAACTATTTTTCTTTTTTTGGTAAGCGGATGTGCGACCACAACTAAAAATATTGATATGTATAATGATCAGGGACATGCAGTTATGGGCCTTGATTATCGTGATTTTCAAAAAGCTGCAAGCGAAGCCGTAAATTCGATGCTGCTATCAGGAGCAGTAAATAAGCGTGGCGGAGGAAGATACGTTTTGGCTATATCACGAATCGTTAATGACACCATGCAGCGAATTGATACGAATCAACTAATCAAGAAAATTCGGATAGAGCTTTTTCAAAGCGGGAAAGTGGTTGTTACCACCGCTGTCGGAACGAATGGCGCAGAAGACAAGCTCGCTATGCAGGCAAGGGAGTTACGGAAATCAGACGAGTTCAATCAAAGCACCGTAGCAAAAAAAGGGCAAATGATTGCACCGGAATTAAGTCTTTCAGGAAAGATAATTCAACGAAACATAAGGGTAAGTAGTGGGACTCAGCAGGTTGAGTATTATTTCCAGTTGACCCTGACTGATATCAATACAGGCTTAGCCTTCTGGGAAGGTGAATCTGTGATTGGTAAAAGAGGAAGTAACAAGTCTGTGTCTTGGTAAGTTATGTTAAAAAAATATGGAGCTATCAATATGAGCAAATTAATAAGATTAATCGTTTTAGGTATTGGTGTATTTCTTTTATCCTCTCAAGCTTATGCCGTTGATTATCATGTTATAATTAACGGTCAACAACAAGGACCTATTACTGTCGAGCAGTTGCAACAAATGAAAAATAATGCGGCTGTTACCAAAGACAGTTTGGTCTGGAAAAATGGTATGGCAGGTTGGGAAAAGGCTGGTGAACAGCAGGATTTGCAAAGTTTGTTTGCTGGAGCAGTTCCACCTCCCCCGCCTGTACCAGGTGCGGCACCTCCACCTTCTCCACCAGCACCTAAAACAGTAACAACGTCAGCAACAAACATCGATCATGCCCAAAAAGTTACTGCTGAAGAAAAAGAAGACTCTTCTGTTCATAATTTCCCTAAAGTTTCAGAAATAGCAGGAAGTAATCTCGAACAACAAAGAGATAAGTGGCTTAAGGGAGACCAAAATAGATCTCGCAAAAAATTAGGATTTGATAGAAAAGGGTCATATATTGGGTGGGGAATGGCACCTATTGAAGTTGACCCAAAACAGGTTGATTTTGGTCAAAAAAGAATTATGGCTTTTGAAAAGGCCTTTGCCGACGCAAAAGGCAAATTTGTTAGAACAAAAAAACAAAAAGTTGCAACTGAGGTTACAAGAAAATTTTTTCATGATGATAAAGAAAAAATAGATGTTGAATTAAAAGATGGTAGACTTGTTGGGATAGGAAAAAAACTTGCAGCTTTGACAGAAGCTAAACTTGATAAAGCTCTAATAGATTTGGGAGTAGACCCTAAAGATATTGAAAATTCTGATATTGCCCAAAAAAGAACATTAGCAGAAAACAGTCTTTCAAAAAACATTACTATAAAGGCTGTGCAACGTATTCCTGGTATAAGAATTTTAGCAACATTTGAAGACGTTAAAGGCGTAGGGGTCTTGATTAAACAGAATAGAAATTATAGCAATTTAGCAAGCGCAATAGCTTCACATAAACTAATAGGATATCCTTCAAAGACTGATCCTGTTGATGATATAGCAAATCAATTAGAACAAAAATTTATAGAGAATAAAGACTACATCCCACAATATGGTGTTCGTATTATGGTTGATGAAGCTGGCAATAGAGTATTAGTCTCTTTTGGCCAATGGAGTCCGAAAGTTACCAGAAGTGACAGTAGAATGAAAATAAATATGGCAGTAAAAGCGGCAAAAGATATAGCTTACAATCAGGCACTTTCATATATGACTCAATTTGTTAATACAACTTTATCACTTGAGGATGACACAAAACTTAAAGATAGTGACATGATCAAAAAAATAACTCATACCAATAAAAGTGAAGAGAGAATAGAATCTTCCTCAGTAGGGGCTTCGATCGATAAATTTATCAAAGAAACATCAAATGTTTCCCTTGAAGGTGTTACCGAAACCATGAATTGGACAGTAAATCATCCGGAAACAGGTCATCTGATCGTAGGAAAGGTGTTAATGTGGTCACCTTTAACACAGGAATATGCCAGACAAAAACCTCGACAAAGAAATAAACAATCAACTGGTTCCAGAAAGGTTCGCAAAATTCAGTCAAAAATCAGAACAAGTGTGGATATAGGCAATGATGATTTTTAAAATTATACTTTCAGCGATATTTTTAATTTGTGTAACTTCAACTGGATTCCCAGTTGAAGTTACACAAATTGAAGTACTTGGTTCAGGTTTAACAAGGCAAGAAGCAATTTATGCAGGTCTTATTGAAGCTGTTCGGCAAGTTAATGGTGTTGAAATTGCTTCAAAAACGCAAACAAATTTTTCTTACAAAGAATTTGCTGCTTCACATGGTACAGAACAAAAAGAGGGGTCTATTGGTAAAAATAGTATTAAAAAAGATATTTTTGCTAAGTCCAAAGGGTTTGTACAAAAATATGATATTATTGATACCCATACAGCAAATAATCAGTGGGAGATAACACTTCTTGTTTCCATTCCCAAATATAAAACACCTGGCATATCTCCTCACAGTCGAAGGAAAATTGCCATTATCCCTTTTCGCACCACAAAAGGGTCATATAACTTTCGGGGAGGTCATATAGCCTCCTCGGAAATTTCACGGCAGTTCACTCAAAAATTAGTAACAGAAATGACCCAAACTCGTAGATTCACTGTGCTTGACAGAGAGTATATAGAAGAATTTTTTCAAGAGAAAAATTTTATCTTGTCTGCGGATGCCCCAGTTTCTGAACAAATGAAGATAGGTGAAGTGTTGGGGGTAGACTACTTGCTCATTGGTACAATTTCAGAAGCAAGTCAAAAACAAATACCTTACATAATTAACGTTACTGGTGAAACCGGCTATAACTACAGCGCCTCCTTTATTGCCGACTACCGTATTATAGTTATGGCAACGCGACAAATAAAATGGGCTGACTCTGTGAGAATATCGCTTGGAGACGCCGAGATAAAAAGTATGGCGCCAGGCTTCGGGACTGACCAAATGCAGCAAGCATTATTGGATGAAGCTGCAAAGCAGATCGTACATAAAGCCATGGAGAATATCTACCCGCTTATGGTTGTTAAGGTTCAGCCCAATGGTGAAGTTATCCTTAATCAGGGTGGAGCTACCATTTCTGATGGAGAAATGCTGGATGTTTTTACTAAAGGAAAAAAGGTTTTTGACCCTTATACCGGCGAATCTCTCGGCTCTTCCGAGTCACGGATTGCCACAATAAAAATAGTCAGGGTTATACCCAAGATGTCATATGCTACAGTCATTAAGGGACAACTGGAGGCCATTAAAAAGGGAAGTATTTGTCGTAGGTTAACAAAAAAAAAGGAACCTGTATTACAAAGTCCTCCTGGTAGAAAAACAGACATTGAACCTACTCCTAAAGGAGGTGTAATTTTGCCTTTCGATTGATACAACACGGGGAAAAACGGAATATACCTATATTCTCACATTCTCATGGCATTGCGTGGTATGCCGATTTTCTGGAGATCATGCCTGAAGCTATTGGGAATGATTGAGGCAAAGCCCATCAGAGAAACACTCATTTAAAAATTATAGATAATGATTATCCAGTTGGCACGAAAGCCAATATGGTGTAAAGAAACACAGATTACCTTAAAAATCGAATAATTTTTGTTATAAAAAATGGAGGAAAACATGAGCCTTATTGCCAAAACACGGACGCAAACGTTCTTATTCATCACATTATTGCTGGTCTTAAGCAGTCTTCTATTCACCCCCCAGGCATTCACAGCCTCCGCCGAAGAGCTTAATATCAGAGCGGATGGTACATTAAAGCAATTTAAAACGGAAGTTTCCGGTGCCGCTGAATTTCTGAAAAAGGCCAAAGCAGTTTTGGTTTTCCCAAGCGTGTTAAAAGCCGGTTTTTTTATCGGCGGCGAGTACGGTGAAGGCGTGTTACGCATTGGCAGGAAAACCGTTGATTATTACAGCACTGTATCAGCATCAATCGGTTTTCAATTTGGGGCACAGTCCAAATCCATAGTGCTGGTCTTCCTGGAGAAAGAGGCGCTTAATAATTTTAGAAAAAGCGATGGCTGGAAAGCCGGTGTTGATGGTTCAGTTGCGTTGCTGAAATGGGGCGTAGGTGAAGATATTAACAGCGTTGAGGTCAATAAGCCTATTGTTGGCTTTGTCTTTAGTAACAAAGGTTTGATGTATAATTTGACGCTTGAAGGTTCTAAATTCACAAAAATTGATCGCTAAGGAACCGGCTAATAGTAATAATGATGTTTTGTGCGCAGGTTTTTCTGTGCCGGTCAATGTGCAGTGTTGGGGGATAAAAATGGCAGGGTTTTTTAATCCCACTACTACAATTACCATAGTATTTCCTGTTAAAAATCAATAATTCCCAGCGCCTTCCTTAATAGGACAAGTGCATCGCCCACGGTAATTTGTCCATCCGGATTGGGCCTGCCCTGTGCATCCAGGGGTGCGACATCTCCATGATTTCTATCCTCCTGTGTTGGTGACTCCAATCCCAGGGCAAAGCGCAATGCAATTAGTGCATCTCCCACGTTCACTACACCGTCCCGATTACCAAGCGGGGCTATATCACCGTCTGCTGTAGCCGGAAGGGTATACTCATCTACACCCATATCTACCGTTGCAGTTCCATTATTGTTCCCATCAATTATTCTTGTGTCACCCTCGAAGTCAGTGTCTGGAAGTTCAGGAGCATTATTATTGCCCTTATCTATGCATGGAGAAATTGCCTGAAGATGAAAGTCCCTGTTTGATGGATCCACAAAAAGAGGATCGGTACTTATATTCCTTGACCCCATATATCCACCCTGAACATCGCAGTAGGTAATTATTGGGTTGGAGGTATCATCATTGTAAATCTCAGGGCCATCAGGCGCCGTATTTGCCCAGAAAATGCAGTTGGTGATGGCAGTGGTGGAATTTTTGTAGTTATATATACCTCCGCCGCTCTTAGTTGCTGTGTTTTCAGTGAAGGTGCAGTTTGTAATTGACGGGGAGATGCCAATACCGTTAAGTATCCCTCCACCCCATTTTGCGCTGTTTTCCGAGAAGGTGCAGTTAGTGATGTCGGGTGAGGCGTTATCGTTGCTATAGATGCCCCCGCCGCTCTTAGTTGCTGTGTTTTTCGTGAAGGCACAGTTGGTGATGGTTGGGGAGGATTGATAGTTGTAGATACCACCACCATAGTCTGCGGTATTTTCTGACATTTTGCAGTTTGTGATGGTGGGAGTAGAGTTATCATTGTTATAGATGCCCCCGCCGCTCTTAGTTGCTGTATTTTTCGTGAAGGCACAGTTGGTGATGGTTGGGGAGGATTGATAGTTGTAGATACCACCACCATAGTCTGCGGTATTTTCAGTGAAGGCACAGTTTGTAATTGTAGGGGATGTGTCATTCATATTATATATCCCTCCACCATAGTCTGCGCTGTTTTGTGAGATTGTGCAATCAGTGATACCAGGGGAGGCGCCAACATTATTAAATATTCCACCGCCCCATCCTGCATTGTTTCCTGTAAGGATACAGTTGGTGATGGTGGGGGAAGAGCCATCATTCAAGATTCCACCACCTGAGTTATCCGGCCAGCTACTG
>Ga0307990_1004312_pt1 | contig 10491 bp, 11 predicted proteins | sample EllFjometagen129_FD_203168 | JGI IMG/M metagenome (GOLD analysis project Ga0307990, IMG submission 203168) | Marine microbial communities from Ellis Fjord, Antarctic Ocean - #129 | ecosystem: Environmental > Aquatic > Marine > Unclassified | place: Southern Ocean | collected 2014-10-08
CCGCCGGTGACGACGACACGTTTTGCCTTCCAAAACGTGTCAGTCGAGAGTCTGGAGTCAGGAGTCGAGAGTCGAGAGTCACCGCTTGGGAGTCCAGAGTCAAGAGTCAACTGCCATCTCCTTTCAAGTACCTTATGAAGCCAGATATCAATTTTGCTACTTCGTCCGCTTGATCGTACATATTAGTGAACTCTTCTTGGCTTACGTAGCCCAAGTCTGCCGCAATGTACAATTGGCTTTGCACCTCGGATGTTGAGCCTTTGGCGATATGCAAGAATTGTACGAATTCCTTGTCTGTCTGCCTGGAAAAGCCCTCGGCAATGTTACTGATGACCGATACTACTGCACGTCTTATCTGATCTTTCAAGCCATAGTCCCTAGTGAATTCTCCTTTAGCCGTTACTGTATAGATGCCTTTCGCAAGTTCTCTTCCCTTTTTCCAAGCTTCTATATCTTCAAACCGCGTTATGTTCGCCATTTTGGTTGTAGCCTCTCAACTCTGGACTCTGAACTCACGACTCTCAGCTTCCCGGTTTTCGACTCTTGACTGCAGACTCTCGACTCCTGTCGCTCACCTATGGCCTTGTGCCTCTCCGCTTCCTGGTTTTCGACCCTCGACTCCTGACTCACGACTCTCGTTTATGCTATTCAAACCCATGCCTCTCGTTATTAAACGTCGCAGCGACGCTGTTATACCATTGGTGCCAACCGGTGAATTTCTCCTGCATGATCTTCTTGCCCTCGCCGACGGATTCCAGGCCGATCGCCTCCATGTCGGCATCGACCATGATCCGCACGAGTTCCTTAAACGTGACCTTCGGTTCCCAATCAAGGCTTTTGCGTGCCTTTGCGGCGTCGGCAAGCAAGGCATCGACCTCCGTGGGTCGGAAGTAGCGTTGGTCGATCTCAACGTACTGTTGTGGGTCCAAGTCCACGTACGCAAATGCTTCATCGAGGAACTCCTGCACGGAGTGCGTCTCGCCAGTGCCGATAACGATGTCGTCCGCCTCGTCTTGCTGGAGCATTCGCCACATTGCTTCCACGTACTCGGGCGCGTAGCCCCAATCGCGCTTGGCAGCAAGATTACCCAAGTAGAGCTTATCTTGCTTCCCGTCAAGGATTCTCGCGAGTGCTCGCGTGATCTTGCGCGTGACGAACGTCTCGCCTCGTCGCGGCGACTCGTGATTGAACAAGATGCCATTGCAGGCGAATAGATCGTAACCTTCTCGGTAATTCACCGCCATCCAATAAGCGTACACTTTTGCGCAGGCGTATGGGCTCTGCGGATGAAACGGAGTAGCTTCACTTTGTGGCGGGGCGGCAGCGCCGAACATCTCCGAACTAGAGGCTTGGTAGTACCTCGCCTTGATCCCGCTGCAGCGGATCGCTTCTAGAATCCGTGTCGTCCCAAGACCGGTAACATCGCCCGTATATTCCGGGATATCGAAGCTCACCCGCACATGACTCTGCGACCCCAGGTGATAGATTTCGTCTGGCTTCAAGTTGTAGATTAGGTTCGAAAGCTGCGCGCCGTTTGCCAGGTCTCCATAGTGAAGAAAGAGCCGCGCATTAGGGTCGTGAATATCCTGATAAATGTGGTCAATCCGTTCCGTGTTGAACGTGCTCGCGCGCCGGATGAGGCCGTGCACCTCGTAGCCCTTAGATAGCAACAGCTCTGCTAGATAGGACCCATCTTGACCCGTGATTCCTGTAATCAACGCTTTCTTCACCAGTATCTCCTCCTCTGAGTAAAAAAAGGGTTCAAACATGTATTTCACCCTCCATTTATTCGATGCCAACTACCTTAGTATGCAAATTTTCTAAGAAAATATCAATTCCTGCGCTTAATATTTTGGGGCTCGCAAGGGAAAGCCTGTCCGCGATGATGTGCTCGATGTTAGGATAATCCGGGTTCTCACCCGCGGCGATCGTTCCCTCAACGAATCGGCCCTGGTTATAGGAAAGAGTGACAATGGAAACTAAAGACTGTTTTTCAGTCATCCGATGCTAGTATCCTCCAAGTATGCTCTCTTTGCCATCTAGATCTCCTATAAACTAGATCCTACCCCTTCACCCTAGTCGCTTCAAAAACCGCTGAACCAAAACCGGGATCGCTCCAAGGTCGAATTCGTAACACCGGTGCTCATCAGGAAATAATCTCTTGTATTGTTCAAATCTGGACCCATTAACTTGCCCTAATCCAGATTTCAAAATACGGAACAATAATAAAGTCTTAAGTATCCGTCGCTTTCTCGCTTCAAGCGGCACCGTTGCAAGGAAATAAGCTCTTGCATTATTATGACAAATTCTACTCATGTCTGGCATTGACCTAGAGATCCTTATGGTAAAGGAGGATTGGTGTGCTCTGAAGTGTGAAAGTCGATCTGATACATAGAATACATAAGGATATTTTGCACATGTTCTTAGAAAGAGCATAAGATCATTGCCCATCCCTATCTGATCGCACTTAAGGTCAAATTTGTTAGGAATGTGCTCAATCAAACCTTCAATGACGTCTTCTCGCTTGAACATCGCGCATCCTGGGGAAACCGGGACGGGAAATAAGCCAGCGACTTGAGCCTTGAGAAATTCAAAAGATGATAGAAGTCGATCATCGACTAATTGATATGCTCTCGAAACTGTCCCGTCCGCATGGTGAATATCAACGGCTGAATAGGAAAATCCAACATCAGCATGCTTCAACAACGGTTCCACAAGACGCTCCAAAGCATCTGGTTCCAGCCAATCATCTGAAAACAATATCTTTACGAATTCTCCCCGGCTATGTTCTGCACATCTTTTCCAATTTCTGACTGGCCCTATGTTCTCCTCGTTATGGAAAGCCCGCACCCGGGGATCGTTTCGGGCATATTCTCGAATCACCTCGAATGTCTTATCTGTGCTACAGTTATCGACAAGAATGATCTCATAATTTGGATATGTTTGAGACAACGCACTCTCGAGTGCAGTTATTACCAATTCCTCACGGTTGAAAACAGGAATGAGGATACTCACAAGAGGTAATTTTACCATGTGTTATTCACCCTCGTGGAACAGGTTGGCATTACTGACAATCCATTTGTAAAGTTGCTCCACTCCTTCTTTCGGGGTAACCATCGGTTGCCATTCTAACGAGCGCCTAATCTTACTAATATCGCTCACATAGATCATCTGATCACCAGGGCGGGAACCGATAGTCTCCCACTCCATCCGATACCCGCTCAGTTCCTCCAGCAAATCGAATAGTTCAAGGATAGATAATGTATTCCCTTGACCGCCCCCGATGTTGAAAATTTCCCCCTGACTTTCATCCCGATGTTGATAGGCTGCCTCAAACGCATTTAGGAGGTCATCGATATAGAGGATGTCCCGCACTTGCTTGCCGACACCATACAAGCCAACTTTCCGCTGCAAAAACGCCTGGATGCAAAAATACGCCACCCATCCTTGGTCTTCGGTACCAAATTGCCGTGGGCCATAAATGGCTGACATCCGAAACACTGCAGTGGAAAGCCCATAGATCCACGCGTAATCCCGCACGTATTGATCCGCTGCCCCCTTGGAACAACCGTATGGGGAATGGAAGTTCAAAGGTTCAGTTTCAGATATGCCTGCTCGCCCATCTGCATAGCTATACCGCTTAGTAAGTTCCTCAATGGGAATATAGGATAAATCACCATAAACCTTATTTGTAGAAGTAAACAATATGAACGGCGGGGAGGAACACGAGCGAACTGCTTCTAATACATTAAAGGTTCCGATAGTATTCGTTTCAAAATCGAGCCGTGGATCGGTGATCGACTTCGTGGCGGCTACCTGACCTGCTAAATGGAAGATGGCATCAACATTGTGCACTGCTTTGGTAACAGTGGCGCTATCCCGAACGTCACCACGGATTACGGTCAAGTGATCAGCATTACTACCATCACGAAGCCACTCAAGATTAGCCTTTACACCTACCCTAGAGAAGTTATCAAAAACTGTAACGTTCCATCCGGTCGAGAGCAATCGCTTTGTAAGGTTACTCCCAATAAAGCCAAGTCCTCCTGTAACCAATGCTCGTTTCATCTAGTCCCCTTTTTAACGAAATCACCTATGTGACGGATGACGAAATCAATCATTCCCTCTGTGATGCCCGGGTACAGTCCAATCCAGAATGTATTATTCATAACAAAATCCGCATTCTTTAGATCACCGACTTGCCGATACGTCACCTCGCTGTAGGGCGGCTGCCTCACCAAGTTCCCCCCAAAAAGCATCCTCGTGGCAATGTGGTTATCTTCTAGATAGGTCACGAGTTCTCTCCTAGTGAAACCAGCATTCTCTCGAATGGTCAGGGGGAAGCCAAACCAACTGGGCTTTGCCTCAGGTAAGGACTCAGGCAGGATAAAATACTCTTCGTATGGTTTCAACCCTCCATAAAGCAATTGGAAGTTTCGCCGTCGAGCCTCAATGAACTTGGGTAACTTCTTCAACTGAGCTAACCCGACTGCGGCTTGCATGTCGGTCGCTTTCAGATTATAGCCAATGTGAGAATAAATATACTTGTGGTCATATCCATACGGTAGATCGCCCAGTTGCCAGCCAAAGCGCTTGCCACAGGTGTTATCCTTACCTGGATCACACCAACAATCCCGCCCCCAATCACGAAATGATCTAACTATTTGTTTCAAGAGGAGCCTATTCGTGAGCACTCCCCCACCTTCGCCCATGGTGATGTGATGCGCCGGGTAGAAGCTCACCGTTGCTAGATCGCCAAAGGTTCCTACTAATTGTCCATTATATCTCGCTCCAACCGCGTCACAAATATCTTCAATAAGATATAAATTATATTTATGGACTACTTCTAGCACACGATCTACATTGAATGGGTTGCCTAGGGTATGAGCCAATATTATGGCACGTGTTTTCTTACTAATAGCCTCTTCCAAATGGGCAACGTCAATATTGTAACTCCCCAACTCTATATCTAAAAAGACCGGGATCAACCCGCTTTGAATGATGGGATTCACGGTTGTAGGAAACCCTGTAGCTACTGTGATAACTTCATCCCCAGGTTTTAAACGCCGATCTTTAAGCTTGGGTGAGGTTAGCGCCGAGAGGGCCAGCAAGTTAGCCGATGAGCCTGAATTAGTTAAGATGGCATATCTCATATTGAAAAAACGAGCGAATTCGCGCTCAAATTCCTGAGCAAAGCGCCCGGCTGTCAACCAAAAGTCCAAAGCGGAATCCACCAGGTTAATTAGCTCTTCTTCATCGAATACCTTGCCGGATGCTGGGATCAATGTCTCTCCCGGAACAAATTGCTTGTTAGCAAATTCTAGCTGGTAGTACGCTTTGACTAGATCAAGAATCTTTCCGCGAATGGGATCAGATTGTTTACCCATTAAGTGCTCCTTCCCGAAATTAAACTTTATACCATTCTATGGTTTGCTGAAGCCCTTCCTTAAGAGACCACCGCGGTTGCCAATCTAAAACCTTCTGCGCTCTTGCGATATCGGCTATTCTATCTCCTTCTAAAGCGCGGGTAGCGTCCCCGGTAAAGTGTGGTTGCAAATCGCTTCCCATCATCGCAATAATTTTTTCTACAATCTCACGCACTGAAAACCCGCTACCGGCACCCAGGTTAAAAATGCCCCCGACAGCCCTTTCCGACAGAGCGGCTTTTAAGTAACCGCGAACCACGTCCATCACATATACAGCATCTCTCTTTTGTGTCCCCGTGGAGATATTGGGTGTCTCATTAGCTAGCACGTTCAAGATAGTATACGGAATCAGCTTAGATGGGGCTTGGCGAGGACCGTAGATTAGGAAAGGTCTCAATACCACAATAGGCACTCTGTACAGTTCGGTGAACAACTTAGCAAACAATACTGAACAAGTCTTGGCGACCGCATATGGCGAGGTCGGGTCCTCCTTCTGTTCCTCCTGGTTGGGGACCGGATTACGTCCGTATTCCTCCCCTGAACCGGTGTGCACTAAACGTTCACATCCGACTTGTTGCAAAGCCAAGAGCAGATTGATTGAGGATAAGAAGGTATTCTCGATCATCGGCCGAACTAACGACACATCCTGGTCTCCGGTCACCTGGCTAGCTAAATGAAAGACTAATCGGGGCCTAGTTGAAGAGAGAAATTCTACTAACCGTTCCATGTCCAATAGATCTAACCGGATGGGTCGCACCCCAGGAGGAATATTACTCTCTTCCGCCGTTCTTGAGAGACCGTATACCTTAGCTCCTAGACTAGTTAACGCCTCTGCCAGATGCCAGCCGACAAAGCCAGTGACTCCCGTTACAAGGGCTGACTTCCCGGCAAACGCATCGCCAAATTCCTTAACTAGCGAGGAATCGCTCATACCACTCTATTGTCTTCTGTAAGCCTTGTTCAAGCGAGTAACGCGGGGACCAACCCAGTTCCTCTTTCGCTTTCTGCGCTGAAAGGTGTTGGTTGCGGATTTCGTTCTTGGCCTGGTTCAGGATTACCGGTTCGACATCATCCTTTCCCATTAGAGTACGTATCTTATTAACCATTTCTAAAACTGTCAATTTCAATTCCGTACTAAAGTTGAATGCTTCGCCTTTTACTTGCTTATTGTCTAGAGCTTCAGCCAGATCGAGATATGCCTCCACGACGTCGAGTATGTAGATATAATCTCGCACGAAGGTGCCATCACTACGAATGAACGGCTGCTCCTCCGAAAGCAATGAACGAATTGTCCCCGGGACAATTCGACTCCAATTTAAATCTCCCCCACCATAGATATTTCCACACCGCGCAATAGTTACTGGAAGGTCATAGGTGTGGTAATATGCTTGAGCAATCAAGTCCGCGCAACTTTTAGAAACATCATACGGGTGCTGCCCTTGGAGCGGCATTTCTTCCGTGTAGGGAAGTTGTTCATGTTCTCCGTATGCTTTATCGCTTGAAGCGACCACAATCCGTTGCACTAAGTCAGGATGGAGACGACAGGCCTCAAGCAGATTCCATGTCCCACGCACATTAGCTTCCAGAGTCGGCAAGGGCATCCGCACTGCTGTACCCACAATTGTCTGAGCTCCCAAGTGGAAGATAGTATCAACCTCATGCTCATTGATCGCCCGCTCCAAAGTCCAGAAATCCTCCAGTTGTCCATTCACTACGGCGATTCCTTTAATCGTGCCACTGCGATACAATTCTGACTGAGGATCTGCATCTCTTACCAAAGCAAATACCCGGGCCCCGTAGTCTACTAGCTCTTTAACCAGCCAGGAACCCACAAAACCCGTAGCTCCGGTGACTAAAACTCGCTTCCCACTCCAAAATAACCTTTTGGACGTCATCATACATTCACTCCTTCCATACTTTCCAAGGGGCCTCCGCCGACCGCCAATAGCTTTCTAACAAGCGCACATTGCGCAATGTGTCCATACATTGCCAGAAACCATCATGTTTATAGGCAACAAGTTGCCCATCTGCCGCAAGACGCTCTAGCGGCTCTCGCTCAAAGATTATCTCATCTCCATCAATGTAGTCAAGCACCTCTGGCTCCAACACGAAGAACCCACCATTGATCCATCCCTCGCCTGCCTGGGGCTTCTCTGCAAATGTCTTCACCAGATCACCGTCAAATTCCAAGCTTCCGAAACGAGCTGGAGGTCGCACAGCAGTCATTGTAGCTAATTTACCATGCCGCCGATGAAAGGAAACTAAATCTTGAATATCAATGTCCGCAACCCCATCACCATATGTCATCATGAAAGTTTCGTCCCCAATCCATGAGGCCAACCGCTTAATCCTCCCCCCTGTCTCAGTGTTAACTCCTGTATCAAGCAAATGTACTGTCCAGTCCTCCTTTTTCTCATCATGGACGTTAACGCCGCCATTCTTTAGTGTAACAGATAAACTGTTACTGAGGCGATAGTAATCGAGAAAGTACTTCTTGATCACTTCTCCTTTATATCCCAGAGCAACAAGGAATTCTTTAAAGCCATAATAGGCGTAGATCTTCATGATATGCCACAGGATAGGTTTGCCACCGATTTCCACCATAGGCTTGGGCTTTACAGTAGTTTCTTCCTGCAAGCGAGTTCCAAGCCCTCCAGCGAGGATGATAACTTTCATATGTCGCCTCCTTTGCCAACTTAAGGCTAGCTCGATAAAACACGGGCTAAGTACGCATTTAACTGTTAGGCAGCAAATACAAACTGCACTCTTTTAGGTACATTTCCCAAAGTCTATTCCGTAAATTTCTTTCTCACAAGGTAATATGTTTGTAGAGGACCAACTATCGCGAATAAGGACAGAGAAACAATAGTGCCTAAAATAACCCCGCTACTCCCCATTCCCAGATTTCGTGCAAAGTAAATCGATACTGGCACATTGATTATTCCAGCTATTATAGACGAACATAACTGAGGTCGTATTTTCCCTAAACCATTAACAAAATATGCATACACATTACTCCAGACAAAGACTACAGCGTAGATGCCCATCAATAAAGGTAATAAGTATGGTATCTCAATTCTGGAACCCACCCAAATGCTAACTATCTCTCGTGTAAAGGCTATTAACACTGCTACTACAAGCACTATAGGAATCATCAACAAATTGAGTTTTTTCAATACGTTTTTTATCCATTGAATATCCCCTTTTGCGTAAGCATCAGTATAAGCAGACCATAAAGGAGCCATTATCAGCGCGTGTGCCATCGTGATAATACTAAATAACTTGAATACAATATTGTATGGTGTAACCTGTGCCGGGCCTAGAGTTTGAATAATAATCATATTGTCTGTAGTAAATATTATCAAAGCGGCTATCTGTATAACGAAGAACTTCACGCCTAAAGAAGCGATCTCTTTCACCTTCCCCAAAGCTACATATCTTGGGGATGGGAATATATCCCTACGCTTCAGATACAGATATTCGGTCAGCAAAAGGCTTGATAACAACATGGCTAGGCCATATCCTGCACTTAGATAAAGTAGTGTGCCAGATGTGTAATGGATTAGCAGGAATACCGCAAGCAGGGCGAAGAGGTTCATTAAAAGCTGTCGCATGGCAACGAAAGAAGCTTGTTGACAAGCATAAAATACTTGGTTGCATAAAGATAAAATAAGGTTCATTAATGAAACTCCTCCAGCGATCAGCACAACTTTAAATAATTCCGCGCTGCTCACCGAAGTCGTATTAAATACCTTGGCCCAGGGAATAAAACGCGCTGTACTAATTAACACCACGAAAGCCACAGAAACGATACCGCTAATAGTAACATACGCAGTCGACACATATGTCTTAGCAAGTCTAATATCCTTTACTACAAGTGCTTCTGCTAATTTATTTCTTAGACCATTCCCAAGGCCGATATCGAAAAAAGCAACCCACGACATAACCGACAGCATTGTCACCCATATCCCATATCTCTCAACATCGAGATAGTTAACTACCAATGGAACAAGAAGATAACTCAAGCCGATAGCCAATGTTTTGTATGCAAAAGTCAGAGTTATATGCCTCTTTACATTTTCTGTTCTCGCGGCGCTATCAACATTAACTTGGGACGAATCTTGACCTTTGATTTCTAGCTTCCCTTCTGATCCTGTCTGCTTAGTTCTCACTGTCATCCTTGAACGCCCCCGCCCACTTTGCAACCTCATCAACGATCGCGTGCCATCCGAATCCGAACCCGAATGCCGTAGCAAAGAGCTTTACTGCCGCCTCTGCCCCTTGCCCGGACGTAGCGACATCAAACTTAGGGAAGACTAGCAAGGTCACGATTACCCCAAGGATCACTGACCCTATCGCTGTATAAAGATACCGTCTATCAAAGTGCTCCAGCTTCCCCTGCCGCAATTTCCGCAGCCACGGGAATAATGTCCGAGCCAAAACACCTAGAAAAATACCGGAGATCCTTAACGTTAACATGAGTTAGTTCTCCGTTCTTGGTTCATCGTTTCCCACGATCTATACCCTCTCTTGCATCTTCTCTAACTCCAGCCGACTTGCCAATCTTGTGTACGATGTTCCAGGTGAAATGACGTCCGGTCCTTCGGACTGTTCCTTCGACCTTCACCTACTTTTCCCCCTTAACAAACATCTTGATCGCTTGCACAACATAATCCTGCTCTTTTTCTGTAAGCTCGGGGAAGACGGGAAGGGAGAGTACTTCCTGGCTGGCAAGCTCAGACTGTGGAAGATTACCCTTATGATATCCAAGTTCTTGGAAACACTCCTGGAGGTGCAATGGAAGGGGGTAATAGATGAATGTGCCGATACCACGCTCCTGCAGATACTGCTGCAATGCATCGCGCTTTCCATCCAACACGCAGATGGTGTACTGATGGAAGATGTGCGTCCGATCTGGAGCTCGATACGGTATTTCGATGCCTTGCACGTCTTGGAACAGTTCATCATAACGGGCGGCGACTCGCTGTCGGGCGGCTGTCCACTCGTCAAGGTGTGGCAGTTTGACACGGAGGATCGCCGCCTGCAGAGCGTCGAGTCGCGAGTT
>Ga0307990_1004313_pt1 | contig 10490 bp, 9 predicted proteins | sample EllFjometagen129_FD_203168 | JGI IMG/M metagenome (GOLD analysis project Ga0307990, IMG submission 203168) | Marine microbial communities from Ellis Fjord, Antarctic Ocean - #129 | ecosystem: Environmental > Aquatic > Marine > Unclassified | place: Southern Ocean | collected 2014-10-08
GTTTGATGAGCAGATCGCTCACACCGTACTTATCCGAGCACCATTTGCAGGCAACAGGGACTGTACCCTCAGCGATTATCTCCCGCACTGCCGCTTGCAGATCGGGATCGGTGCTGATTGTCACCTCTGATGGGCCGAAGAAATAGAGCAACGTATCGTTCATCCATCCCTGTTTGACGGCGTTCCTGGCATACATCAGCCCCATCTCGAGTACCTTTGGATCAGCGGATACCAGGATTACAGCCAGTTTATCGCTCATCAGTATCCTCCTTCCTCTATACACCAACGTAGCGCGCATACAAAGAGCGTGCCAGCTTGGCATCATCCGTCCCCTTGATGATCGCGCGGCCATCCGCGAACACCGAGATCTCTTTGCCGTGTGTGCGGAAGACTAGAATGTATTCGGTCTGCTCCACCTCCCCCAGCGGGGAGAGCTTAGCGGCAAGCTCCGGGAGAGATATCTTCCCAGGCATTGCCGGTGTGATCTGAATAGCATTTCGCCCACAGAGCGATGTGATGATCTCTTCTTTCTCCGCATTCAGAAACTCAAATTCCCTCTTCCCGCAGCAGACGCACTCTGCCGCCTTCTCCACTTCCAGGGTGGAAAAAGTCTGCTCCCACACATCAATTATTGCCAATCGCGATTCTCCGGTTTCCCCCAGTAGGAGTTTGATCGCCTCGGTACTCTCCCATCCGGCGACAACCAGAGGAGCGGTGCTCAACACCCCCGCCGTGTCACAGGTAGGAAGGGCCCCGGCAGGGGGAGGACTGGCAAAGAGACACCGCAAGCACGGTCCTTCCGGTAGAATGGGCATCAGCAGGCCGCTTGTCCCGATCGCCGCCGCATATATCCATGGAATCCCGTGTTTCACGCAGGCATCGTTCACCACGAACCGCGTGTGAAAGTTGTCGGTACCATCTAAGACAAGGTCAACGTCCCGAATCAAGGATTCAATATTCGTGCGATTTACGTCTTTTACGACCGGCTCTAGGGTGATACTTGAGTTGATTCGCTTGAGCTTCTCGTAAGCGGCGATCGCTTTTGGTCGCCCGACATCGGCTTCGTCAAACAAGACCTGGCGCTGAAGGTTGTTGAGCTCAACGAAATCACGATCGATGATGGCGATATGCCCCACGCCGGCACGGGCGAGCGTGTTCGCTACCACGGAGCCAAGGGCACCACAACCGATGATCGCCACCCGGCTCTTGGAGAGCTTCTCCTGCCCCTCAAAACCGAACTGAGGAAGGATCACCTGTCTAGAATATCGCTCCTCCATATCCTCTCCTCACCTGTGTAGATATTCATCCGCCCGCCGCGAGCAAATCCGATGACGGTCAATCCCGCCTTTTTCGCAACCTCGATCGCTAAACTGGTTACCGCTCCACGAGAGATGACAAGCGGTATGTTTGCCACGGCACACTTATACACTATTTCCGAGGATATGCGTCCCGTTGACGCAAGGAACACCTGAGCAAAATCTATTCCTTTGGTCAACGCGTACCCAATCGCTTTGTCCACCGCATTGTGTCTGCCGACATCCTCAACAAGACAGAGCGCACCGCTCTTGTCGACCAAGCCTACACAATGGACACCGCCGGTAGCGCGGTGAAGAGAGGAGCTGAGGGCATCATGTACACCCGCGGTTAGTACCTCAACGGTGATGTGCAAAGACGTACTAACAGTGGGAATCGATGCTTCGTCCAAGAAGGACGAACTGCCGCCGCAGCCACTCACAATCAATCGCCTGGGCGCATGCAATGAAAGATCATACCCGGGAATCAAGACATGAACGCTTCCCTCTTTCACCTCCAATACGTCTACCTCCGAAAGCTCATGGATCACGCCTGAGGAGTAGAGATTCCCAAAGACAAACTCCGAGACCATCTGCGGACTGATCATGGCCGTCACAAAATGGCGACCGTTGATGAAGACAGAAAGAGGGGTTTCGGTCGCGACGGTATCCATTACTGAGGTAATCTTGCCATCCATCAATCGCTGACAAGCAAATTCCTTCTTCATGTTCATGGTCGTCTATGTACGAGAGAGAGCCTTATTAAGCGTGGTCAATAAGATCTCTACCTCCTCCTGTGTGTTATACAAGTAAAGGGATACACGTACCACCCCGTCTTTCAGCCCCAGTTCCTTCATCAACGGTAAGGCGCACTGATGTCCTGAGCGCACCAAGATCCCGGCGGCTTCGTCAAGCAATAGCGCTACATCGTGTGGATGCATGCCCTCCACGACAAACGGCACCACGCCGATCCGGCCACGCGCCCCTTTCTCACCGACAATCTTCACCCTCTCGATGTGCTCTAGCCCGCTGAGCAGTTGCTCGGTCAGACGCGCCTCATGCGCCTCTACCCATTTCATGCCCAGGGCGTTCAAGTAATCGACCGCCCGTCCCAGACCTATCACCCCGGCTATATTGGGAGTGCCCGCCTCAAAGCCTGTGTATCCCGGGGCAAGCACGTATTCACCCATCGATACATCCTCGATTGCGCCGCCGCCCACGACCAGCGGAGAAAGCTGGGAGATCAGATTCTCCCTCACCCACAGCACACCAGTTCCTGTTGGTCCGAGCATCTTATGGCCGGAAAAGCAGAGGAAATCACACCCTAGCCGTTCGACATCGACCGGCATGTGCGGCACCGACTGGGCGCCATCGACAAGGAGCAACGCCCCCTTCTCATGGCAAAGCGCGGAGAGCTCGGCTATGGGAGTAATCGTTCCCAACACGTTAGAAACGTGTGTAACCGCCACCAGTTTCGTCCTCTCATCGATCACACCCTGGAAGTCATCCAGCTCCAAATGCCCTGTTGGACTGGCTTTGACGACGGTTACCTCGACTCCTCGCTCTCTTAGCCGCAGCCAAGGGAGGAAATTTGAGTGATGCTCCAGGTTGGTCGTCACGATACGATCCCCTGGTTGGAAGGAAATTCCTTGCGCCACGGTATTTATCGCATATGTAGCGCTTTGGGTGAAGATAATCTCTTCTTCCTTTCCCCCGATGAGCGTGGCAATCTTACGGCGGGCCGCCAAGTACTTTGCCCCGGCAATCTGAGAGAGGTGATGAACACCTCGCCCTGTGTTGGCGTTGTATTCCCTGTAGTATTCCGCCACCCCCTCAACTACGGAAATCGGGGTGAGGCTCGTAGCGGCGCTGTCAAGATAGATGACCTTTTGCGTCAGCGGAAAATCACTCCTTATCTCTTTGTTGTCCAAAACTCCCCCACGGAATCAAAGGAACACTGATGAATCTCCACATGCAGCTCACCCAGAACAAAGATACCAGATCTACACACGGAGACAAGCTGCTCATAACTGAAGTATGGCCTTCCCTCCAGTGCAGCACTCCTTACCAACTGCCCAATTCCCCCTAAGGGATGCTAGAATTGCTGCCAGCTTATCACTTATCTCATGCGACAAGCCAGAAGTGCTTCAGGTATTCTAGTGTCTCCAACAGCTCGTCAACCTTCGGCTCTCCCTTTCCCGCCTCGATCGCGTCGCGTACGCAGTGTTTCATGTGCAAGTCAGCGAGCGCGTAGGCCACCTTGGACAGCGAGGCCTGCACTGCTGTAATTTGCTTTAGGCTATTGATGCAGTACTGTTCACCCACCATCACTCCCTCCACAGCCACAAGGTGGCGCCTTACGCAGGCGTTGAATCAAGTCCTTCTTCGGACCAGTCTCTTTCGCCAGGCTCCCTTTCTCAGGCATAGCAACTATCTACTCTTATCCCCGGGTGGGGTGAAGCCAATATTCGCCAGAGTTTGTGCGGAAGTCAATCCTGACAGAGCAATGGATCAACGCCTGGAATCGCTACGCAGGAACGGCTTGTAAACTTTGCGTGAGTCCATCCCCACATAGGTGTTTGGTTTTCGGTAGGCATTGCCCCATGTCTCACGACGCCGGTAGTCACGGATCGCGTCCATGTCGAAACTGGCGATCCAGATCCCTTTGCTCTCATCCGCCTCAACCAGCGCGACCCGGATTACTGACATGATCTCCTCCCAGTGTTACAAAGAGAGGAATCTATCGCAATGCGGACAGTTGATCAAGCATTCCTAAGTGATCGGTCTATGAACGAATGGTGGTATGACCAGGATATAGAGCAAGTGGGCCAAACTCCCAACTGGGGTGACAGGGGAGAAACTGTGGAGTCTATGTGAACGATTGGAGAACCTCAGTCCTAACCTGTTCCTGGGCTTAAAACGTGTCTTTGAAGCGACTCCACGATTTCAGCTCTCTGAAGCCACTGCGTGAGCGGGGGAGCCGATGTGTCTGCAGAGAGAACTTTCATTCTGTCTGCAGTCTGGTGGTGTGGAGCCTAGGGGACTGTACCTGGAATGCATTCGTTAGCTGCCGTGTATCAGCAGGTCCTCAAGACCCATGACCACCTGCAGTGAGTTAAGCTGCCGGTAGAAGGCATATTGTGCAGCGAGAATAGTATCTCATCCCATGTGCATGATCAGTGGATCTCTGTCTAGCTCTTCAGCTGTACCGCGTGCCCAGGGTCGGCTGCAATTGCGTGAGCCGACTTAGCCATTAACTCAGCTGTCTTCGCCATCGCCCACTCGATGTACGCGGAGATCTGGAGCATGTCGTCGCCCTCACAGTACCTGCAGGGAACTAGCGGCTCGGTGTTCGTTCCCGGTGCTGTATAGATCATGCCGGCGAGCTTCCCATGCTGACATTCGCCGCGGAGGTCTCTTAGCTTCTCCATCCAGTCTAGCCCAGGATCACATTCTAGGATGTGGAAGAGGGATGATTCCGAGTCGAGTGCTTGCCGTACAAGCATGAGGTTCGCTTGACGTTCTTTCAAGCGAATCCCGTAGGCCTTGCGGAGGTAACGGCCGAGCGTATCCGCGACATTCACACACGCTGACACCGCTTCGCTGAACGCCATGAGCCGGACCAGGGTCCCCGCCTTACGGCTCTTGATAGTGATGTCCCAGTGGGTATCCGAGATAAGAGTTACTGCCTCTGAAGACTCAACCAGAGGGTTCTCAAGCCTGCTTAGCTGCTCTAGGGATGCACTTGATAGAAGTGCGGCATTGTGCTCGGCTATGTGCAGCTTAGCGATCATACTTGCCTCAAGCAGACGGAGGTTGTTCATTTCCACAGCGGGCTTCTCTAAGTCACGAAGGTGCCGGTAGACGGCATCGGACATAGCCTCGATTGCACGCCGCGCATCGATCATCGGTCGAGCAACTCCTCGTCTTCTGCCAAGTTCTCATCAATCATTTCCTGAAAACCGGCTGCAAGCCGCCTGTAGAAAGACTCGGCGACAGACATTGCGCTGTGTTTCTCTGCTAGCTCCTCACTCCGCTTCTTCGACTGAACCATTTCCTCTGGCGCTTCTCCGATGGCGCTGTGATAAGAGAGACTGGCGGCCCCACCGTGGAAGTTGGATTCCACTCGCCGAAGAACTTCTGCGCCGATGGTCTTGGCATTTTCGAGGCATTCGACGACGAACTCATCGTGTGTGAATACGAAGGCAGGGCCCGCCTCTCGGCTGAGGAACGCTGCGAAGATGACTTCCTCAGAATCGGTTGACGTCGACCATTCACGCAGGACATCCATCGCTGTGGCACCAAAACCATCGGAGGCAAGACCAAATAACTGGGGAATCCAGAACCGGTAAATGTGATGCTCTTGGGGGACTTTGTTTCGAATCCGCCGGAGCAGATCGGCATAGCCTGGCCCTTCGGCTAGCACATCGAGACCTTGAACGAACTGTGCGTATGGGAGAGGTTGATACTTCTCGCTCGTATCACTTGGCAGCGAAGCCGCGAATTCGATACGGGAGAGAAACATGTTAACTACCGCGTCTGGGCAAACCGCAGATGCCAATTGAAGAAACTGATTCGTGTGGAAGTGGTTGCTAGAGAGATCACGGACACTGCGGAGCTTCTGCAACAACGCTTCAACATCTTCCCGCGTTAGGTTCTGTGGCGGAATACCGTGTTGTTCATTGATGAGCATAAGAGCGTCATCCAGCAAGCGAGCATCGTCACCGAAGTCTGCGGCAATGAGCACATCGACAGCTTGTCTTTCGCATATCCCTCTTGCGTACACTAACGCCATTAGAGCCAGCTTTTTCACGCTCCGATGCTTTGAGGTCAGGAGCATCGCGATGTTCGCGATGTGCTCTGCGGTGTGGACCTCCGGCTTGCCCAACCACCGTTGCGAATAGGCGCCGGCAATCCCGAGCGAGACATCCTCTTGGTCCTGTACGATGTGCAGCCGCATCTCATCAAGGGCGGCACGCGGCTCCTTCGCGAACCACTTGCAGTAGACGAGGCCTGCCTGCCGCTGAAGAGACCCGCATGCGTCGCCAAGAATGGTCATTGCTAGTTGAGGGACGGCATTCTGATCGAGCTCACAGAGGCAATCCAGAAGCCTCCACGGATTGGGGTTCAGTTCCACTGCGTGCAGTTCTTCCAGCGAATGACACACCCGACCTACGAGCTCCTTCGGTGAACCAGATGTTTGCAGGAGGTTGTGCGTAGCCTGCTGAATCCGCTCAGTATGCAGCTTCTCGGAGGTCTCCCGATCCAGCTTGCCTCCGAAGAGGTGAGCCCACGGCCGCAAGGAGTCGAAGAGCACAAACTCCTCCGAGTCAGAGAGCGCCCCGAGTGCCTTCTCGATACGTTCGCCGATGGCGGGCCAGAAACGCGGTGCTACTGTGTCCTCTAAACCTCGCTTTGCAACGTAGCCAATTACAGGGCAACTGGGGTCGTGAATTAACTGGAACAGAATATCGACAACCCCATTGGCTTCCTCTTCCCAAGATGCGATCTCCGTAGGCTCGACTTTCCTGCCATACAGTCCGATGGGTGGTCGAAGCAGATCGAGCAGAGCGTCAATGGCCTTAACGGCCAGACACGGCGAGCGGAACCTCAGTTGCCGTTCAATGAATCCGATGGCACGCTTGCGTACCTTGATCACAGACTGGTTGCCCGCAGGGAGCGCTCCCGAATGAATCGTTATCTTGGCACCATCGGCAATTGACCACCCCAGTGTGCGTGAGAGGAGCGGGCTCAGAACCGCGGTCACATCGCGAGGTGTCCCATCCTCTTCGGCAACCTTCAGCACCTCCTCAATTCCATTCAGTGCACGTTCCTGAATTCGCAGCGGCTTTCGCGGATCGAACGAGAGAAGCTCACCAAGAACTCGAAGCGGATGATCCGGAGTTGCGTTCAGGGGCCTGTCATCGTTCACGCTGATATCCCACAGGACGCGAGAGCAAATGCATGTTAGCTTGTCATGCCATGCAAGAGTGCGAAGGATTCCGGGAACCCGTCTAACGATGTCTTCCTGGCTGTACGGAGAGGAGACTAGACTATTGATAGCATCATCCGGGGCATCGGGCTTGTTCAGCATCCAGGAAACAATCTTCCACACCTCCAATGGGGCAAACCAGGCACACGCCTCGACCTTCTGCAGCAATGCAACTCGTTCGCGGTACATCAACTGAGGAAGGACCTCTTGCAACACTGTCCAGATGCCGGTCGACACGCTAGCCGATGAGGCCGCGGATCCAAGTCGCCATTCGAGTTGACTAGCGTTGGCGAGTATGTTTGAGAGATACTGCTTGCCGAACGCGTCGAACACCTCCTCAATGAAGCCCGTTGCCCTCCCGCCTGCTACCGCAGCTTTGGCCAGGAGGTGATCGCTAAGAACATCCGGGCTAACGCGAAGTCTGAATCCTCGCTTGACAAGCAGTCCGTACTTGTTCCGTAGAACCGTCATTGCGGAGACAATGGAAGATCTAGGAGCCTTGAGATACTTGGCGAGCATTTTGAAGACAAGCGGTTCGCGGTCTGGACGAACTGGACCGATTGCCGCGAGCAAAGTAAGGAGATCTCTGGATGAGACTTTGCAGATCTCCTGTGGCAGCTCAGATACGAGGCTGCTCAGAGCAGCTGATTGAAACAGCTCTTTCTGAGAGAGCATAGCAGAAGGGATCTTGTCCCTCAGCAACAACCGACCACCGACCGTGATCAGTAAAGGAATTCCATCTGTCGCTTTGACAAGTGTTCTCGCAAGGTCAGGCTTGTCCGCTCCGATGACCTCAATGGCAAGTTCGTATGCGTATGATTCTGCATCCAGAGGAAGCAGTGTAGGAAGCTCAAGGACAGCATCTTCGCTCAAGAACCGCACGGCCGCCCTGAGTCGGTCCAGACCATTTGGTCTACATGTCAAGACAACCCGAAGGCCGCCCTCTCTCCTGGAAGACCAGCTCTTCACAAGCTGGATTAGGGATTCGACCGATTGGAGGCGATGTGCGTCGTCGACAATAATGCATTCCGCTTGCGGCGGGAGCTGGCGAAGGTGTTGCGGTTTCAGTTCGAATTGTGGCCCCAGGAAGACAACATTCTCGTGGCGTCTAGCAAACTCGAGTAGAATCCTGGATTTTCCTACGCCTCCTGAACCGGTCAAGATCACAGCGAATGCAGATCCTGCGACGAAATGGGCGAGCCGTTCCATCACATCCTCGCGTCCCACAAGCTCGTACGAATGGTTGAATGGAGCATCGTGGTCCAATGTAGCTGCGAAGAAATCTGTGGCACATTGGAACGGACCGAATTGCCCGGGCAGCAAAGAACGCTTCTCGTCGAAACGCTTAAGGGCAGCGATTGCGCGCTCTGGCAGCATGTTGGCATCATCCACGGGGGCATATGTCAGCGCAGCTACAGCCACTTCATCCCGGAACGCTTGAAGTGCCAACGCCTCCTCCGCAGACAACGTGGGGTTCTCGGGAAGGATGAAGGCGAGCACCGGAATGCCACACTGCTGTGCCTCACGAAATTCCAGATGCGTGTTCGAGAGGCCACTGATGTTGTTCTGTTGACCGTAGCGAGGGCCAACAATCAGAACAACTACGTCAGTCGGACGAACTTCATCCAGGAATACCTCTTGGGGAGACTCCGCGCGCGCACCAAAGTCCTCCATGCCAATCGCAACGTCCCCGGCTTGGGCGATTGCCTTCCGCAAGCGCTCTCTAATCACCTCAAGGCTAACAAAGACACTGCTGACAAAGACTGTTGTCATTTCTCGTAGAGAGTATCTGACAGTCTCCTCAAATGCAATTCCCTAAGTGATGTGTCGCGGGTGAATTCTCTGAACTTGCCTAGAGCGGGGCCTAGCTTTCCAATTCCATGTCTTGCTATACATGTACAGGTAACTGAGGCGTTCTAGGAGGTCTGTGCGTTCAATTAAGAGAGTTGGCCTCCTTCCAGATCGAGCGCAATGTATAATACACAGGGTTGTGTCTTGCAATGCACCATACGCGCAGTTGGCAAGCCAAGCATATCAATGAGGGTCTTCGCGATCAAAAGCGCTGCGGCTTCAGCCCACAGAAGTTCATGAGAAATTTACACTGCCTCCCCAGGGCCAAGCTGCTCCAAGCCTTCCGTGGAAAGTGTGAAGATTCTCCCATTCATCTCAGACCGAGAAGAGCTGGAACTTGGGACTACGATCAGGATGAAACGCCGTTCTCCATACGTGCACCTCGAGTCTGTTGAAGGAAAACAGCGAAAAAACAATTGGGTAAGGCGATTCGGCTTTGTTCTGGTGGAGGTGAGCGGATTCGAACCGCCAGCCTCCCGCGTGCAAGGCGGGCGCTCTCCCAGTTAGAGCTACACCCCCGAAGTATGTGTGCATTATATCGTCGGCAAGGGTCCTCTGCCAGACACGGAATGGAGAATCAAAAGGAACAAAGAACTTACCACGAAGAGCACGAAGGACACGAAGAATAGAGCTTGATTGATGTCAAATGCTGCAATTGGCTGCCTCAGGGCGGGTAGCAAGAAAGACTGACTACTACATTTCCGAAGCCTATGAATGCGAGCAAACAACGCGTTCTCTTACCACTTCGTGTTCTGCGTGGTGAAAGAGTCTTGTATCTCTGTGGAGGTCTTGGCTTTTGATCCTTTGTTCAACGTGTCGGTTTGGCTAGAGATAAACGTAATAGCAGACGTGCCACGCGGTATTCACAGACCAGCTCAGCGCAAGTGACAAGTTGAGGACAGCAGCAATCTTCCTTCCCTTCAGCAACACGTACAGCGGCCCCACCAATCCCAGAATCCTGAGGGAGACAAGTAGGCCGAGGTCGACGTCCCGGCTTTTCAGCCAGGGAAGGTAGAATGCCCCCTGAATGGCATATCCGAGAAGATACAAGAAGATAAAGACACGCGGGTCCAATCCATGTTCACGCGCAAGGCGCGTCGCATAATTAGCCCATCTCACCACGTAATGCCTGAAGAACCCGCTGACTTTTGCACCAATTTGATCCACTGTTTCCCGGCCACCTATTGCCACGCATTGAACTCTTCCTACCGAGCTAAATGCCAATACGACAATACTAGCTGCTTTGGCGACGCTCCGCAACAGCAGACTTCCACGATAAGCAGCACCTATTTCCCGTTCCGATGGTGATCGCATAACTCCCAACAGACCAACACCAAGAAGAGCGACAACGACTG
>Ga0307990_1004314_pt1 | contig 10490 bp, 2 predicted proteins | sample EllFjometagen129_FD_203168 | JGI IMG/M metagenome (GOLD analysis project Ga0307990, IMG submission 203168) | Marine microbial communities from Ellis Fjord, Antarctic Ocean - #129 | ecosystem: Environmental > Aquatic > Marine > Unclassified | place: Southern Ocean | collected 2014-10-08
AGAGTTTGAAAGGCGTAATGGGTACAACCCCATCACGCTTCTGCCGGTGATGACCGGGCGCGTGGTGGGCAGTGCCAAAACTTCGGATCAGTTCCTGTGGGACCTGCGCAGGACCGTGGCTGACATGATCGCCGAGAACTATGTGGGCGGATTGAGGGACATTGCCCATGAGCACGGATTGACGTTGTGGTGCGAAAACTACGGGCACTGGGGATTCCCAGGCGAGTTCCTGGTGTACGGTGGGTATTCCGACGAGATCGGCGGCGAATTCTGGTCGAACCAAAACCTGGGTACCATCGAATGCCGGGCGGCGAGTTCGGCCGCACACATCTACGGCAAGCGCAGAGTCTATGCCGAGGCCTTTACCAGCAGTCTTGATCTGGGGCACCACCCCTATACGTTCAAGTCACGCGGTGAAGAGCTGTTCTGCGAGGGCATCAACCACTTTGTGCTTCACGTGTATGCCCTCCAGACAAAAGATGGTGTGCCAGGCAAGAATCCCTGGTTTGGCACGGCCTTTCATCGCAACACGCCCTGGTTCATGGAATCGCGTGATTGGGTGAAATACCTGCAGCGCTGTCACACTATGCTCCAGCAGGGTGACCCTGTGGCTGATGTGGCGGTGTATATCGGTGACTTTGCACCCCAGATGACAGGCCCCGCCAATCCGGTGGCTGCGGGATATGATTATGACTTTATTGGATCTGACGCGATTCTCAGAAGGCTGCAGGTGGTGGATGGCCAGTGGGTGGTCTATGACGAACACGACCCAAAACGTATCGCAGCTCGCTATAGACTGTTGGCCATGCCCAAGGTGAAATACATCCGACCCCATGTGCTCAAACGTCTGGAAGCACTCAAGCAGCAGGGCTGCAAGGTGATTGACAATGTGCCCGTGACAGCGTCAGTCTTGCAGACTGCGGGCATCAGTCCTATTGTATCAGAGACAAGCTGCGCTATTCGCTGGAAGGCGCGTCAATTGGAAGACGGTATGATGTTCTTCCTGTCAAACTTCGAAAAGGCCGGGACATTTAAAGCCACCCTGCGTGTGACCGGCAAGGTGCCGGAGCTGTTTAATCCAGTCACCGGTCAGATTACGAAGCTGGCCCGGTACAAGAGCGACAAGAACAGTACGAGGATCTGTATAGATGTCAAGGACCGCTCTGACTCGTGTTTTGTCGTGTTTCGCGATGAGATCGCTCAGCCCTCAGTGATCAAGGCTCAGCACGCCGGAAAAGCAGTCTCACCTGTTGACCTGGATCTGTTCTACGATTTGGACAACAGGCTCACAGCCGAAACGGCCGGAGCAGGAACCTACCGTCTCTTCATGAGCGATGGCACAAAGCGTACGCTGGTTATTGATCAAGATGCCCAAACCTTTGCGATTGCGAGCCCGTGGAAAGCTACCCAAAAGGACGAAAAGGGGTACTCGGTCTTGCAGGAGACGACATTTTCTGTGCCTTCAGGCTTTGGAAAGAATCAGCGTGTGTATCTTGACCTGGGCCAGGTTGAAGTCATGGCCAGGGTCACACTAAACGGCAAGACCTTTGATACGCTCTGGATGCCTCCGTTTACTGTGGATGTCACGGATGTGCTCAAACCTGGTAAGAACACACTGAAGGTCCTGGTGACCTCGACCACCAAAGGAAAACCCACGCTTGGTCAGGTTGTACTGAAGACAGCGATCCGAAGGACCATGGGGCATTAATCGAAGGATCGTATGGGCTCGGATGTTCCGCGTGGAATGCTTGATCCTGCCATGTGTGATACCCCTCAAGGAGTACGGTATTGCCCATGGATACTGGTCAAGTGCCTAAAAAAACATTGAAAACGAGGTGTATGTTGCGTTATTATGGAATCATTGCGTGGAAGAGTCGCACGTTTGGTACTAAGTCAGAATCTCCGGTGGAGGAGGTCATTTGACCCCATGATGACACATTCAGTGGCGTGAGGCGTACCAGGCTCTGTCAAGCACGGCTTGGAAGCACATGAAAGACCCGGCCGTATGGGCCCGACAGACCTATTGGACAGAACAGCCTTCCTGGCAGTGGCCGGGAAGAGGTAAAGCCTTTTTTTGTATGGAGGATCGAGTTATGTTGAGAACATGGATCTACGTGGTTTCTTTTTTCGTGCCGGTACTGAGCGTGATCAGTAACGCACAGGTGGTCGAGGCAACGGCTGACACCTATATCAGGGGCGCCGGTAATACTGGCACCAACTACTCAACCGAGGGAAACCTTTTTATCAAGAATAGCAACGGCGGCGGCACTGACCGCAAGGGGTATATTCGTTTTGACGTTGCCGGTGGAGTCGCGGAAGCTTCACTCAATTTGACGGTGACAGTGAACAACCAGGGGGGGGGTGGGTCAACACCGCAGGTCTTTACCGTCGAGGTCTACGGGCTTTCGGAATCCTTGGATCACACGTGGGTTGAGAGCGAAATCACCTGGGACAACGCCCCAGGCAACAGTCTGTCGGACCACGAATTCACCGCGGATGCGACATTTTTGGGGTCTTTCCTGGTCGACCAATTGTCGGCAGGAGACGCTGTTTCATTTAGTGACCCGGCTCTGGTCGATTTCATCAACCAGGATACCGACAATCAGATTACGCTCCTGCTTCGCAGGACAACGGGCAATGGGTCGTATAACTTGGGATTCGCCTCCAAGGAAAACACCGGAGGGCATGCGGTGCCCACGTTGAGTCTGAGAGTGGCCTCTCAGGCCTTTCGGCCGAACCCGGCCAATGAGGCAACAGACGTGCCGCGGGACAACCTGCTTAGCTGGACGCCAGGCATATTCGCACGGCCGGTCAACGGGCACATTGTCTATCTAAGTGAGAGCTTCATGGACGTCAATGACGGCATGAACGGCACCCCCCAGGATGCCAACAGCTATACGCACTCTCCGCGACTGGACTTTGGCACCACGTACTACTGGCGTGTGGATGAAGTGAATGAGGCACCAGATAACACAGTCCATAGAGGTGATGTTTGGAGTTTTCAGACAGAGCCGTACTCGATTCCCATTCCCTCGGCCACCATTGCAGTGACTGCATCGAGTGCTTCGAATGAGTTCTCCGGTCCTGAGAAGACCCTTGACGGCTCAGGTCTCGAGGCCGATGGCACGCATGCCATCCAAACAGAAACCATGTGGTTCACGGCCATGGGCGATATGACCCCCTGGATTCAATATGAATTTGAAGGGGTTAAAAAGCTGGATACCATGAAAGTCTGGAACTCCAACAGCTCTGCCGAAGGCTTCATTGGCTATGGCGTTCAAGCGGTTTTAATTGAGTATTCTTTAGAGGGTGAAACCTGGGACCTATTCGAAGATGTGAATGAATTCAGTCGGGCACCGGGTTTACCCACCTATGACCAGTACGATGAAATCACCCTGGGTGGCATCGCCGCGAAGAGGGTTCGGTTAACCATCCAAAGCAACTTTGGTGGATTCATGCAGGCCTACAGCCTCAGTGAGGTTCGATTTTCAATGATTCCCGCTGCGGCGCGTACACCTGTGCCCGAATCCGGATCAGCAGGTGTTCTTCCCAATGGGGTGGTGTCGTGGCGTGCAGGCCGTGAATCGGCTCAAAGTACGGTTTCTCTCAGTACCGATCCCAATGAGGTGGCTGATGGTCTGGCGGCTTCCGTGACATCCAATACGAATAGTCTTGATCTTGGCGCGTTTGATCTTCAATTGGGCCAGACCTATTACTGGCGTGTGGATGAGGTGAACGAGGCAGAAGCCACGTCCGTGTGGGCAGGTCCTGTGTGGCACTTCTCCACAGTGCCCTATCTGACTGTGGAGGATTTTGACGCCTACGGCAACCTCAGTCCCGCCCGTTCGTTCCAGACCTGGCTGGACGGTATTGGCTATTCGGCCGATGCGTTCTTCCCGACAGCGTACAATGGCAATGGCACAGGGGCCGCTATTGGACATGACATCTGGGCTTTAGACAGTCCTCACTACAATGGCGACATCATGGAAACCGTCAACACGATGGCTGGAAGCGCACAGTCCATGCCATTCTATTACACGAATGCCGGGGCTGTGGCTTCGCAGACTGAACGTGCCTTTTCCGTACCTCAGGACTGGACCGTGGGGGGGGCGAAGACCCTGTCCATTGCCTTTGCTGGCCAGCTTGGCAATACGGGGTCGTTGTATGCCAAGATCAACAACACGAAGGTTACCTATGACCGTGACCCTCAGAACATAACGCTGGGTGTGTGGCAGACCTGGCCCATTGACCTGTCGTCCATGGACGTTCAGACCGTGACAAAACTCCAGATAGGTGTCGAAGGTACTGGTGCCGCGGGCATGCTTCTGTTTGATGACATTCGATTGTATGCCAGGGTTGGAGAGGTTATCACGCCCACGGATCCTGGCACTGACCACCTCTTCGGTGCCTGGAATTTTGATGAGGGCAGCGGCACGGTGGTGGCTGACAACTCTGGTAACGGACTGGCAGGTACTATTGTGGGTGCCACCTGGAGTCAAGGCAAAGAGGGGGCAGCCCTGTTGTTTGCTGAGATGGACTATGTGGAAACAGGCCATGCAGGTGTCACGGGCACCGGGTCGCGGACCTGTGCCGCCTGGATCAAGACGGGTGAGGCCAACCGCGTATTCTTGTCATGGGGTCTGAATACGGCGGGCAAAAAGTGGAGAATGCGGCTGGATGCCACAGGCGGCTTGCGCATAGAGGTCAACGGTGGATACCACTACGGTCAGGCGTTTCTGGCTGACGACGAATGGCATCATACGGCCGTGGTGCTGGAAGACGACGACACACCGGACGTCTCGGAAACCCTGCTCTATGTGGATGGCCTGCCGGAAACCACGCGTGCTGTGCTGGATGAACCGATTGATACAGATGCAAACGGTGAGCTCAGAATCGGCAAGTCGACCTATGATTCAACTGGTTTTATTGGCCTGATTGATGGTGTGCGCGTGTATGATCGTGCATTGTCTGCTGGCGAGCTGCGCCACCTGGCCGGCAGGACAACACCGGCGGACAAGCCATTCTAATCTATGAGATGGTACCAGAACCCTGACGGATAGGGTTTGACAGACAGTGTAAGATAGATGTAGACCCTCCTTCGAGCGTCCCTCAGACACCTGTGGGACGCTCTTACACTGACTTCCTCTTGCCTTCACGGTTCGCCTGCTGATCATCGGGGCCATTGAAGGCCCATCGGCCGGTTCATACAGGCTCACCCTTGACCCAACATGCCAATATTCCAGTAATTTTTCTTGGACCTTCCGATTGCCGACACCTACAATAGCCTTCAGAATTTACAGTATTTGGTGGGACCATGAAACAGAAAGCCCCAGGTTCCACACACGACACAGGTAGAGAGGATTCATATGAAAAAGTCTGCAACGAATAGAGGCGCATGCCTGAATCGCCTGAAACCCAGTATCCTGTTAGCAGTTTGTGTCTGCCTATTGAGTTCCGGGCTCTCCGCATTCGGCGAACACGGCAATAAGAGGCCCACCTACGAAGAACTCCGGGTCGCGTTCAAGACACCTGATCATGCCATCTGGGGTGAGGTGCCCCTGTGGTGGTGGGAAGGCGAAAAGATGACGAAGGAACGGGCCACCGCGGAACTTGAGAAGCTGGTCGCAAAAGGCGTAAAATCTGTCTGTCCTATCCAGCGTTCCCCGGGTCGCTGTGATCCGGCCTCTTTCACGTCCGAATGGTGGGACATGTTTGCTCACGTCAATGAGGAATGCAAACGCCTCGGTATGACCCTCTGGGCCTATGACCAGGTGGGCTATGGTCATTACGGGTGGCTTGAAAAAGCCGCTTCCCGCATCCAGGATCCTCGCACGTCACGCATCTCGTTTCACACTAAAAAAGCTAACGAAAAGACCCCGGTTCAGATGAACCTGCCCGAAGGAAAACTCCTGTCGGCACGGGCCTATCCGGTCATTGATGACAAGGCCAGCGATTCTAAGAGTATTGATATCACCGCCCTGGTCAGCGGAACCAAATTGGCATGGACCCCCAAGAAAGGCGACTGGCGTGTGGCAGTGATGGTCGCGGTACCCTATCAGTCTTTCTACCTCAGCGATACGTCAGCGGATGAATTCATCGACATTTTCTACGGCAAGATCGAGCGCACCCTGGGCAAAGCTTCTATGGGCACCAGTTTTGTGGGTGTTTTCCAGGACGAACATCCCCCCACACCGCGTGATATTTACACGGAGACACTGGCCCAGGCCTTTCAAAAGCAGCATGGTTACGAATTGACTCGTGCACTCCCGGCCCAGCATTTTGATGTGGGTCCGCTGACGCCAAAATACCGGACCGACTACTTTGACACCTACCTGAGGGGTGTCGAGGACACCTACTGGAAACGGGTCTACGACTGGACCTGGGACCGGGGTCTCCTCACCAGTCACGACAATTGGGGACGCAACACTATCTACCGCCAGAGCGAGGGCTATATCGACTACTTCCGGTCGCAGCGATGGTTCTCTTCTCCTGGCTTTGACGATGCCGGAAGGGGGTCTATAAATCGAAGAAATTATTACGACACCAAGATCGCGGCATCCATTGCCCGATTGTATAACCGACCCCGGGTCTGGAACGAAGCGTTCCACTCAAGCGGTTGGGGCCGTACGACAGAGCAGACCCTTTCCTGGTTGTCCGTGGGGATGGCCTATGGTGCCAATCTCTACGATGAGCACGGTCTCTATTACGCCTCCAACGCCAGCACCTGGGAACATGCCGCCCCCGACCCCCACTGGCGTCAGCCCTACTGGACCTACTACAACACTCTTTCTGATTTTGTGGCCCGGACCAGCTATCTCATGTCGCAGGGAAAACATGTGGTCGATGCAGCCGTTCATTATCCGGTCGTCAGTCTGCTCACTGAAGTGACGCCTGATGGTAAAAGAAAGCCAAATTATAACGAGTACATGCAGTTGTCTCGGACCATCTACAACGCCGGTATCGACAACGACATTATCGACGATGATTCCATTCTTAATGCCACGGTAAAAGAGGGTCAGCTCATCGCCGGCGGAAACGGCTACCGCGCACTGGTCTTTGGACCGGAGGTGACCATGCGCCGAGCGGTTCTGGAGAAAGCGCTGGACCTGGTTGAGAGTGGTGGTACGGTGCTGTTCCACGGTCAGCTTCCCACTGCCAGCACCGAAGATGGCCGGGACGACAAAAAACTGCGTCTGGTCCTGGGAAAACTATTGGATTATACATCCAAAGCCGAGACTAAGAATGACATGAGCAAGACATTTCCAAAGGGTGGTTTTTGTGCTTATATCGAAAAAGGACCAGAAGCCCTCCCTCGCTTAATTTCAGAACACATTGACCGCGACTTTATCGCGGAAAGGGAAAATGTATATGTCACCCACCGGGCCATGGGTGATGCTCACGTTTACCTCGTGCAGAACGCCGTGGAAGGAAAATCCATCACCATGAAGGCTAGGTTCCGGGTCAAGGGAACGCCAGAACGGTGGGACTCCTTTACCGGTGATATTCTACCCGTGGAGCGTTTCTCCTATACGGATGGCTACACGGTCGTTGAACAAAACCTGAAAGGCAACATTGCCGAGTTCTTCATTTTCCGAGGAGGCGACTCAACGACCACCACCCAAGCACCAGGCAACCGGCAGGGTCTCACCGACAAACTAGAGGAAGACTGGACCTTCTCTGTCATCGCGACACGGGACAATCAATGGGGCGAATTTCGCTGGCCACCTTCGGACGAAGTCATCGGTCCCGAAGTCCGGAATTTCAAATACTGTGAAGCAAATTCCACTTCCGGTACGGACCTGGGGTGGCACAAACCGGACTTCGATGATCACAAGTGGGCGAGCACCCTTTACAGTGTCGGACCCCACTGGCTCATGCTGAATCCATCGGCCAAAGACAATGGTATCGTAAAGACGGTATTGAAAGCGGCATCCGATATTCAGGTGGGCGATTCCATCAAGAACCTGACCTGGCAGGAAGTCATCTTCTCAAAAACCATCGGTGCGGCGAAACCTGTACCCTGGGGCGGCCATTCCGGTTATCCCGACGGACATATCGACAAAAACTTCATCCACTTGCCTGGAGGGCGTAAACTCCTCCTGACCCGGATCCATTCGCCGAAAACACAGCGTTGCGGCTTACGTGTGGCACTTCGAAATAAGACACCCCGGCTCTGGGTCAACGGAAAAGAACAACCTTTCGAAGATGCGGTCGGCAACCTGCCGTTGAAAGCCGGCTACAACACCGTGCTGCTCGATCTACCCGATGGCGACCATGGTCGGCTATTCGTGCAGAAATCCCCGCCTTCTATCGCCACAATGGCAGAAGCCGCCCGGGGCAGTGTCAAACCTGATATCGATAGAGCTGCCTGGATCTGGGCGGGTGATACCACGTCGTGCTATGCCCGGAAAAGCTTCACCTGCGACAGCCTCCCTTGCGAGGCGCGGCTTGTGGTCAGTGCCTTCAGCGGATTCATCCTCTATGTAAACGGCGTCATGGTCGAAGAGGAAATTGGACCCTGGTCCAACTGGAAGAAACCTGAGAGCTTTACCATCACCCCATATCTCCGCAAAGGCAAGAACGTCATCGCTGTCTGGGGGCAGCTCTTTGAAGGACAGAACGTCAACAAAGGTCCGGAAGCCTTCCGGAGCAAGGGCATCGTGCTGGCCGTGAAAATGCGTGATGCCGATGATCGGGAAACCGGCTTTGTGACAGACCGCTCCTGGAAGGGCACTAATGAAGACCTCAGCCACTGGGAGCAACCTGGATTTGATGATGCCGACTGGCCTACCGTCACTGTATCCGGTAGAATGGGCGATGCCCCCTGGGGCATGGAGGTTGTCAATAACCTTGGTCTGGTCACCGAACCCAAGCGTCCTCTATCCATTGATTTGGACTCTCCCTATCTCGTGTGCTTCGAGGAAGTCCCGGATATCGCCTACGACGTCAAACCCCAAAAAAACCAACGAATCGGCTGGTACCGCTTCGATGCGCCTCCCGGGCTCAGTGAGTTAACGCTGAATACCACATCGCAGGCACAGGTCTGGGTCAACGGAATTCCGGCCAAAGTCCGGCATGGAAAAGCCTGTATCACCACAGCTCCAGCCGGTGTTTCCAAAGTGGCAATCAGGCTCAAGATGAAACCGGGGGGGTATGCCGGTGCCACTTTTTCGAAACCCATCGGTCTGACATTAAAAGGGGGTAAAATAAAACCAGGCTTGTGGACAGACTATGCCCTGCCGACCTATTCGGGACTCGGTGTATACAGCCAAACCATAACCTTGACCGCAGACGAACAGAAGAAACGCACCTGGCTCGACCTGGGGCAAGTGCTGGTTGCAGCAGAGGTGCTGGTCAATGGCAAGTCGGCGGGCGTACGCCTTGCACGCCCATTCAAGTATGAGCTCACGAAGTGCCTGTTGGAAGGGGACAACACCATCGAAGTACGTGTCGCCAATACCATCGCACCTCACTACACCACCATTCCTGCCATGAACCTTGGGCCCACGGATTCAGGGCTGATAGGGCCGGTAGTTTTAGAACAACAGATTAATTGACTCACTCGTGGGTTAAAAAGATATAACAGACATGTGAAACAGTCAATATTTTTGTTTTTTGGTGGTTACAGGATTTATTATGAATAGACTTTTTTTACTCACTGAAGTTTTGCAAACTTCAAGTTTTCAGTTTTCAGTAGGTAGTTTACAGCAGGAAAACCGCGTTTTTCTAAAAACTGAAAACCCAAAACTGTACACCACAGGGCTTTTTGCAAAAGTCCTGTTACTCATACACAGTATGTTTCTGTTGGCGGCTATTTCTCCTTGTGTTGCTGCTGACAACAATTATAGGATTCATTCAGACAGTGACCAGATCCATATTGTGGCAGGGGATTTGACCAGGACAATTATGATCAAGGGCCGAGATGTGTACACAACACGTATTGCCGTTGCCGGAGAAAATATGTTGGCAGCAGCAAATGAGTTGTCTTTTTGCCTAGAAAAAGCTGTGCCAAATCGTTGTCCTGTAGGGCTGGATCCTAAAACCGGTGGGTCCGTTACGGCGAAAACAACCATGTCTGATTTGACTGACGCGCTTAGTCTTGAAAAAGAAGGCGGTTCGGTTTCTACCGGACAAGTAACCTGGCAGGATTCCAGGGTATTCACCGGTAAAACCTGGGGAGGTGTTTTCAATCTCGTCAATCATAAGCTCACCCACCCCAAGCCCGGCATTAAACAGCTTATTATTCGCAATCGAGTACTCAATGATGCCACCCTGAGTGGTGTGGCAATAAATATCTATTATCAGATATATGATGGATACCCCGTTATACGCAAGTGGGTTGAAATAAATAATAATAGTTCAAATTGGATTAAGCTGAGCGATTTGGTCATAGATGATATTCAGCTTAAAGAGGAATTTCTAAACCGTACCTATCTCACCCCGTCCGAACGCGGCGCGGTTTCAAGCATTGTCGGTTTTAGCAATTCAAA
>Ga0307990_1004315_pt1 | contig 10490 bp, 14 predicted proteins | sample EllFjometagen129_FD_203168 | JGI IMG/M metagenome (GOLD analysis project Ga0307990, IMG submission 203168) | Marine microbial communities from Ellis Fjord, Antarctic Ocean - #129 | ecosystem: Environmental > Aquatic > Marine > Unclassified | place: Southern Ocean | collected 2014-10-08
TGAACACAAATTATCAATAAAAAAAGTCTAGAAAAAATATATTTTCCTAGACTTTTCTTTCTTTTGAACTTCTTTTTCAAAATATCCTATGAAGAAATAAAAGATTTAACAACAGCATCAGCAAACGCTGGAATGCTATCATATTTAGTCACCATTACTTTTAATTTATCAAGAGTATCCTTTGAATCTTGATAACCTTTTTCAAACGCCGCATAAAGATTAGACAAATACTCCCCTTCACCTTCTGCTATATCTGATGTCAAACTATAATAATTAGAAAGAATGAAACTTCTCGCTTCTGTTACTCGATTAAACTCTTCTCTTTCTACTTTTGACATTGCATCTGGAGTTAATGTAATATGAAAATTGCTCGGCTTGTATTCAATTGTTGCTCCAGTTGATGAATCGATGCTAGAGCCTATAAGCCCACCTATCAAAGCATTTCCCCAAAATGTTGCATTAAATTCATGCGACAATGGAACTACTTGAGCTTGATAACCTTCTTTTTTAAGAGTTATAGACTGATTTTGTTTTCGTTTAAGATTGAGAGTTAAAGGAGTAACGCCTCTTACAAATCCATTGATAGTAACTTCCGCACCAGATGGCGAAGAATTTATTGTAACATCTTGTTTCGTCCCGCTAACAATAGTTGCAAAACCATATAGACACGGAAGACTCAACAAAATTGCGAAAACAATTAATTTACGCATGTCACCCCCTTTTAAAAGATTAATAAGTAACATATTCTACTCCTCAATGCTTATGCTTGTCAATATGTTTAAGGTCGTCTTCCTGATAACGAGCCCTGCCCTTCTTAGACTTCATTTTCAACCATCTTTCAATTTGATCTTTTCTAAATCTCAACCCATTAGGAAATCTGTAATGCGGAATATACTCCACATGCGTCCAATCATAGACTGTCCTCTTGCTTACTTGCAATAACTCCGCAACTTGTTTAACTTTTAATAATTTTTCCATAGGGTTCGATTACTTTAATCTCCACCAATCAATGTTAACTTGTTTAACCATAGTTGTTTATGCCATCTTGGCTGTATCTGGTGCCCATAAACTGCCCAAATAAGTAGTCTTTGGTTATATTAATGCTTTTCACTCAATTTCCAAAAACACCTACACCTTGCTCCCCTAGCTCTCAGTAAGATCATTTTTCTTGAGCTGAGAACGCACTTTTTTTGAAAAACCACCCTTTAGATTACCTATGCCAGCCCTGTTTGGATTCTTCCCAAAACGATAAGGATATAAATCACATTCTGTATGCGGGCACAACCTTACTTCCTTTGGCTGCCAGCAAGAACAATCGAGACATTTTTTGCGTATTGCTTTTAATGGTGTTACTCTCATTTTTAAATCCAACTTTACTTTCTAAAGAATACCAATTTACTTTCTAAAGAACTTTTATCATTTATTGGTTTTATTTCTTTACTTTTAAAAGAACTCACACAGAAGCCTTCATAAAACTATTCTTTACTTTTTAAAGACATATATATTTACCATGTCTATGCATGTCACACTTTGTATCCCTTATAATGAAAGTCTTTAAATTCTCCAACAAACTTATACTTACAAACACCTCCATAAAGCCCTCCATGCTTAGTTTTCTTAATAAATCCTGCAGCTTGAAGCTCACGGAAAGCCCTGCTAATGGTTCTTGAACTCATCATGTCGTTCACTTCCGAGTAAGCCAAAGATACCTCACTAAAGGTACTAGTATTAAACTTGCTTCGCATGTAAACATATAATACCTTTGCTGAACTAGACAATCTTCTCCACGCAGGATCTTTTAATAAAGCCTTATAAATAGCAATGAAAGGTGGCAATCTATTCGATCTTGCCATAATTAAAATTTCTCCACATTTTATGCCTCTACATGATTAAAATTATCCATTAACTCTAAATACTTTTTAACAACTGCTAATGTTACTTGTTGTTCAGCCTCTTTATTGATTGGATAGAAACAATCAACTACTTGCCCAGAAGCTAGCTTTTTGTTCGGAAACACCAAGCGATATCCATCCATCGAAGATGGAGATGTATAAATCGCAATGTTCCCGACATAAAACTGATTATTTATAACAACGGAAGCAAAGCCCACAAGACCATTGCTAGGCTTAGCTGGAATGATTTGAATCTCTGATATTACAATATCTTTCATTTTTCTTCACCTCTTTCTTAAATAATAAAAAAAGCCAGGCTTGATTGCCTGGCCCTACTATACTTCATTTAAAATAATTTATAAAATCACTTAGTTGCTACTTGTTGATACGCTTTAACTCCTCAAGACTGCTTACAGACCGCAAGCCAACATTATTACATTTTCTCTTTTTAATTCTATTAATACGAACCCTTATATATTCTTCCCCTGCATACTTATCTGAATATTCCATCGGAAAATCATTCTCTATAAAATAATTATTAAGCTTCTCCGAAATAGTCTTTGGACTCTTATCTTTCTTGTAAAAATCATCTATTAGCTCATCCAGCTTATAATTCACATATCTAAACTGTTCTGCGTCTTCCAAAGCCATTGTCTTTTTAAGTCGCTTAACCCCCTTCCACGCTTCTCTGTACTCTTTTTCAGTTGTATCTCCAAAAACTTGAACCAAAAGTTTTTGACTTGCATCCGTTGTCGTTGCTTTGTAAAATCTCAAGCCACAAACATGATCAAAAGAATGATCCTCGCTATCATTAATAAAAAGAGAAATGGGCAAATGCCATCGATTAGACAAATTAAATTCTTTACGAAGCAGCCTAATATCTCGTTCAAAATCTGAATACGGTTTTGGTAATGATGGATATTTAAAACCACCATCTGGAATCTTATATTTAATCCTTAATTTATGAACTTGTACCATAAATAACGCATTAGCCTTCAATTTAGACAGTTTCTTTTTGCTACGATCATGCAAAGTTAACTTATATCTACTATCAATCAAATTCTCAAGTTGAACTTCAATCCCCATATCTTCCTCACTTTTTCATAGCCACCATTTAACATTTATATATACAACAAATTCTTTTCAAGAAAACAAATCACTTTTACAAGAATTATTTTATAAAACTTAACTATGGGTGGGTATACTCCTTTTTTCTTCGCATACACCCCCTGCATGACCACCTGTCACAGAGAAAGTCCCCTATAATATTTTTATACTTTTAACAGAGAAATTTCACCATCTGGATCGTTTTTTTCCCGGCATATAATATTGTGGACGCAACAACAGTATTGAGTATGAATTGGTAGCTATATTATAAGAGCTAGAGGATGTGGAAGGATAAATTATTTTAAATATTTATTGCTAGGCCGAGAGTGTGGGCATCTTTGAGCAATTTTTCTGGAATTGAGGGGAGGGGATCAATTTCCTCTTCGTAGCCTTTAAGCATTTTTTCACTTTCTTTTAAAAATTCTGATAAGGTAGGAAGGGAATCGATTTTTAATCCAGATTCTTGCATGAAGGGAATTTTTTCGTTTGAGCTTTTTTCATTCGCTTCATACCATGTTTTGAACTGATTTCGATTTGCTAGACCCCAGAGCAATCCTTCTTGAAACTTTGCTTCCAACAAGTTTACGCTGATACGCTTATCTTTCAAGTCCTTTACTTTAATTCTTTTTCCAAAGAATTTTGATAACTTAGTTGCTTGGATAATATCATGTGGAGCTTTGTTGTCTAAGGTGTCCCATCTGGCTTTAGCTTGATCTATAAAAGCTACTATGTCCGGAGCATCTTCACTTTCCCAGGATGCATCCTTATGCATCAAAGCAATAACTTTTAAGGCTAAATTGGGTCGGCCTGCACCTAAAGAAGCAGCCCAGTCAATCATCAGATCGATTGTAACATCAGCTATAAAAGTATCGATAATCGCTGTTGAATTGAAAAGTCCTGCCCTTTTAGGCCAACCAGCCTCTTTCAAAATTGTATTAACATAATATAAGCCGAATATAGACATTTATCAATCTCCAAGTAATATTTTAAGCTTAAATATAAGAAATGTAAACTGATAAATATGAAAGGCGAGGGTGTTTTTTAATGACTTCCTTTTGCAGTTAAAAAGGTAAGGTGTTGGTTGCGTAGGAGAGTTGGGATGTCAACGGGAAAAAGGGGTAGGGGGCTGGACCAAAACATCTGGGGTCCTTGTGTGACGGGTAGTTCTACATATAAACACGTAAAAACTCTTTAGGGTGGGTATGTCCATTTTTTATTCGTGTACGCCCCCCGTATTACCACCTGTCACAGAGAAAGTCCCCTATAATATTTTTTGGTGCTTTAATATTACTTCTATATACTTTATCATCTCCCTTACACAGCAAAAGCTACAAGAATAAAGCTACACAATATTAATTATTTTTATTTCAAACACTACTAATAATAAAATCAATAATTCCTGCTGCAAGCATACTTTAAATGCGATCCTCAGAATTTTCCATTAAATCTACTAGCTTAAGCACATAATCAATCTCTTCTTTTGAAAAATTCCTCCCCCCCTTAAGGTCGCCAAGCTGCTCCAAGAGCTCTTTAACCTTTAGCCCCCTCTCCCTAGCTTCAACTAATAATGCAGGTAAGTGTTTTTCTACTAGTCGCTTTCGTGCCGCAGATTTTTTCCGAGCACTCTCATCACTCTGCACCTCTTTTACACTGCATAAATCTTTTTTTATTGCTCGCTTCTTATTGTTTTGTAATCTCTTGATAGATTCATTTTTTGTTTCATGCCGTGTATTTAAATTATCTACTATCCCAAAGAGACTTTCCGAATATTTCTCGCAAGGAAATACTTTAGCCCACATTTCGGGATTAGAATATTTCCATATTTCAATTCGCCGAACAATCTCTCCTCGAACAGAGCAGATTTCTAATGAATCGAATCTTCCTTGCTTTACAAGCTGATCCCTGAAATAAAGAACGAGAGCGTCTGGTATTGCTTTTCTTTGACGTTCTCGTCGTCTAGCCTCTAATGTCCAAAGATAGCACCCTGATATAATATACGCCATTATCAATACCCACCAAGGGCCTTCATCCATGATCATGCCAAAGATTCCACCAATACCTAAAATCAAGGCAACAATAAATAGCGTAATTGGCATAAACAATAACGGACCTACAATATTCCACCAAACACCTATTTCTTTTTTATCTATATATCTATCCATTCTACCCCTCAGCTATAAATTACAAATGTTTCAAACATCAACAATCTCAAAAAATTCAGAAAAACACAAAAAAATTGTGCAATTCTTCATTCAGAAAACTTCCAAATTATTTTTATTAATCCCAAAAAAAACGCAAATATTATTCATTCACCATAATCACTGATTGATAATATTTTTTATAATATGTATCATAAATTAACACATAATCACTTATAGGAAAACCATCTCTAGAATACAAAAAATAGCGTTCACTGTCTGTATTAACAAGTTCAAAAACACCATCCTTGTTAAAATCATCAAAATGAAGCATTTCTCCAATCATTCCGAAGTATGGCTGACTCTCTTCGATTTTTCCATTAATAACAGAAAACAATCTTACAGCTGTGGAATGTCCTGATGCATTGGATATTTTATCAGTTATTTCAAGAATTAAAATATCAGGATTGCCATCACCTGTAACATCATCAAAAGGTTTTGGCTGATCTTTAAGGCTACCTCTTGGAACTAAGCAAACATATCCTAGAAAAACTTCAGATGACCCACCCAAAGGACTATTTTCTGAAATCTTATCAGAATATTTAGGAGTAATGCTCAGCATCAAATCATCACTAACCTTTATGATAACTTCCTGCCCGTATCCCTCACCTTTAAAAATCTGCCTACCCAAAGCGTCTTCATATAGCAATTCATTAGCAAAGCAAAATTGACTATTAAATATTAAAGCTAATAAAATAAAAATTAATCTTTTCATCTTCGCAACCTCCTTAGTCTGGTTCTCTTGCGGTTCGTATTGCCCAACGTATAAGGCAGACTAGTAAAAATATTGGATAAGTTCCGAAGGCTATAAACAAACCGCTCATTCTAAGAATTGTTTCAATTAAATCAGTGGGCAGCCCAGTGGGCAGCCCCACCTCCCCTTGGTCTGGTAGTTCTGATAAGTCTAAAACTATATTTGACTGGTTTGGTAGTTCTGATAAGTCTAAAATTCTAGTTTGCGGGAGAAAAGAAGCCGAAACTACTAAAATCATTCCTACCAAGAATCCACCAACACCAAATTTAAAAAAAGCTAAAATTGTTTTTGCGAGTTTCTTTTTGGTTTTTTTATCCATTATGTACCCTCTCTACTTCTATTTTAATAAAAAACAACCCCCATTCTTATTTTAAAAAGAAAAAACCCCGCCAGTAGTTATAATAAATGTTTTCGTTCCCGCATCTCCTATCATAACAGGAGTGGCCACAAACCTATAGCCTTCGGAAGAAAAATCACAATCATACTTATAACCAGCAATAGTCTCCCCGCAATATCCTTGTGACAAGTATGGCTCGTCATCCTCAGTCAAATCTTCTGTCTTCTGAGGATATTTTCCATCGACGGTAGCAAATGTCTCTGCGGCAACCGATAAAGTCCTCAGGGTACTTTTTGCTAAGTCATCATTGCCACTCATTCTTACCCTTTTCACAATAGCCATAGCGTCTTTAGAATCATCCAACATCTCGTATACGCTTGCGCCTAACGAATCAGCTAACAACTCTAGCGTAAGCTCCTCTAAGCTATCCCTATCAAGATTCTCAACAAATTCCATAATGTCGATTTCTTCCGAACCAGCATTCTCTTGAGCCGAAGCTCTTTGAACAAAACCAAACAAAACAACAATCACAAAAACTAAAACAATTAATAATTTTTTCATAATTTCTCCCCTAAATAATTTCTTCTATTCTACTCCTCGCCTAAGAAATAGGCAAGTTTCAGAAATTCAACTTCTCCACTGCATCATCTACATGTTTCTCCGTTAAATGACTATATATCATAGTTGTATCAATATCAGAATGACCCATTAACTTCTTCACTGTAGCTAAATCTACGCCTTTCATCACAAGATGTGAAGCGAAAGTGTGCCTCAAAGAATGAATTTTAGTAATCTCTGGAAATCCACATTTTTTAGTGAGGCTCATTAATTTCTTACGAAGTCGATTTTGGAATATCTTTTTTCCTTTTTCATCAGGGAAAACATATTTACTATCTTTTTTTTGCTTTCGCTGATCTTGAAGGACATTGTACATGCCGTCATTTATAGGAATCTCTCTTTCGTTAGTCTTCGGAGACCATCCATCCTTTTCAACAATTCTTATTTTCCTTCTTTTAAAATCAATGTCTGCCCAATGAAGATTCTCAAGCTCACTTTTACGCATTCCCGTGCTTAAGAAAGTAAACAATATAGGGCGAAACCAATCATCAGCCTTATCTAAAAGATTCTTGCATTGCTGTTCCGTCAAAAACTCAGGAGCAACTTTTTTGGTTATTTTTAGTTTAGAAACGCCATCTGTTGGATTTTCTTTTGAATACCCCCATTGCATAGCCAGGCGAAACATCATGCGTAAAACAACCATTTCTGCATTAATAGTACGGTTTTCTGCACCATCTCCCTTTCTAAATCCCTTATAATCTTCAAAGATCTTCGGCGTGAAATGAGAAATCTTTTCTAGATGAGGATAATCTGTTTTTAGGAATCTTTTAAAGTTGTTTAATATCGCTCCATACCTTTTCTGCGTAGAAGGAGCGACATTCGTTTTACAATATGCTTGAAAATCAAACAGTAACTTATGGAGGGTTGAATCCTTTTGATCAAACCCCAGCTCTTTACGAGCTAATTTAACCTCAAAATCTTTAAGAGCAAGTTCAGCCATCTTTTTAGACTTACCGACAGCCTTGCGCCTTCTACGACCATCAACACGATAGTCTATGAAATATGTATTTTCTTTTTTACGTAATGTTGCCATTATCAATACTCTTATTTAAAATCCAATAGGTGTTTTATTAATTTTTGATTCTTTTGGTTTTTTTAATAATTCTTTTAAAGCTGCAAAAACCACCTGAAATTGACCGTCATACTTCTTTTCCATTCCTTCTATCTTTCTCAGCAATTCCTTATGATGGGCTATCATTCCTCTGAGACTTGTAAATGTTCTCATAATCGCAATGTTTACCTGAATCGCTCTATCGCTATTTAAAACGCTTGAAAGCATTGAGACTCCTTGTTCTGTGAACACATAAGGCAAATTACGCCTACCACCACTTCCTAGTTTTGAAGTCGCAATTTGCGACCTCAAACTTTCCTCTTCTTTTTCAGTCAGGCGAAACATAAAATCACTTGGAAACCTTTTAATATTTCTTTTTACTTGCTCATTTAAACGCTTGGTTTCAACTCCATACAAAAGAGCTAGGTCGCTATCTAGCATCACTTTATGCCCTCGAATGAAATAAATCATATTTTCAATAATTTGATGAGAAGCTGGAACAATTACTTTTTTCTTCCTTGTCATAACTCATTCTCCTAATTAATATTTTTAAGATGCCAAATTGGCACCTTAAACAAAAAAAGACAATCCTCGGTTAAAAGAATTGCCTTAAATTTTACTAATAAATCGTTTCACTATTTCCTCACATTTTCTATGGGCACCGTTTGGGCACCAAGCTTATATGAGAATACTAACACTGCTGTAAACTACTGTCAATAAATATGTTTATGACATCATAAATATATTTGGTGGAGGTGCGGGGAATCGAACCCCGGTCCTTGGGATACCTAACAAAAGCCTCTACATGCATAGTTTATTTTTTAGATTTCGCTCTGATCACTTTAAACAAACAAACATTATCAAAGCTAGCCTCTTAAATCTTACTTTATCAATAAAGGCGATCGATAAAGCCAGCCCACTGAATGTCCTTTTAAAAAGCCCGTAGGCAAAACTCTTTAAAAGGGCCTGTTTGATTTAAACAGAAACTGTTTCGCTAGCGAAAATTGGGTTAACAATTTCGTTAGCTTGCGCAATTAGGTTATCTGCGTTTATTATGTGCCTAGATATTTAACGAGGCCAACTAGACATCCTCGGCATGCCACTAATATCGGGTGAAGCTCAAGTCGAAGCCGTGTCACCCCCATGTAAAAGAACGTAAACAATATTTTAATTATAGCTGATTTTATATGTTTTTCAAGGAATGGTTAACTACGGGTTTTAAATGTGCGAACAGCACGATCAAGCTGCTTATCAATATCACGCTTCTTAATTGTTTCACGCTTATCAAAAAATTTCTTACCCTTCACAAGTCCAATCTCAACTTTAACAAAATTACGTGCATTAAAATAAATCTTTGTTGGCACAAGCGTAAGACCTTTTTGCGTCATGCGTCCTAAAATCCTCTTAATTTCACTCTTATTTAAAAGAAGCTTACGTTTTCGATCAGAATCCTCATTAAGATAACTAGCCTGTAAATACGGATTAATATGCAAATTATAAAGAAAAATTTCGTCTTTTTCAACGCGCGCAAAACTATCTTTAAAATTCAACCCCCCATCTCGAATTGATTTTACTTCACTACCAGACAAAGCAATTCCACATTCCCACCGATCAACGATGAAATAATCACGAAATGCTTTTTTATTAGTTGATACATTTTTTGATTTCAAATTTAAAATCCCTTGCTTAACTGAATGTATATTGTTAAAAAAAGCGGCACAGTTATAAGACCCAACAGATGCCCATACAAAATAGATTTACTTATAATTTTATCTTCAATATGGCAATATTTTGAAATAACAACCAAAGTTGTCGCACTCGGCACAACAGATTCTAAGACAATTAAGAATCCTACCAATCCTTTTATCTTAAAAATAAAAACAACAGCCAATGCAACAAGCGGCAATACTATGATTTTAGTTAAGACCGAAGCTGCGATTTCTTTTCTATATTCATTAACCTTGAGACTCATTGAAGCCAAATTGCCTCCAACAACTAAAATCGCAATCGGCAATGCACACGCACCGAACATTTCAACCGAAGACATCATGACCCCGGGAACAAAATCTTGAACATTAAAGAAAATCGCTGCTAAAGAAAAAAGTGTTGCAAGCATAGGTGGATTAAAAATATCCTTTGCCTTAACATCAGAAATCTCTTTTCCAGCCACAAGGCAAACACCAATAGACCAAATTGCAACATTAAATCCAATTAAGAAAAGAAAAATATAAACATACATCTGTACTGCATCAATAGGATTAAACGTTTGAGCAACAATAACTAAAGGAATATATCCTGAGTTTTGAAAACTCATTAATGCTAAAATTTCTCTTTTGATTCTTTTGCTTTTAGTTAACCTGCATAATATTAGGCCTAATAAAAATCCGACAATAGCAATCGCAAAACTTAAAAGCGGAAATATCCACCAATTTTCATATTCTGAAAAAGAAAAACTATCTAAGAACTCTGAGAAAATTAAACATGGTAAAAATACATACACCAAAAGCTTACTTAATGTTTTTAAATTCTCGTC
>Ga0307990_1004316_pt1 | contig 10489 bp, 5 predicted proteins | sample EllFjometagen129_FD_203168 | JGI IMG/M metagenome (GOLD analysis project Ga0307990, IMG submission 203168) | Marine microbial communities from Ellis Fjord, Antarctic Ocean - #129 | ecosystem: Environmental > Aquatic > Marine > Unclassified | place: Southern Ocean | collected 2014-10-08
GTATGTCCTCACTTGTGATCGAGGCTGAGGCTAACAGCGTACCTCCATCGGCTGTCCATAAACCTGCTTCTACCACGCCAGCAAGAAAGCCATCGTCACCGCCTGCCCCGTCAATTGTATCCTGAACGCCCAGTGCGTTGATAGAAATGGGACTGTCGCCTACCTCAATAAGTACTCCCACTACGTAAGGGCCGTCCAGTCGCCCCTTGGCTGCTTGAGTATTGTCGTATGCAATAAGAGCGGCTCCGGTGGATTGCGGCAATACTGCCAGCACAAAAAGACTCATTCCCAGGAAAAATACTGTTCTTTGTTTTGTTTTCATTGCTCTAACCTCCAAATATTTTATTTTATGTTTCACACACATATAATGTTATGTACCTCACGCTCTCATCTATTTTTTTTCCACGTTTCATGTCTCCAGCACTATCTTGCCGAGCCCCCACGCTCGTGCTAGTATCTAGAACAGTCTAGGGCAGCACAGAAAAAAGCCGTCCTGACTGGATTGGGACGAGCCGAGGGGAGATATGGCCGCCCAGCTTGCACTCGGCTCATTTTTTTATGTACCCCGACACATTGCAGGGATATTAGGCTCTGTCATTCTTCTAGTTTCCACCTCCTGTCTTGTGCTGACCTCCTATACTGCTTGCACGCACAATTAATTCACAGGGTAATAGTATGTGTTTTGGACGGGTTATCTTGCCCGTAATATGTTCATGCAACAATTTTGCCGCGTCATACCCAATTTGATCGCGTGAGGGTAGGGGACGCACGCTGGTCAGGGGGACAGGCAGTGTTTGGCAAAACGGCATGTCATTTGATGAAGCCACAAACACATCTCGTCCTATTTTTAAGCCCAGTTTTTCTGCGGCCAGGTAAACACCTCGGGCAATAAAGTCATTTCCCGCATAAATACAAAACACATCTTCTTTGGCTGTCTTGAATAGACGCATCGCACTTTTGATATCCGCTTCCAAGCCATTATCCGGCGAAGTAGGTAACTGGTGGGCGGGGATGGTCATATCAAAACAGTAGGGTTCCAGGTCGCAGAAGTTGTATTCTGCCATCGCTTGGGTCCAGCCTTTAATCCAATCACGACAACTGCTGGGGCCATGTACAAATCCCAGGTGATAGACAGGGCGTCCATGAGTTTCCAGGAGGTGACGCGTTGACATGTAGGCCGTGCTGAAGTGGTTGGTTTCTACGAAACTGGCATCAACGCCGGGCAGGCATCGGTCTACAAATACAACCTGTAGGCCTTGTTTTATGGCCTGTTGTACGGCTTTGGCATATCCCGGAACCTCGAATGGAAGTAAGATAAGGCCGTCTGTATTTTTACCTGGTTGTGCAAGGGCGTCGAAAAATGCTTCCGATGAGGCACCGGCATTGATCATGGTGTAGGTACAGTTCTGTTCCTGAGCAAAGCGTGTGATGCCATTAGCAATGTCCACACAGAATCCGTCATTGTGATGGCACGTAACAAACGATATTGTGATAGAAGTTTTCTGGGGCAACTCGGATGTTCCTTTCTGATTTTGCGCACTGACAACGGCAATTTTGTTTTGTGTACGACTGATAATGCCATCTCTCTCGAGACAATTAAATGCAGCAATAACTGTACGATAGTTGACTTTCAAACGTTGAGCCAGGAAGGACATTGAGGGCAAGCGATTCCCAGGAGGATAGCCGCCTTCTTTTATAATTTTGTGGAGCTGATTGCAGATCTGTTGGTAGACAGGTTCATCTTTGCTGGATTGTTTGTTTATAATGATGGAATCTACAATCTCGTTGGACATGAATATCTGTTACTCCTGTGTATTGGTAATCTATTTTAATATACATAGCATACTACACATCGTCAGGGCTTTGTGTCAACTTTAAATTACATAAAAAACTACATAAAACATTGGCATGATGTGTATGGTTTGCTTTATTATGTATATGTGTGTAAGGTTCCTATTGATTCAATTATAAAGTCTGGAGGAAACATGAATAAAGAAAAATGGTTATGGATTTTGGTTGTTGTGTGTTTCTTATGTGTATCTCATGCCATGGCAAAGGTTGGTGCGTCCTCGCAGGTTGAAGAAATTATTGTTGTGTGTAAAACCCACTATGATTTGGGGTATACCCATCGCATTACCGATTTAATTCCTCATTACCGCACAAAGATGATTGATAAAGCGCTGGATACCATGGATGCTTCAACCGTTTTGCCCAAAGAACAGCAGTTTATCTGGACGGTACCGGCTTGGGTACTTGCTCAGGTGGCCGGGGATTGGCCTGGGCAAACACCCGAGCGAAGAGCCCGTATTTTGGAGGCCGTTTCGAGTGGACGAATGGTTCCTCATGCCATGCCGTTTACACCTCATTCTGATGTAATGCATCCAGAAGACATGGCACGCGGCTATGTCTTTGGTTATCGGGTTTCAAAACAATTTGGCTTGCCCTTGCCCAGAGCTGCGAAGGCGACTGATGTGCCTTCACATGGTCGCATGATGGCGACCTGTTTATCGAATGCCGGTGTGAAGTTTATGCATATTGGGTGCAACTGGCCGTCTTCGCCCATTGATGTACCACCGCTGTTTTGGTGGGAAGGTCCTGATGGATCCCGGGTACTAACGTTTTATTCTGTCAAGTACGGAACCGTTGATCCCAATCCTCAGAAGTTGAATATGAGATCCGGTCTTGGAAAAAATTTCTTACCATCAGAAGGTTGGCCTCATAAGGTCTGGCTGGCACTTTATGTCACAGGGGATAACCAAGGTCCACCCACACATGAAAAGCTAGCGACTTTCTTTGACGAAGTGGCAAAGAAAATGCCTGGCGTGAAGATCCGCATGGGACGTATGGAAGAGTTTGCTGATGCCATTTTTGCCTCAGGTGCCAAATTGCCTGTGATTAAAATGGAAACTCCGGATTCATGGATTCATGGATTGATGTCCGATCCTGGAGGCACCAAACTCTTACGGAATAGTCAAACCTCGCTTCCTATGGCCGAATCACTTAATACGCAGCTTGGGTATTGGGGCGCGTCATCCGCAGATATTTCAGAAAAAATGATCTCTGCCTATGAAAATAGCAATTTATATTCAGAGCATACGTTTGGTCGTTCACGCAGCCCCAAAGCCTATGGTCAAGCATTTAAAGACTTAGATCCCAAGTCCTATCAACAGATTGAATTGTCATGGGTAGATAAGGTTGGATATATTGAAAAGACGGATTGTATTGCACACAGGCTGATGGCAGCGAATTTGAAAACGCTTGCTACTGACGTTTCTCATGGCGGCAGTGGTATAATGGTTTACAACCCATTGCCTTGGATGCGATCAGGTTATATTAAGGTGCCTGGTCAAGACAGTGCCTATGTCTATGCGAAGCATGTACCGGCTTGTGGATATAAGTTATTTAAGTCAACCAAACAAGCTCCCCCCCGGACGCTTGATGCCATGGTCATGGAAAATAGGTACTATAAGATCGTGCTTGATCCTAAGATCGGTGGCATGACCTCCTTGATAGACAAACGCTCGGGACGTCAATGGATCAACGCCTCCAAAAATCAAGCAGTGGGCGCTTATCTCAATGAGCGTTTTACCTATGAGCAGGCGCAGGAATATACACGGCAATACCAACGCGGGCGCGGTGGAAAGAACTGGTTGCACTGGGGAATTACTAAACCAGGCATGGATTCAGTTAAGGATGTCCCTTATAGAGCCGCCTCCGCAAAAAATGGCACACTCACGATCCTACGTGATACCGCGGGTCAAACAGCCACCCTGGAGATGCCAGCTGATCCTGCTAATTATCTACAAGCAACCACCTTAACGGTTCGTTTAGAAACAGATCAGCCCTACATTGATCTGGAAATAACCATCAAGGACAAGCCCAAAGACAATTGGCCTGAAGCGGACTGGCTTTGTTTTGACTTTGATATTAAGAAGCCTCATTATCAAGTAGGGCGTCCCTTGGGGATGATGGATCCGGTGACTGATATTTATAGTGGTGCCAATCGGCATATCTACTCAGTGGGTACAGGCGTGGCGATCACCGATGCTGATGGCAGTGGTGTGGCACTGTGTCCGCTGGATCATCCGCTGGATCATCCGCTGATCAGTCTTGATCAACCTGGTTGCTGGAAGTTTACGTTGGATTTTATTCCCAAAAAACCTTCGGTTTATCTGAATCTCTACAATAACCAATGGAACACCAATTTCCGTTATTGGTATCCAGGGACCTGGTCTTCACGTGTCCGACTGTGGACACTGGATGCCAAGGCGGATGTCAAAGCGCAATTGGGGACCAAATCGCTGGAAGCACGCTTGCCACTGGTTGCGATCGCACCACAAGGCCGGGGCGGTAAGCTTCCTCAGCAAGCCAAAGGCTTGGCTGTATCACGCCAGGGTGTTCAGGTCACCGCATTTGGCCAGGACCCCTATGATTCAGGTAAAACGCTTTTACGTCTTTGGGAAATGGCTGGCCAATCAGGGCCTATTACTGTAAAATTACCACAAGGGGCCAACTATAAAAGCGCCATACCCGTTAACTTAAGAAGTGAGTTAAGCGGATCAGCTATATCCATTGACTCGGGTACTTTTACAATTGAATTAGGGGCCTATGCACCGGCCAGTTATCTCTTAACTGAAATGGGAAAGGGTAATGTGGTGGCGGCCTCCAAAAAATTAAAAACAAAGGAGTAAGTTTGAGAAACAGAGTATGTATGGGGCTAATAGTGTTAAGTGTATTGTTTAGTACACATGGCCAAGCTCAAACTGAGCAAAATACCCAGGTTGAAGAGATTGTCATTGTCTTTAAAACTCACTTTGACATTGGGTATACGGATTACGTTGAATCCGTGTTGCAGAATTACAGTGGGCCTATGATTCAGAGTGCGCTCAGTATCATGGATAAGACGCGTGCGTTGCCTGGAGAAAAGCGATTTGTTTGGACACTCCCGGGATGGCCTATGCATGAGATACTGAAACGGGCTGAGCCTGAGACAAAGAGTCGGGTGGAAGAAGCCATACGGAATGGTTGGTTTGCAGTGCATGGTTTGCCTTTCACGTTCCACACCGAAGCCAGCGGCCTTGAGGATTTAGTGCGAGGGCTTCGGTTCTCTGCAGATATTTCGCGAACGTATGGTCTGTCTTTGCCAGAGGATGCCAAGATGACGGACGTGCCCAGTCATTCCTGGGTGATCCCAACCCTACTAAAGCATGCAGGCATCAAGTTTTTGCATATTGGTTGTAATCCAGCATCACCGTCCCCGGAGGTTCCCTTACTTTATTGGTGGGAAGGGCCGGACGGATCGCGTGTGATGACCATGTACTGGGGTAAGTATTATGGCACAGATTTGGTGCCACCTTCGGATTGGCCCCACAAGACCTGGTTGGCGATTGTTCACACCAATGACAACCAGGGAGCACCTACGCCTGAAGAGGTGGATAATGTTCTGATAAAAACCAAAGAACTCGCTCCACAGGCCAAGGTTCGCATTGGTAGAATGTCGGATTTCTATGACACCCTCATCAAGGAAGCACCAAAGCTCCCTGTGATTCGCGGTGATATGCCTGATACCTGGATTCATGGGGTCATGTCCATGCCCAAGGAGGTTAAGGGCCTTAGAAAGACGCGGGACGATGTGTTTGCGTTAGAATCTCTCAATACGTTACTTAATATCTGGTCGGTTAAGCAACCAGATGCTTCTACAAAGATTGCTGAAGTTTATGAACAGATGCTCCTGTTTGATGAGCATACCTTTGGTTTGGCCATGAGTCATGGTCACTCCGGGACCTGGGCCTATGGCGATGAGTTTAAGATCCAAAAAGCTCAAGGTGTCTATCAACCCATTGAGCACGCCTGGAAAGAAAAAGGAGATCACGTTTGGCAAGCCCAAAGGGTTGCCACGTCGACCTTGCATCGTACCTTGCATAACTTGGCCTATCAAGTGGAGGTGTCAGGTCAAAGAGTCGTGGTGTACAATCCTTTGCCCTGGCCACGGACCGGTATGGTGACAGTTTTGAGCGGATCTGGCATCAAAGCCTTGAAGGATCTCAGGACCGATGAGATTCTTCCAGTGACTAATGAGGGCAACGTGCTTCAGTTCCTCGCTCGAGATATACCTTCCCTTGGATATTGCACGTTTGTCCCCAGTCAGGCGTTGCCCCAGAACAAAGAGGATAGGCTTTTTCTGGATGACACGAGACATGTCATCGGGAACAAGCACCTGGAGATCACCTTAGATCCGGTGAAGGGTACGATCGTTTCTCTGATAGACAAACGGACCGGGGAAAACAAAGTGAACCAAACAAGTGAGTATGGTTTTGGGCAGTATGTGTATGAACGTTTCAGTAAGAAGATGACGGATCAGTATGCCAAGGATTATATCAAGGGGGGATGGAATTGGGCCTATGCCCAGCTGGGCAGGCCCGGTTTGGATGACACGCCGTATGAGGTGGCTTCCGGAACCAAACCGAGTATCACCTATACAAAAACTGCCACTGCTGTGCAGGCCCAGCTGTTATTCTCTGCAAATCCAGACATGCCACATACGTATAGCATGACTGTGACATTGAACAAAGAGATGCCCTGTGTGGAACTGACCTGGAGCATTCTCGGCAAATCACCGGAGCCCTGGCCGGAAGGTGGATGGATCAGTTTTAATTTCAACGTACCCGATCCAGTCTTTCGTTTGGGTCGCTTAGGGGCTATTGTTGATCCTACTCAGGACTATGTCAAAGGCACCAACCAAGATTACAGTTTTTTGAGCACCGGCCTGGCCGTGGTCAACAAGCAGGGCCAGGGTATGGGTGTCTGCTCTCTTGATGCCCCGGCTGTGAGCCTAGATCGACCGGGATTATGGAAGTACTCCCGTGATTTTGTACCTCAGCGTGCCAATGTCTTTTTTAATCTGTATAACAATCAGTGGAGCACTAACTTCACGGAGTGGATCGAAGGCTCCTGGTCGGCTAGGTTTACGATATGGCCCATCAATGAGTACAGCCATGAATCTGCAGTGGTCACGCCATCAGAAGAGAGTCGTGTACCGTTGTATGGGGTGCTCACCTCTGGCTCAGCGGGGTCGCTTCCATTACAGCAAGCGGGGCTGTCCCTCTCACGTGCGGGTGTTTTGGTCACTGCATTTGGCCCGAATTCGGACGGCGAAGGCACGGTGTTGCGACTCTGGGAGCAGGCAGGGCAGTCCGGGCCTTGTACGATTCAACTGCCTGAAGGGCTCGATCTGACATCCATTCAACCGATCGATCTGCGTGGGCGTGTCATGGGTGAAACCATGCCTGTTCAAGATGGATCATTTTCTGTAAACTTGCAGGCGTTTGCTCCGGCTAGTTTTCTAATCAGTCATGATGATTGAGTTTACAATGAAGAAACGTGAGTTGATAAAACGGTTGATCAATGGTGAACCCGTAGAACGTTGCGGTTTTTGGCTAGGCAACCCTCATCCAGAGACCTGGGATATTCTACATTCCTATTTTGGCACAACGTCTGAAGAACAGCTTCGTCAGCAGCTCAATGATGATGTGCGTTGGATTTGTCCCCAGTTTTATGATGATGTCTACCAGGACCCCAAAGGGCGGCAACTGTTTGACGCATCCCTTGATCGAGAACAGCACAGAACCTCGCCTCTGGCTCACTGCACAACCCTGGAAGAGGTTGAGGCATTCCCCTGGCCTGATCCAAAATATCTGAACTTTGATGCTTGTCTTGACGATCTTCGCAACGCTGGTGACGTGTACCGTATGAGCGGTTTTTGGACGTGTTTTTATCATAACATGGCGGACCTGATGGGTATGGAAGAGTATCTGGTCAAGATGTACACCCATCCTGATATTGTCAGCCGGATCACGGATAAGGTGTGCGAATTCTACTATGAGGCCAATGAGCTGTTCTTTGCTGAAGCAAAGGATCTGGTTGATGGTTTTTTCTTTGGCAATGACTTTGGTACCCAGCAGAGTCTGATTTGCGGGCCAAGGCAATTTGAGCAGTTTATCCTGCCCTGGTTCAGCAGATTCGTACAGCAGGGACATAATCACGGGTATCAGGCGGTGCTGCATTCCTGCGGCGCTATATGTGATGTGATTGAATCGTTAATTGAGACAGGGGTTGATTGTTTACATCCCTTACAGGCCAAGGCAACAGACATGGATGCTGATACGCTCGCTGAGTTATTTAAGGGACGTGTCACGTTTATGGGTGGCATTGATGCACAGGATCTGTTGACCAATGGGACCCCTGCGGAGGTTCGGGCAGATGTTCAACGTGTCAAAAAACTACTGGGTTCTAACCTGATTGTGAGTCCCAGTCATGAGGCGATTCTTCCCAATGTGCCACCTCAAAATGTTGAAGCTATGGCCCAGGCCGTATTTACTGAAGGAGATGATTGGTGACATTTGAACCGGATTACAGACACTTTGTCGATGCCGTCAACAATAAACGTCCCGCGCGATTGCCTCTGTATGAGCACATCATCAGCCCCACGGTCATGGAGTCTATCTTGGACACACCCTTTGCGGCTCTGGGGGCCGGGGACAACCGCGATCTGACTGAGTTCTCCAAGCAGTACTGTCGTTTCTTCAAAGAGATGACCTATGATGTTGTCTCCCTTGAGGTGTGTATCACGGAGATTCTGCCCGACGGCGGTGCATTGTACGGTGGCAAACCTGGCCCCATTCAGACTCGATCTGATTTTCAGAATTATCCATGGCATGAATTACCCCACCTGTACTGGCAGCATGCTGAACGCATGTTTGAAGCGATTGCTCAGGCCATGCTCCCAGGCATGAAGGCTGTGGGGGGCGTGGGAAATGGCGTCTTTGAAATCGCTGAAGACCTGGTCGGTTTGGAGTATCTCCCCTTCATGCAGGTCGATGATCCTGATCTGTACGGGGATGTCTTTAATAGAATCGGTGATCTCATGTTGACGATATGGACCAGGTTTCTTCGGCAGTATAAGGAGACCTTTGCCGTCTGTCGTTTTGGTGACGACTTGGGGTTTAAATCATCCCTGCTCACCAATCCACAGACCATCCGAGATCACATTTTGGCCCAATATCAGCGGGTTATCAGTACCGTTCAAAATGCAGGCAAACCTTTTCTCTGGCATTCCTGCGGATGCATTTTCGAGGTTATGGAGGATGTGATTGCTCTGGGTATCAATGCCAAACACTCCAACGAAGATACCATCGCTCCCTTCTCCCGCTGGATTAATGACTACAGCGACCGCATCGGTCTGATCGGTGGTTTTGATATGGACTTTCTGTGCCAGAAGACCCCGGACGAGATCTACAACGAAGTTGTAAAGCAGGGCACTGAGTATCGTAATACTGCAAATGGCTATGCCCTTGGGTCAGGCAACTCCATCCCAGACTATGTACCGGTGGACAACTATCTGGCCATGGTCAAGGCCGCACAAAAGATACGCGAGATTGAGCGTGCTTAGTGAAGGCGAATTGCATAATATAATGGTGTCATAGTTTTTGTCTATCCTGTTTTGGGATGAGGAGTTGTTTATGTGTCGACCGAATATGGCTGTAGCACTGATTGTCCTGTTGCTTTGTATCACAAATGTTGATGCCGGAATAATAGAATCGAATTCGGAGTTGCTCAATAAGATTCAGCAGTATAAGGCTGTCTGGACAAGTCCGCCCGTTAGAACGCCGGCCAATCATTCTGTGGACGGGCCGCTTATGGGCAATGGTGATATGGGGGTCTGCCTGGGTGGGCCGCCGGAAAAGCTGCGGTTTTATCTCTCCAAAAATGATTTCTGGCGACTGAAGTCGAAGGCCAAACAATCCAGCCCGAGGGTATTTGGCACGCTGGATATCGCCATCGGTGCGCTTAAGGACGCGAGCTATCGGGTGGGACAGTCTATTGATGACGGCGTGATGACAGGGAGGTTCAAACGGGATGCCCTATCAATTGAAATCAGAAGTTGGGTCGCTGCTACTGACAATGTGCTGCTCGTTGAGATGTGGGCAAAAGGAGGCACTGCGTCTGTACAGATTAAACTGACGTCTGCCAAAGGGGCTGACTCAGAGTCACAGGAAGGCCGGGATGGCACGGTCTTCTGGGCAGTCAGAAAATTTGAAAAGGATGTGGATATCCCCACCGAAGCAGCTGCGGCCATGAGCATACTGGGTGCCGAGAATTCCGCATTTACATTAACGCCCGGGCGTAACGTGACGCTGGCTGTCTGTATGGCCAGCCGATTCAAACAAACCCAACCTCTGGAACATGTCAAGAATTCCGCGGCAAAGATCGATTCACAGGCCATTGATCAGCTACTATTAGAGCATCAGCTGTGGTGGTGTAAGTACTGGAGTTTATCTTGGATACACATCGACGATCCTGTGTTGGAAAAAAGCTACTACCAGTCGCTTTATTCCATGGGGGCAACCAGCCGTGATCCAAAGTTTCCACCAGGCATCTTTGGTACTTGGGTGACAACAGACTCACCCAGCTGGCAAGGGGACTATAATCT
>Ga0307990_1004317_pt1 | contig 10488 bp, 3 predicted proteins | sample EllFjometagen129_FD_203168 | JGI IMG/M metagenome (GOLD analysis project Ga0307990, IMG submission 203168) | Marine microbial communities from Ellis Fjord, Antarctic Ocean - #129 | ecosystem: Environmental > Aquatic > Marine > Unclassified | place: Southern Ocean | collected 2014-10-08
TTTCAGCCCGGACAAACCTGTGCGTTGGCGAAAAACAAAGCTCCCAACTTTCGAAGCCTTCACGAAGCCAAAGAACTTGTTTTAATTTCCTGATGCGGCCATGAACTTTTAACGGTCGGCGGGTATGACCTGTGCCGCAATTACCCTCAACTGTTCAGCATTTTTTCTGTTCGTAAAAATATACATTATCTCTTTTTGCCGATGCACCCACCGCGGCATGGGCCATGAGCCGCATGTTAAAGTTTCGTGGCCTTTATCTTTCTGCCCCGGCGTGAGGCAAGGTTTGCTTAGATAGCTGGCCTCGTGCGCAAGGTTGGCCGTGCGCCGGATTTGGCCTGTTGAATCAGCGATGGCTTAGGGCGGCTGTGTTTCGGCATTGGCCTTTGGCCGTGCGGGTGGCCTTATTTAGTGCGGCAGGCCGTGTATCGGTTTTGGCCTTGAGCCGTGTTTCGGTTTGGGTTAGCCTGGGTGGGGTATTGGCCTGTGGCCGTGCTTGGCCTGGACAAACCTGCGCGTTGGAGAAAAACAAAGCACCCAACTTTTGAAGCCTTCACGAAGCCAAAGAACTGTTTCTGTTACTTGAGGCGGCCATGAACTTTTAACGGTCGGCGGCTATGGCCTGTGCCGCAATTACCCCCAACCGTTTAACATTATTTCTGTTCGTAAAAATAAACATTTTCTCTTTTGGCCGATGCACCCACCGCGGCATGGGCCATGAGCCGCATGTTAAAGTTTCGTGGCCTTTATCTTTCTGCCCCGGCGTGAGGCAAGGTTTGCTTAGATAGCTGGCCTCGTGCGCAAGGTTGGCCGTGCGCCGGATTTGGCCTGTTGAATCAGCGATGGCTTAGGGCGGCTGTGTTTCGGCATTGGCCTTTGGCCGTGCGGGTGGCCTTATTTAGTGCGGCAGGCCGTGTTTCGGTTTTGGCCTTGAGACGTGTTTCGGTTTGGGTTAGCCTGGGTGGGGTATTGGCCTGTGGCCGTGCTTGGCCTGGACAAACCTGCGCGTTGGAGAAAAACAAAGCACCCAACTTTTGAAGCCTTCACGAAGCCAAAGAACTGTTTCTGTTACTTGAGGCGGCCATGAACTTTTAACGGTCGGCGGCTATGGCCTGTGCCGCAATTACCCCCAACCGTTTAACATTATTTCTGTTCGTAAAAATACACATTTTCTCTTTTAGCCGATGCACCCACCGCGGCATGGGCCATGAGCCGCATGTTAAAGTTTCGTGGCCATTATCCGTCGCCCCGGCGTTGGACAAGGTTTGCGTAGATAGCTGGCCTCGTGCGTAGCTTGGGCATTGTGCCGGGATTGGCCTGTGGAATCAGCGATGGCTTAGGGTCGGGCAGTGTTTCGGCATTGGTCTCTGGCCGTGCGGTAGGCCATTTTTCGTGCGGCAGGACGTGTTTCGGTTTTGGCCTAAGGCCGTGTTTCGGTTTGGGCTGGTTAGTGCGTTGGGTTTGGCCTGTGGCCGTGTTTCAGCCCGGACAAACCTGTGCGTTGGCGAAAAACAAAGCACCCAACTTTTGAAGCCTTCACGAAGCCAAAGAACGTATTTCAACCTTTTGTGCGGCCATGAACTTTTAACGTTAAGTATATGAAAAGTTGCCGATTTCGAAGCACTTATTTTCCAATTTACGACAAAGTTCAATCGGGCTTAAATGCTTATTTTTACTACTATCTCGGCAATTTTTTATATACATTGTTGTGCAACGTTTTACAATCGTAATATGCCCACTTATTGATCATTTTTTATTATTTTAAAGACCTGTTGTTTTGAATCTGATGGGATTATTGTAAGAATATAAATACCATTGCTTAAATCGCATAATTCGAGCTTGTAAGGTTCGTTTTTAAAGTTAGCCTTACGATTTTTATAGATGATCGTACCCAAAATATCAGTTATAACTATTTCATAATCATCAGGATTTTTACTGTGAATATATAAGGTGTTATTGATGATTGGATTGGGATATATAGAGAAGTTAGAAGAACTTGTTTTATTAGGGTTAATTGACAAGTATTCATTTCGGATAGTCTGCATCCAATTCGTACCTTCATGAAGATTCAAATCAAAATCCCAAAAAGCCTTATTTTCCCAGGAAGATCCTTTTCCCCACTGGTCTGCATAGATGTAACAATCGCATGCGACCCATTCACCTCCCCAAACAATTGTTCCAAGTCCACCGTTGTTCAATACTTCGCGTGTTAAATCAGTTAGATATTCATCCTGAGTTTCAGTTGTGGGAGGATTGACATAGCCAGGAGGAATGTTTTCTGTTCCCAATATATCCACATGATTATCATTGCCACCTTCACGAAAAAGTTGTGCAGTTTCCATTACCAATACATCTATATCATAGGTTTCACGCAATCCTAGGATGTAATCTCCCAGGGTGGCATAACCGGCATAATCGCCATTGTACCATCCATAATAAAGTGATAGTCCTATTATATCAAAATCAGGATTGTAGGGCCAATGTGTTTCCAACCACCATTTTGTAGTTGCAGGAGTTGTCATATGAAAACATACCATAATGTTGGTATTATAAATAGCTGCAATATCACGCACAGCCTGTGCACCTGCATTATGTAATTCCACACTTCTTTCAGGATTGTATTCAGGTAATTCATTTTCCGGAACGTTGGGCATAAGTCTGTGCCAGGTGCTTTCATTTCCGATGGAAACGATAGTAGGAATATATCCCTGACTACAGTACTCACTCAATATATTGAATGTATGGATGTAAACTGAATCCTTGATTTTATTGATATCTGAGGCTATGGATTGCCAGGCTAGAGGCGCAACATACGGATTAAGTTTCTGATCATCTTCAAGAGCAAATGATTCATAACTGAATGTCAACAAGATTTTCAAATCGACACTTTTTGCTCTTTCTAATCCTATTTTGACATTAGCAACCGATCGGTAGTCAACTTCAATGCCCTCGGAATAAAAGTTTGAATAAGGGGGAAGATCCACACGAAACCGAACAAATGAAGCTCCTTGATTCTTGATAGATTGGAAAGGGTCAGTCGCTATATTATTTTCTTTGAAGACAATTCCACAGTTAGTTTGAAGGTAATTGGTAAATCCCATTGTAGTACCAGTAATAACTTCTTGAGCATTTAAATTTAATCCTATCACCATAATGAAGGAAATTAATGAAAGTGTGTTTTTTATCATTACCCGTTTCATGTTTAATAAGTATAGAGCAAGTATTTTGATTGGTATTATCATTCCCATGTTAAAGAGAACTGAAAAAATGTTGCACAACGGTCGGCGGCTATGGCCTGTGCCGCAATTACCTCCAACCGTTCAGCACTTTTTCTGTTCGTAAAAATACACATTTTCTATTTTGGCCAATGCACCCACCGCGGCATGGGCTATGAGCCGCTTGTTAAAGTTTCGTGGCCTTTATCCGTCTGCCCCGGCGTTGGACAAGGTTTGCTTAGCTTGCTGGCCTCGTGCGCAAGGTTGGCTGTGCGCCGGGATTGGATTGTGGAATCAGCGATGGCTTAGGGTCGGGCAGTGTTTTGGCATTGGCCTCTGGCCGTGTGGGTGGCCTCATTTAGTGCGGCAGGCCGTGTTTCGGTTTTGGCCTGTGGCCGTGTTTCGGTTTGGGTAGGCTGGGCGGGGGCATTGGCCTGTGGCCGTGCTTGGCCCGGACAAACCTGTGCGTTGGCGAAAAACAAAGCACCCAACTTTCGAAGCCTTCACGAAGCCAAAGAACTTGTTTCAATAATTTGAGGCGGCCATGAACTTTTAACGGTTTGTGTATGAGGCGTTGGGCATTTCAAAGCACCTCATTTTCAATTTACTAATAATTTTCTTTATTTGCATAATCTTCAATTTAGCCACCTATTGCCCAATGACTTATACACTTTGTTGTGTGCCCGTGCTTTATCTTTCTCTGTATATCCGTGCGTTGGGGCAGGCATACTCTTTGACAAGTTTTGGCTTGTGCGATGGCTTTTTTCGAGCGACTTGGCAATGTGTATGACTGCGAAGCGTTGGCTTTGTTATTTAATTGCATATTTTCTTTCTCTCTGTTTAAATGCTTCATTTCCGCCCTCTAAAATATCACAAACATGCTCTTTAATTCCTTGCTGATACAATACACCTTTAATTTTCTCATCCTTTATTGATGAAAATTCTAATGCTCCATTTACATATTCAAAACGAAATTCACTTTTCTTTTTCTCAGGGTCTTGCCCTTCTTGATTTGCAACAATAATATTTTCACTATCTGTTGCTACTACCAAATTTGCATTGTGTGAAACAATTATAATTTGACGATTTATTTTTGTTTCTATTACCATTTTACAAAGTAAATCATAGATAGTTCTATTATCAAGATTATCCTCTGGTTGGTCAATTAATATTGGATATTCTGCTGAACTTATTTGTAAAAATAAAATTAATAGAACTGTACCCTTTTTACCTGGGGACATATTTAATAATTCATCATTTTTATATGTCACTTTATAATCCAATTCAAAATTATCTATAATAATTCCTCTGAATATTTCGTCAATTGTAGTTTTTTGCTTAAGAGGTATAGTTTTATTATCAGATAACTTTAACGAATTATCATCTATTACATTTCTTATATCTTGAAATGTGTCAGGTATCAAGTCATAATTAATAAATTTTTCAGAGAATAATTTATTAAAGAAATTGTCTTTTGATATGGCTGCTTTATTCGCTTGGTCAAATAATGAAAATTTTTCTTTTTCATAAACCAGAGAACAATGCAAAGTAATTTCTTCTCCAATTTCATTCTTTGTTTCATTAATTTTAACTACTATATCCTTGTATAAGGAATGTCTTTCTTTTAGAAAATCAGTAATTCTCTTTTTTGAATTTTTATATTCTACAATAGCATTACTTAACTGTTTTTCAAGCAATTCGGATTTTTCTTTTTTCTTTTTTTCTTTGTCGAGCTGTTCTGTGATTTTTTTAAGTTCTTTTTGACCTGCAAGTTTTTTCAAGAACGGTGATAAATCAATATTTAGTTGTTTTAGTGCCTTATTTACATTTTCTTTATGTTCATCAAGTTTTAATTTTGATATTTCATTTTGAAGATTAGTTATTAGAACTTTAAAATCTTTTGAGATTAATGATTTGATATTTTGTATGTCTTCGGGTATTTCAGTAAATACATCCAATATTTTATCCAATTTACCTTTTTGAGAAAGATATTCTTCTTGATTTTGAATGCCAACTAAGTCATTCTTTGAAACAGATAATTCTTCCGAAAATCTTAAAAGTACATTTGCTTTAGTTTGAATTATATGCAATTCCTTTTCAGATTTCTCTTTCTTCTTAATTAAATCATTGTACCGATTAACTTCATCAGATGACAAATTTGAAAGTTTTTGACCATCACTAATTTGTTTTTCTAACTTTTTGATTTCATCTGCAATTATTTTTGATGCCCCAATTTCCTTAATCTGTTTATTTAACTCTATTGCATTAACTCTAATAGTTAGCAAGTTGGTTAATTCAAGCTCGGTTGTTTGAGATAGTTTAGAAATATCGATTGTTTTATTTTCAAAAAAAGATTTATAAATATCATCTTGTAATAAAATATTTCCTACTAAAGTATTTAATTCCTTCTTGTTATTTTTTTCAGCAAGATAATTTATATAAAGCTGTGGTATATAGGTTATTTTTCTTGTTTTATTATCTACATTAACATCACTTAAAATATCCTTTTCTTTGTTCTTCCATGTTACATCAAAATCATATTTTTCACCTTCAAATGAATAACCCTCAAAATTTAACCTTTTGGTAATTCTCTTCACCTGTTCAGGGTCTATACTATCTGCAATAGAATGTAACAATAGTGATTTCCCAGATGATTTGCCCCCAATTATTGCATTAAGGTTTTCATTTAAAAGGATTTTCTGATTACCAAATAATTTATCCGAACTTTTAAATTGAATTTCAGAGATTATATGACGTTCATTTTTGGTGTCAGGTTTAATAGATTGTATTCTTACCCTATCTTTTGGCTCAAAAACAATTTGCTTTAAACCATCAAAAGTTAAGTCTGATTTTATCCAGCAATACCTATCTTGTTTTGGATTAAATAAATCGTCCTCTTTATGAGCATCAGAACCATGTATGCAAGCTTTTAGTGAACCACATTTTTGAATAACGGTTTTTTTATCATCTCCTTTCTCTCCTAAAAAATACTTTCTATCTTCCTCATTACCAGAAAAAATACATTGAGAAATACTATAAATAGATTTTCTAACTGCATCTAAACTGCTATCCACATCGTTCTCAAACAAATCAAAGTGTTTATTAAAAGCTGATGCCCCGTCATTGTTAGAATTACTTACTACAATTATTGTATTTTCCCGAAAATCAGAATTCTCATCTATTAACTTTTGTAAATCGGAATGAGAAACCACAAATGAGTTTATTCCTTTATGATATGCCTTTTCATTATCTAATGAATTCTCTAATGATTTACCTAAATCAATCATTCCTTGATAATTCATTTTAAATTTTTTCCCAATACCCGCAGAATATTCAATTGAACCAAAGAAATTATTTTCCAAAGAACTAACATAATCGGGGTTAAATATGCAATGAATATTTACTAATCTTGCTTTGTCTGTTGAAGGCATCATCCTCAATTCAACATTGGGAAGAATAAATATATCTTTAATTTCTACCTTTTCTTCGTCACTAAAACCCTCACAGCCTTCAATATTATTTACAAAATCAAGAACCTTTTTATAATTAGAAATACTAAAATAATCAGTTACACCAATTGCTTTTATATTGTTGTCAAGTGCTTTTCTGAAAAACACTTTGCAAAAATCATTAAAATTTGAGCTTGTAAATTGGTCGCTCTTATTTGTCCCTTTTGTATGAATATGTAAATCCCATTTACGCCATTCTGAACCTCGTTTATATTTCCAATATTCTTGCATATTACTATATTTCAATTTTATCAATTTCTTTCATTAATCTGTCTGTTTCGGAAAGAGCAACTATAATTTTTTGATAATGTAAAATATCATCAAATTCTAAGGTTCTTTCTTTACGGTCTTTTAGCCATTTTTGAGCAGGTTGGTAGCCTCCAATATAAAACTCCCAAGCGGTTAATGGAATATTGTCAAAATACTGTTCTTCATTTATCCAAATTCTGCCTAATTGTTTTTCTTCATCAAATAACTTCCAATCTTTTTTGCCGATTTTAGTTGTAATGGTATTATCTCCATCTTTTGGATAAGTTGTAATGTAATCTTCCACTTTTGGAGATTCCAATAAATGTATTTGGCGTATTTCTCCGCCTAATTTTACCAATTCCCAAAACGTATTTTTGTCTTTAGGATAAGGTACTCTTGGAAAATCTATTTTTAAAAACTCTTTATATTTCTCTCTATAATCTGGAGAATGTAAAACGGCATAGACATAATCTAAAATATCAATGGGTGCAAAGGTATTTTCTATTGTTTCTTTTTCACTTGTATATGTTAAACCTAATTTTTTAGCAATGTCATTTACAATTTCTTGTTTTAGATTTGGTTTTCTATCTGTTGTTTTTCCAATTGTTTGTTGTCCATTATTTTCTGGATAGAGGTAAAGAGGTAAGATATATCCTCTTTCTTTGGACCTGTTAGAAACTCGACTATCGTCAGCTATAGTTTTTGTTATGCCAATATGCTCCCAACTATCAATTGCAGTTTGTCGACAAATCATTAACCCAACATTCTTACCTGCAATGAAATGATGCATATACTTTTGTCTACCCCAATCAACCATATCGGTTGAGTAATATATTTTTCTTGTATCAAATGGTCGATAATCAATATCCCGAATAATAGTAGTATGATTATTCTCCACAATTTTCTTTCGAGCTTCAATTAATTTCCAACCTCTTGAATCACCCGCTAAGTATTTTCCATCTTTTTTATTTGGAAATAGCCACCGCCTAATTTCTTCATCAGAATATTGAATATCTGCAAACTTCTTTATGCGACTTAACAAGGCGCTTTTATCCATATCAATCACTACAGCATCACGAGCAGTTAAAACACCTGTAACATTTACTGCAAACAACTCATCAACTCTAAATCCTTTATTGTAATCTTCTCTGCCAGTATTATCTTTTGGCACAAAAAACATAAATGGTTTTTGTGGTGATAACTGTTCAAATTGAATATCATCTAATGAATGATTTGATAGAAAATTATACTTGAAATCTCGTTTGCCATATAAATCATAATGAAAAACTTTACCTAACTCATTTTTCTTTTTCGCTCCTGTTTTTATGAAAATGGTAATAGCAACACCTTGCATTATATCAAAGACATTTTGGTCAATTGAACCATCAGGACATATCTCTTTCTTTTTATTATTACCGTGTAAATCTATTGTGTAGATTTTATCATATGTTTTAAGCAAATTCCAACGCATACCTCTAAAAGTAGGGTTGTCTAAAAATCCGTGAGGATTAATAAATGCTAAAATTCCGCTTCCATTTTTTTCAATAAAATGCTGTCCGTAGCGTAAAAATTTTACATAATCATCATTTAACCAATGTTTACGCTCATTAAAATGCACGCTATCAACATATTTATAATCTTCAATCAAATCACTAATCCATTTACCATTGTTAGAAGATATTCCGCTATAAGGTGGATTACCGATAATACACATTACAGGTGTATCTCGTTTTATATGGTTTGCCTCATTGGCTTCACTACTTAACCAATTTGCAAATAATGTTCCTGTATCGGGGTGGTATTCTTCTAAACTATTGGTTAGGTAAACTCTTGTTCGTTGGTTTGTAGTAGCTTTAAATCCCGTTTCTTTTAGTAATAAATCCAATTGCAAATGAGCCATTGCGTAACTTGCCATTAACAATTCGAAACCGTTTAATCTTGGTAGCAAATGCTTTTCTACATAACCGCTCCAAATTCCCTCTTGTCCTTTAAATTTCTTATTTACATGTTTGATTACTTCCGCTAAAAAAGTTCCTGTTCCTGTGGCTGGGTCAAGAATTTGCACTTTGTGTACTTCCTTTTCCATTTGTTTGTAGCCTGTTGCAGAACGTTTGTCAGGTGTTTGCGTATTTACAGTAATTTTTGTTTTAGAAGTGTCCGCTATACCTTGTGGTAAATTAAATTCAGTTTTTAAAACACCATCAACTGCACGAACAATGAAATTTACAACTGGGGCAGGAGTGTACCAAACACCTCTTGCTTTTCTTAATTTTGGGTCATACTCGCTCAAAAAGGTTTCGTAAAAATGGATAATTGGGTCTTCCATTTTTGTAGTCTTTCCGTAATTTTTTAGAATTTCTTCAACATTACAAGCTAAAAATATTTCGGTTAGATTATCTACAATCCATTTAATTCTGTCGTCAATATCGGGTCCAGCTATGTAGCCAAATAGTTTTCTCAAAAACGGATTTGATTTAGGAATCAATTCAGCCGTTTCTTGTCTGCTGAAAGTATCTAAAGTTGGGTCGTGCAAACGAGCTGCAAACATTCCGTAAGCGATGGTTTGAGCGTAAACGTCTGCAAATCCTTTGGGTGTAATATCGTGAATTAAGATATTCTTAAAGGCAAGCATTTGTTCTTTAAGCGTACTATCTTCATTATGCGTTTCATCACTTGTCAAAGCATTACCAATAACATCAGAAAGAAGGCGGGCTTTGCCCGCCATCATTTCTGCTAATTTTTTGGGGCTTTTTATGTTTTGTCCAATGTGTGTGCAAAAGTCTTTTATTAGATTTTCAAATATTTTGAAATTTTCGGGTTTCGAGATGATTCCTTTTTCAGTTACTTCTGCAATTGCAATTTTGGTAATAAATTCTCCGTCATTGTATAAATGAAAATCTATGTAATCCGTGAAAATTAGATTATCTAATGATGCTTTGTAACGGTCAAATTGCTCTTTGTTTACTGATTTCTTTTTTCCTTCAAGGTCTTTGTCGCCAATATCTTTTGCTTCAATAAAACCTACTGGAATATCTTTTTTAGTTAAGATGTAGTCAGGTGCTCCGCAAGATTGTCTTTTCGGTTCGTTGGTAGCTCTAATTTCAGGCACTAAACTTTCAATGAGTTGCTGTAAGTCGCCTCTAAAAGTATGCTCGGTTGCATTTCCAAGCTTGTATCGTTGATTTATATTGTCAATATATTGTTCAATAGTCATAATTCAGTTTCAATGTTGGTACGAGCGTTGGCAAAAAATAGCTCTTTTAGTTTTTTTGAGTTTTGCCTGTGTGTCGGCAAAAAACTAAATGTGCTATTTTCGGGCTGGCTTTTCATTTTATCTTTCAATTTTCCTACTCTGTTTATTCATTGCAATTTTGTTTCTTGGCATGGCACACAACGGTCGGCGGCTATGGCCTGTGCCGCAATTACCTCCAACTGTTCTGCACTTTTTCTGTTCGTAAAAATACATATTTTCTCTTTTTGCCGATGCACCCACCGCGGCATGGGCTATGAGCCGCTTG
>Ga0307990_1004318_pt1 | contig 10488 bp, 7 predicted proteins | sample EllFjometagen129_FD_203168 | JGI IMG/M metagenome (GOLD analysis project Ga0307990, IMG submission 203168) | Marine microbial communities from Ellis Fjord, Antarctic Ocean - #129 | ecosystem: Environmental > Aquatic > Marine > Unclassified | place: Southern Ocean | collected 2014-10-08
ATATTCAACGAACTGATTTCGAATCCGTACCAGATCACCGTCCTGCCGAGATGTGGCTGCTCCACCCTCTCCATAAACAAAGGAGAGGCTGAAAAAAACCAGCGCAAAGGCACCTCTACATTGTCTGTTTGTAATCATTTTTCCAGCGACTTTTTTGATCATTCCCGACACCTCGCGCTTGTTAGACTATTTCTCATTCTTGAGCCGCTCACTTACCCAGAGGTACTTGCCTATGTTCTTCTGTTGTTCCTTGGTGGCCAACCGATCTAGGGCGGCCTTCCCCAGGCGGTCTAGCACCTGCTGATAATAGAGGCTCGCAGGTGAAACGCGATTGTCAGCCTGATCGCTCTTGCCAGAGCCGATCACCCAACTGATACCGCCGGGGGGTGCTTCCACTTTGAATCCGAGGGCAATACAGTTATAGAAGCAGGTCTGCGTTCCTGCCCAGCCATGCCCGGTACCCGAATTGCCGCGGAATCGCGATTCCATGTAGTTCTCAGACTTCACGTTGTCATAGAAATTGCCGATAGAATAGCGATGATGCGGGCCAGCAGGAGCCTTGGACTTGAATCCAATGCAGTCGACAAACACATTGGGACCGCAGGTCCAGGCTTGATTCACAAACTCATGACGCCCTTCAACGGTGAGGCATCGCTGCACAAGGTTAAGCTGACCATCAATCATAAACGGGTATCGACGCCCCCCCCTGATTTGTGACGCATGGCCAAAGTTGGCGCAATCCTGTACCGTCGCATGGTTTCCAGAGGCAGAGACCAGAGACCATCCAAAGTACTTACCGGACACGTTGCGTACCCACGTGTTCTCGCTGTTACGGCTGAGCTTGATCCCATGCCAGCCATGCTCTTCGGAGCGTGTGGTTGCTTTTGGATCACCGTAAGGGTTGCCCTCAACGGGAGGGGCGAACTCCGACATCAGGCGAATATTCTCAATCCCGATCTCCGTCACTCGCGTCGGCGCCTCATAGTGGAAAATGGCACCTCCGCCGTAGTCCGCATTCATGGGTTGCACGACCGGTGCGTCTATAGTGACTTGCTGCCCCTTTATGCCAGTGATCCGCCGTTCGAAATTGAGGTTATAGTCTTCGGGCACCCACTGCTTCGTCTGATCAACTTGGGTCCCGTCTTTGGCCTTCACCCACCTCGGCGAGAGCTTGTCACAGCCGATCAGGCTGATCCATTTGGCGGTCGCGGGCCGGTTGACAACGATCGGGTCGCCAACCGCATAGCCAGATACGGATTCGACCGAGAAGGATTGCGCACCAATGGGAACATAGGCATCGGTGACGTTCCGCCGCGAGCCTTCATCCAGCTTGATTCCGTCCCCGTTTCCTACGGTGATCAGTGTGCGTTTGTATTTGGGTTCGCCATAACCGGTGGCAACGATGACGCTGCCATCGGGATCATTACCTTCGCCCCGAAGAACAATGCCGCTGTAACGAATATTAAGTTCGCCTTCTACACGATAGACGCCACGCTTCAGCAACAGCGCGCCGCGATGCCCGCTCTTGTCCAGAGGGAGCTCACCCAGTTTGTCCAGCGCATCCTGAATACGCTGGGTATCATCCCCGTCTGCGGGTTCAAGCATCATTTGAACCGGGATGTCCGGAATCGCCTTTTCAACCGAATGATAGCCGACATAGGAAAAGTCAGGCAGACGGTTTCCCTTTTTATCCTCAGCGTAGACCAGCTTGCCCGTATCATCCACACGAAGCCAACTGCTCGTGGTCTTCTCAACGATTGTCTCGGCTCTCAGGTTTCCCAGGGATACAAGCAAGGCGATGCACAGGGCAACGGGGGGCAATGTTTTCACTCTTATTCTCATTCAACCTGTCTCATCTAAACGTCGTTTTCACCTTTGGCATAACCGAAGTTGGCAAGAATGCCGCCGTCATCATAAAGAATGTGGCCGTTGATAAACTGACTCCCTTTCGAAGCCAGGAATAACGCCGCATTACCGATACCCTCCGGTTCACCCCAGCGTCCGGCCGGTGTACGCATCATAACCAGATCGTTAAACGGATGATTTCATATTAAATTATCTTCTGAGCCTTCTCTCCATTATGCTCATAGTATTACTCTATTTCTTTTCGGGTGTGTAAAAATGGCGTTGCTGATCCTCGGCACTCAATTTCGGGGGTTGCGGGGCACTTATATCGAGTGTCCCCGTGGCCGACATCACCGTATTCAGCTTGCCCTTCTGCGAGGTTCCCACATAGAGCAAATACCAGGTATCTCCAATAACGATGGGGGTCGGCTCGGTAGCCTCTTCCGAATCAAACGATCCTTCCGGGCCGCGCGGCACCACTTTACGAGCCTCGCGTATCAGCGTTTTTCCGTCATCCGCAAGAAACACTTCGTAGATTTCCACAATGCGCTCCATCGAGCCGGAGGCCCTGTTTCCGCCGGCGCACAGGGCAATATATTCCCCGTTTCCAAGAGGTCTAACCGACGCCGGATCAAACTCATGCCAAATCAACATTCGATCCTCTTCATCCACCGCGAGTCCTTCGGTTGGCGTGAACACCTGCTCGAGGTTCCACTCAATTGCATCATCCGATACCCACATGGCCGAATGATAATTCTTTCCCCCGCCATATAGCGAATAGCCGACGTACTTATGCTTCACGCCGGAAAACGGATTGGGCGCCCATCGAAAATATCCGTTGTGTCCGGATCCATGTAAAACAACGGAATCTTCTTCGCCATTGATGCGGAAAAAGTTGATCCCGTCTGGTGATGTTGAAAGCAGGGTCGCCTGCCCTTTTCCTTTGCCCAGCACATTGTGATAGGTCATGTAAACCGTGCCATCGATGACATTGGCATGTGGCGTTTCACTGGAATAGCCCTGTACGGTATCCCGAAAAATCGGGTTCTTTTCAGGCTTGTTGTGGAGATAGTCAAAGTCACCGTCCACCACCGCCTGATCATAGGATTTCCAGCTTCCGGCCTCCGAAAGAACTCCATTACAGAGATACAGCCAAATTCCACCCTCGTGATTATGGTCCGTCGAAAAATACAGCGCATACTCAAAGGGAAAGTTTTGCACTCCCTCCATATTGACCAGACAGGTGTAGTAGGGCCCGGGCTTTGGCATATCTTCTGGATGGGCTATCAGAGCTCCGTTCCGGGTGAAGGAAAAATGGGTGGCACTTGATTTCGCAGAGGCCTTCTCTTCAGCAAACATCCTGTTCCATGGGCAAACAGCCACTAGGCCCAAAAGTATCCAGACAACGGTTATCTTTTTTATCTTCATCGTCTCTCTGTTATTCAGTTCCTGAAATCAATTGGCACATCGTCTCGAAGTCTCCGCTAAAATAGGTCTGCCGAAGAACGGCCTGTTTTTTCTTATCCCCTTTCAACTGAAGATCGAGACGGCGGAAGAGGGTTTCCTTCAGCCAGTAGCCGTGGTCATATTTTTCCCATGTGGAGGCGGCGATCGCCAGCTCGTCGAGTTCGGCATCCGTCAGCCCCGCGCGCCAGGCGGCGCGGTACAGCATTTGCGCATCGTTCCAGCTCTGTTTCGCCATCGCCTTAAAGGTTTCGTGCAGCCCTTCCCACTTTTCGTCCGCTGGATCAATCAATTCCGGCTTCGGCAGACCGTACTTTTTCAGGTCGACGAGCAGATCGACGGTTTTGTCGCCGTCGTAGTCATAGGTGATGAGGTCGATAAAACCGTCGTTATCCGAATCTTCATACTGCACAACCTCGCCCACCTTCGGAGCAATTTCGCGCGAGCTAGCGCGCGGAGCATTCCCGCTGCCGGCATAACTGCCGTCGTCGACCAGCCACACACCGGTCTCCGCGCCATAGAGGTGCAGCTTATTGTCCCACGGGCCCATGTAGAGTTGGCCCTTGCCGCTGTAGTCGTCGTCCCACTCCGTCCGGTCACCGAGTGTATCCACCTGAACGCCGCGCACCACACTATCGTTCTCTTTACTGCGCGGAAGATGCGGTTTATAGGGATCGCCTTTTTTGTAAATGCAGACGCGCTCCCAACGGTGGTCATCGCCATCTTCATCGAACGCAATTTCAGACCGCCCCCATTTAGCCTGCGTGGTCTTTTCATAACAGAGCGCGTGCGGCATGTAACACAGCTCATCGATCTCGCGATAATTGGTATAACGATAATAAGGCAACACCCATTCCGGCGCTTTTAGCGACGGGAATTTGTGAGCGTACTCCCGGTAATCAACCCCTTCTCCGTCATAGTACCCGATCGAGAGATCGAAGCTCTGCTCCTGTCCATGCTGTGAGCTATTGTCCAGATCAAAAGCAATCTGGACGCCCTTTGCAACGCCGGAATTGCTGCGAGACTCATTGCTTATTTTTTTATGATGATCCAAATAACGAACAGCCATTTCGGTGCAACCGTCGTCATCGAAGTCATAAAATGCGAACGGGTTTTCCCAACTCATGCGCGGATCGGTCAGTGCCCAGGGTGGGAGATGGGTTTTAATGAAAATGGAGTTCCCGTTATAGTCCGGCGAAAAGTTGCAGCCGCCCGTATGCCGCCACGCCTCAAAACTGAATTTTTCCCAATTGATGTAATGGTTGACCCCGTCGTGATCCAGATCGATAAAATGCATATAATGGGAATGGTTGCCCCAGAGATCCTCTTGATCCGCTCCGGGGTTGATGGCCACGGTCACCAGGTCTGCCTGCCCGTGCCCGTCCTGATCGGTCCACTTGATATTCATATCCTCCGGACCGTCATAGGTCCCGTCCCCGTCCATATCCACCTGCATGGAATCGTCGACCCTGTCGCCACGCTGATCGGTGGACTGCATATCACCGTTTTCATCGAACCAGCGACAGCGCTTGCCATTCCACCAGCTCTCCAAAATGTCCGGATCTCCGTCGTTATTCACATCCGTAAACAACACCGCGTCCTTATCATCTATTGAAAGCTGTGATTTAAACCATGACTGTTCTGCAGCACAGACCGTCAGTGAAATCAACACACATACGACAACACCGGATTTTATACTTATCTTTTTCATGGTTTTAATCCTTTTTCTGGATTACTCAGATAAAACAAAGCTCCCCGCTTTCGATACTTCAAACTTTTCAGACGGGCCGAGTTCAACGTTAACCCACTCGCCCCTTGCAGAAGTCTTCATACGCCCCTTCACCAACGTTTCACTCAAATTGTAACCCCGCTTGAGACCGCCCTCTGATTCAAACAGAATCGCGCCGGAGGCTTCCAGCTCCAGCGACAGATCGCCTGTCTGCAAGGACTTTCCGATCAGCAGGACTTTATGACCATCTTTCATTTCGCATCGCGCAGCGAGTATTCCGTTCAGTGTTATACCTTCTGCCGAAAGCTCGCCAAACTCCGGCAGACTCAACACGATGTCTGTACCGACGGCGTGTTCAATTTTTGCAACGACTCCATCGCCGGCTTTCGCGGGGAACGTCACCTGTTTGACCTGCGGCGCATCTTTCCACGGAGCATAGACCGCCGCAAAAACGGTTTCGTTTGCCTGACGGCGCTGAAGGATCATCGGCATCCGCTGTTCCAGCGACCCGGGAAGCCCCAGCCCTGTCGCGGTATAAACCTGACCGCCTTCCGGCGCCGGAGCCAACCAGATATCCACCCCGCCGCCTTGGGTCTGCGACAAACGTCCATGAACTGGAGACGGGTTGTTCGCCAGTCGAACGTCTTCGATCAAGTCATAGCCCTGCTTCGGTGCCCGGTCATTCAGTAGAATCCGATCTTCAGAAATCAGCGATTCATTAAACGAACCCCATATACTGTCCATGTTCAACGTCCCGTTTAAATGCAACGCCATGTCCACGATGGTTTTCGGAAAATCGCCCCGTGGAGAGTCGCCTCTGTAATCGGTCGCCGAGCGAGTCACATCCACGATACAGGACGGCAGCATGACGAGTGTGCGGCGGAGCTGAATCGGAACGGCATGGGTCAGCAGATGCGGATCCGCCTGAAGGGCCCGGGAACTCGCATGCGATTGGACGACCGACAGGCCGCCTCCGGCAACCCCGAACTCGAGCTCCTTTCCCCAGGGATAGATCCGCTGAGAGTTCTGATTCAACGTGACAGCATTATGCCCAATCGTCTGGCTGAACCAGGCTTTATAACTCGGATGACCGTAGGAAGGAGACCCCGTCCCGGGGAAAACCTCTTCGCCGTTGGCAAACAAAACGAGGTTCAAGGCATCGGGATGTCGATGTCCCGAGACGCCGATATCATTTTTCAGCACGGCATTCCAATCCTTGCCGGGCGTGCGCAAAATGGCCAAACCGGATGCCTTTAAAAAGCGGGACTCGGTCGGTGGCTCCAGCCCCTCTTTTGGCAGTTCAGCCGGACCGTACAAAAGAGCGGCAATACAGTCGCGTTCCACCACCGGATCCGTTGAGGAATAAATTGAAACCAGAACTTTTTTATAATCCGGATCGTCATACCAACTGGCCGCTGCCTCATAGAGCGAGGCAAAAAAAGGCGAAGTAATCGTGCTGTACCAGCCGTCATTCAAACGCGGCATATAGAGGGTGGGTTGCCGGATGGCCAGCGGAAGATTAAAGGCTTTCCGGAAACGATCCTCTTTGTAAAAATCAATGCCCACACGGCGCGTCGCGATGGCCAGATGCATCAACGCTTTAAACGGATAGGCATGGTAGCTCGGACTCAACTCCGCGGTAAACCCGTCTTCATTGATGTACCCAGAGCGCAGGTGCGGAAGCAGCCCGCACTTCGGAGCATTCAACCCCAGATCCACTAGGTCTTCGTCGCCCATCAGCACGCCAACGACTACGGCCCCGGACGAATGCCATATCCACCAGTTTCCGCCGGAAGGATGTAACTCCATCAGACGCCGCATGTAGGACTGAAGCGGCTTCCAGACATTCGTCTCAATGAGCGTCTGCTCCTCTTTACTGAGAAACCCTGAACCGGCCAATATGTCATAGCTGAACGCCAGCGATGTAAATGCACTGCATTCACCGATGGATTGCGAAAAGGCAATCCCTCCCGTGGGGGCGTAGTCGCCGACCGGTTCATCATCCGGCTTCAGCCGCATACTTTTATCATGCAACCGATAGGTCGAATATTTTTTCGCGATATCCAAAAACACCAATCGCATTGTTTTTGCATAACGTTGATCCCTCGTCAGTGTCCATGCGGCAGCCAGTGTCTCCTGCTGACTAATCGTGGTATGGATCGCATACGAATTCCATGCATCATCATATTGTTTACCGGTCAAGTAGTCTCCCGTCGATGGGTCCAGATGCCGATGCGGACTCTTCGGATCAAACTTCAGTTTTCCTGCCGTTTTGGGAGACACATATTTATGCGTCCACCCGCCCTCCGATTCAGGGAAAAATTGAGGGGCGGCGACCATCTCATCCGCTTGGGAACACAACTTCTTCAAGCTCTCTGCAGCCCACGCCTGCGTTTTGGTTTTTTCTTTAGCGACAGCCAGCTCGTCGGATGACACCAGCATAAACGGCCGTTCCGGCCGAACAAATTCAGCTGCCATCGACGCCTCTTCTGCTGTGCATACCGCAGTCAACAACCCAAGTATTGCAACCACCGGTATTCCTTGTTTCATCCTATCTCTCCTTTATTTTCTATCGACCCATCCATCCGCCATCGACGACCATCGTGTGACCGGACATATAGTCTGATGCCGCTGATGCCAGAAAGACCACCGGCCCGGCAAAGTCTTCGGGTTGCCCCCAGCGGCCGGCGGGAATGCGTCCCAGAATGGCGGTGGAGCGTTCCGGGTCATCCTGCAAGGCCTGCGTGTTGTCGGTGGCGATATAGCCCGGCGCGATCGCGTTGACCTGAACACCTTTGCCGGCCCATTCATTCGACAGCGCCATCGTCAATTGACCGATGCCACCTTTGGATGCCGCATAGCCCGGAACCGTAATCCCGCCCTGGAACGTTAACAGCGATGCGGTGAAAATAATTTTTCCGGAACCGCGCTTAATCATCTCTTTGCCAAATTCGCGCGACAGCACAAACTGCGCATTCAGGTTTACTTCGAGCACCTTGTCCCAAAGGTCATCGTCATGCTCTGCCGCCGGAGCGCGCAAAATGGTTCCCGCATTGTTCACCAAAATATCAATGACAGGAAACTCCGCTTTCACCCGAGCGATAAATTCATACAGCGCCTTACGGTCGCTGAAGTCGCAGGCATAGCCTTTGAAGTTCCGGCCCAATGCGGTGACTTCATTTTCAATCGCACTGCCTTCGGTTTCCAGCGTTGCGCTCACACCGATAATATCCGCGCCGGCTTCTGCCAGCGCAACCGCCATCGCTTTACCGATTCCCCTTTTGCTGCCCGTCACCAAGGCAACTTTGCCCGTTAGATCAAATAATTCCTGAATCATAGTAATTCTCCTATTTTAGCTTCTATTCTCTTCCTCAACTCCTTAATCCCCTTCGGGTTTTCATCTGCAATATTCAGCGTCTCCTTCTCTGGAGTGGAGTGATCATAAAGCTCAACGACGCCTGATTACTGGCCTCGCCGCAGCGCCCGGTCAACAAGGTGTAGCGCGATGGGCCGCAGCTTGGCTGCATTAGCATAATGGCGAAAAAAGGCACGCCCCTGCGCCGCCAACCGGTCGATGTTTGGCGAATGAATATACTCCGCCCCGAAGCATTTCAGCTCCGGTCTCAGATCGTCCACGCAGATCAAAAGTATGCTTTTCGGCGTCGCCCCGACGCCGATAGCCAGCAGAAACCACATCAACATGATTTTTTTCTTCACCCGGTTTCCCATTGGCCTATTTCAATCCGTTAATTTAATTTGAAGCGCGATTTTTCCGTCGACCGCCGCACTGCTGGGCAGGTTGATTTCAAGCCGCTTCAATCCCTTAATCTGCCGGTCCAGCTCCAGGGGTGGCGGATCCAGCGATACCACCGAGACGGCGACCCTAGGATGCGACAGATTCTCCAGATGCAATACCTTTCCATTCTGTCGAAGCACGGCCCCACCCGAAACAACTTCCACCTCGGCAACGGTCATGAGCTGCCAAGTGACCTCTCTTGTGTCTTCGGAGATTTCAATCTGGTCCTCAATGATTAAAGACGTCGGGCTTTCCTTAAAAAAGCGGCGGATCGCGCTACTTACATTTTTACCATAGAGCGCCGTCAGATCAAAGGAGGCCTCTGGCTTGCCGCCGTCCTGGAAATCGACCAACGGAGCAAACCCGCCCACCAGAAACGGTTCATGATTAATCGTGACCGTGCTGTGACCGAAATTGTTTTTGGTCAGCAGCGTCCAGCGCTGGCTCTTCTGCCCTTTACCCCAAAGGTCGAACCCGGTTCTCTCCAGCGCGTTGTAACTTTGACTCCCCGGATCGATGACCCAGCGAACCCCGTTCAACTCAAAAATAAACGAGCCTGCATCCATGTTTCCATGGCTGGTTGTGGCCCGCCCGCCTTTGCCACCAAAATAATATTGGTGCGGATCGGCATCTCCGCCGGTAAAGATCACGATCGGATTATTGCCATCGCCCTTCCAAACATTAGAAAGCTTGACCTCGCCTTTTTCCCTGTACTGCGACAACCAGGCCAGACCCACCCCGTCGAAGCGCGAGAGTTTGCCCATTGCATTTGCCGGGCGAAGAAAGCGCTCCTTCTCATAAAATGTTTTGTCGCCTGTTTTCGCCGCAAACCACGCCAGCAGCACATCGCCATTAGAACTACGCCGATCCCCGCAGTCAGCAAAGTTGAAGTACCCACCGGACGGGGCGTTGCAGCGCGCTCGAAACACGGCGCTCTCCATGAATCCCGGAACCTTGGAGATGCCGAAGTCGTGTCCGAATGCGCTTTCAAGCATGGCGATCGTGATAACCGAAAAGCCCGTACCATAGCCCCAATAGGTGGAGCCTTCCGGATAGACTCCGTCCGGCTGATATTGAACTAAAGCACAGGGCATTCCATCCAGTGCACGCTGGATGGTTTTTGCCGCAAGTTCGGGCTCTTCCTCGGTGACCGCGATAGCGGCGGCGATCAATCCGCCATTACAAACCTGGTTCCAATTGTTTTCGCCATACGCGCGACTCCACCGCCTGCCGTCTTCCGGCCAGCTGGGGTTGAGGCCCTTTTCAATCAAGGCCGCCTTCGCCAGCTTGACCGACGATTCCGGCAAATCCCCGTCCGTCCAATCCAGTGCCAGCGCTAGGGCCAGCGACATTTCCGCCACATCCAGAAAATGGGAAGGATTCCAGTCGAAAAATTCACAGACCGCCACCAGCTCTTCTTCGATTCGCTGCAGCACAGCCGGGTCTTTTTCGATCAGATAGACCGTGCCCAGCATGTTGATGCGATACAACATTTCACGCGATGTGCTCAGCAACCTTCTGCCAACCATCTTTCGTTTAAGCAGGGGTTGCTTGCAGATTTCATCCGCATTCAGCCGAATCGCCGCAACCATGTTCTGAATGACCGGATCGGATTTAACCTGTATTTTCAAATCCACTAAAATCGCCGGAGTGA
>Ga0307990_1004320_pt1 | contig 10484 bp, 8 predicted proteins | sample EllFjometagen129_FD_203168 | JGI IMG/M metagenome (GOLD analysis project Ga0307990, IMG submission 203168) | Marine microbial communities from Ellis Fjord, Antarctic Ocean - #129 | ecosystem: Environmental > Aquatic > Marine > Unclassified | place: Southern Ocean | collected 2014-10-08
TTTTAATTCCTCGTAGAGTTTCATAGTTATATTGTTTCTTCAAAGATACAAAAGATAATTATACGATTTATGGCATATCGTATTAGTTATCAACAATATAAAGTTAATAGACGGACACTAATTAGAGGGGTTCGCCAAAAAGATCGAAGGCTTCGGCGGCAGTAATTTTTATTTGGAAAAAATCACCTGTTTTGAGTTTAAAAGTTTTGGAGATTAAAATTTCGTTGTCAACCTCCGGTGAATCAAACTCGCTCCGCCCAATCCAAAAATCCCCTTCTTTGCGATCGATAATCACTTCATAAACATTCCCAATTTTTTCTTGGTTGATTTCCAAAGAAATATTTTCCTGGATAGCCATCAGCTCCTCCAATCTGGATTGCTTAAGTTCATCGGAAACATTATCATCCAGCTTATAGGCAGAAGTATCTTCTTCGTGTGAGTATGTAAAAACACCCATGCGTTCAAACCTCGACTCTTTGACAAAGGATTTAAGCATTTCGAAATCTTCGCTTGTTTCGCCGGGATAACCAACTATCATTGTTGTCCGCAAAGCTATTTGAGGAATTTCTTTTCTAAGTTTTTTTATCAGGTTTCTGGTTTGTTCAGCGTTATGGCCACGTTTCATCGATTTAAGAATTGGATCGCTGATGTGTTGCAAGGGGATGTCGAGATAGTTACAAATTTTACCGGAAGATTTTATCAGCTCAGTCAAAGCATCGGGGAAGCCGGCAGGATAAGCATAATGCAGCCTTATCCATTCTATTCCATCCACTTTTATCAATTCCTTGAGCAAATCTATCAGGGCTCTCTTTTTATAAATATCGAGACCATAGTAGGTTAAGTCCTGGGCAATCAGCATCACTTCCTTAACCCCTTTAGAGGCTAAAAAGCAGGCTTCTTTAACAATCTCCTCAATGGGTTTGGAAATATGTTTTCCCCGGATTAGCGGGATTGCACAAAACGAACAGGATCTGTCGCAACCTTCCGAAACTTTTAAGTAAGCATAATGGCCCGGAGTTGTTACTGCCCGTTCTCCAATCAGATCTTTTTTATAATCCACTTCAAAATCAGCAAGAATCCGGCTTAGGTCTGAAACACCATAAAATGCGTCCACCTCATGCATCTCCTTTTCGAGTTGCGATTTATAGCGTTGCGAAAGGCAGCCCATCACAAAGAGTTTTTGGATATCCTGATTTTTACGAGCCACAGCAAAATCAAGAATGGTGTCGATGGATTCTTCCTTAGCATCGTTAATAAAACCGCAAGTATTGATAATCACGGTTCCGCCATCCACATTTTCAGGATTGTGTTGAACCTTGTAACCTGCGCTTTGCAGTTGGTGCATCAGCACTTCTGAATCCACAAGATTTTTGGAGCATCCCAGGGTAATAATGCTGATATGTTTTTCAGATTTCAAAAGCAATAATTATTAATTAAACAAGGAATCCACAAATTCGGCTTTGTTGAAAATCTGGAGGTCATCCATTTGTTCGCCGATACCAATATATTTTACGGGAATTTTAAATTGATCGGATATGCCAATGGCAACGCCGCCTTTGGCAGTGCCATCAAGTTTTGTGAGTGCCAGGGCATTTACTTCGGTAGCGGCTGTAAATTGTTTGGCTTGTTCGATGGCGTTCTGACCAGTGGAAGCATCGAGTATCAAAAGGATTTCGTGGGGGGCATCAGGAATTACTTTTTGCATCACTTTTTTAATCTTGGTGAGCTCGTTCATCAGGTTAACCTTGTTGTGCAGGCGACCTGCCGTATCGATAATTGCCACATCATTTTTATTGGCTACTGCTGATTTCATGGTTTCAAAAGCCACCGATGCCGGATCGGCACCCATACCTTGCGAAACAACAGGAACACCGGCACGCTCGGACCAAATAATCAACTGATCGACAGCGGCAGCCCTAAAAGTATCGGCAGCGCCGAGAACAACGGATTTTCCGGCCGATTTAAACTGGTGTGCAAGTTTGCCGATTGTTGTGGTTTTGCCAACACCATTTACGCCGACAACCATAATAACATAAGGTGTATCTCGTTTTTCAAAATCAAAACCCAACAATTCACCTTTGTTATTTTCCTCCAAAAGGGCTGCAATTTCCTCTTTAAGAATTCTATTAAGCTCGGAAGTGCCAAGGTATTTATCCTTAGCCACACGATCCTCGATGCGCTGAATTATTTTCAAGGTAGTGCTAACGCCAACATCAGAAGTTACAAGAATCTCCTCAAGATTATCAAGCACCTCATCGTCAACCTTCGATTTGCCGGCAACAGCTTTGGTTAGTTTTGAAAAAACATTCGTTTTGGTCTTTTCGAGTCCCTCGTCGAGTTTTTCCTTTTTCTTTTTCGAGAATACGTCAAAGAGTCCCATTTGGAAAATTATTTAATTTACACAAATACAAAAAAAGCCTTCCCAATAGGTGGAAAAGGCTTCCGTAACAATCCCCTTTGGGAATGTTATTATTTTTTACTGATAAAATCCTGAACTTTATCGCTCGGGACAATTTCTTCTTTAAAAGAATAAGCGCCGGTTTTCTTTGATCTTACAACCTGAATAACCTTCGCAAAGTCTTTAGCGCTCGATTGAAGTGAAGCAACAACTTTCTTAGCCATATCTATAAAATTTATTTGATTTCTCTATGTTTTGTCATTTTCTTAAGGATCGGATTAAATTTTTTCAATTCCATCCTATCGGGAGAATTCTTCTTGTTCTTCATGGTAACATACCTTGAAGTTCCCGGTTGTCCGCTGGTCTTGTGCTCTGTACACTCAAGAATTACCTGGACTCTTGCGTCTTTTGATTTCTTTGCCATAATAAATTACCCTTAATGTTTTTCAGGGGCGCAAAAGTAATTACAAATTTCGAATCACCAAATATTTCGTTGCTATTTTTTTTGAAATGAAGGTTTTTCATCTCTACTGTCCGACAATAAAAATCAGATCCTTCGCCGCTGGTTGGCGGATCAGAATAAAAAGGTGGAATAGATTTCTCTCCGCCGGCTGGCGGATACCAATGACATGTTTGTTCAAAAGGCTGAAAACCTTACTATTAAACAGACCCCCGCCTTGCCGCTGGTGTATGCAATGGTACAGGCGAGGCAGTTCTCAATCGCACCGATAGCTATCGGGGCTCCTTCGAGGTGACAGAGCTTTGGCGGGCTTGTTGGGGGTGAAAGAAAGCGGGCGCTTCGCACCCGCTTTCTTTCACCCCAACCGCAGACCGGGGCTTTGTCATTTCGACTGGAAAAACGTAGCGTAGCAAGTTTTGGAAAGAGAAATCTTTTCAAACCACCAACTGGTGGTGAGAAATCCATTTCATAATGTCATCTACTCATTATGCCCAAAAATTTTGGGTGAACTCTCGAAAAGACAGGGCTTCACACAGGGTTATATGGGGAGAGGAACAGCCTGCCCCGACACTTCGGGAACTGAGAGTTCTATTCGCTGATAAAGATATTTTTCCCGGACAATAGTGGTTTAAAAAAATATTGAGGTTTCTTAACATTATTTTTAAGGTTCATCCTTTCTCGCCTTGTATTTTTAACAAAATAAATTTTCTGCAAATATTATTTGGCATGATCGGAAAAAAAGTTCTGGTTCAAAATATTGAAATATCTTATAAAACAAACATTAGTACATCTCCTACCATCGTATTTTTGCACGGAAATTCATTATCCTCCAAAATCTTCAAATACCAGTTTCAAAACCACCAACTTAATCCGTTCAACCTGCTGGCCATCGACTTTCCCGGACACGGAAACTCGCATTGGTCAAATAATCCCGAACGGGAGTATAGCTTATTTGGCCTAAGGGATATTACATTGGAACTTGTTGAAAAATTAAAGATCGGGAAATTTATATTTGCAGGTCATTCTCTGGACGGACATGTGGCCATCGAGTGTCTTCCCTACCTAAAAAATTGCAATGGAATTATGATTTGGGGAACACCACCTGTAAATCTTCCCTTAGACATATCGGAGGTCTTTCTTCCGAATCCTGAAATCCCTTTAGTTTACAAACCTGATCTTTCTGATGATGAACGGACAAGACTTGTTAAGCAATTGGTTCAGGATAAACACCATGATCTCATCAACAACATAATTAAAAAGTCTGACCCACAATTCAGGGCAAGTCTGTCTCAGTCGCTTGCTGAAGGAAAAGTTTCTGATGAACTTGAAATTCTTTTAAATTCAAATACTGAAATAGCCTTGCTTCACGGATCCAACGATCCAATTATCAAAGCTGATTATCTGCATAAGCTTTCAGACTTAAGGCTTTGGAAAAACAATGTGCAAATGATCCCGAATGCAGACCATTCCGCGCAATTGGATAATTAGGGATTGCTGAAAAACAAAATCTCACATTATTAACTATTATATTTCGGTGCGCTGCACCTAAAATACTTTTCCTGAATCTTGTTCTATCAAGATTTCGCCACTCTGTGGCTTGAAAAAGGTGCAGAGCACCGATAATCTTTGTAGCAATTGGTTGGGAATTGGAACAAAGGTGCAGCGCACCGTAATATTAAATGCAAGCCTTTTTAAGTATTTGCACAAAAAACCTTGCATTTAAATACATCAATATTGCTGTAATAATGAAATTGTCAAAGTGTTATGTATTTTTCAGCAAGCCCTAATTATAAAGCATTCAATTCTCTTTTATTGAATTTTGCAAACGTTTGTTTCACCCTAAAAAAAGATATATAAATATGCCCTCCAATCAATTCAAAGCCTTTTTTAAAGCGTATTCCGAAAAAATTAAGGATTTGGATTACATGGAAAAATCATTAGAAAGCCTTGATAAATATCCACTATTACCCAGCCAGGCTATTTATGTTGTTAATTGGAAAACAATAAAAATCGACTACCAAAGGGGCATCGACAAATTGCTTGGATATTCTAAAGAGGAATTCAATCACGACCTGCTTTCTGAGTTTTACCACCCCGACGACATTCATCGTTACGTTTACCTGGTGAAACTAACCAACGAATGGGCACGGAAATTAAAACCAGCACGAGTGTTAACCTTTCAGTTATTAGTAGCGAAAATGGCAGGGTACTTCCCGAAGATGTTCAAAATGAAACGGCGTTGCCGCAGTTCAGCCCGCGTGAATTAGAGATTCTTATCAAATTAAAGGAAGGCCTCAACAGCAAAGCCATCGCCGATTTGCTAAACATTAGCCACCATACTGTTGATACCCATCGCCGCAATATGCTGGCAAAAACCCCATGCAGAAATGTGGTTGAACTGATACAGATGGCATCAAAAATGGGTGTGATCTGATTCATTAAATCAACTGATTTCATGGTTTCATGCTCAGACATCTCAGATTGATACATAAAAAACCCCATAATCTTTCGATTATGGGGTCAACCTTGCCCGAAATATCCAGCCATTTAATATTTGATTATTTTTCTTGTTGAGATTCCATTTTCTGAATGAATGATGATGATGTAAATTCCATCTTCAAAACCCGAAATATCAATCTGCTTTTTATCGAATGTTGTATTCTGATAAACAGTTTTTCCGGCAATATCTTTTATAATAATGTTTGTTGCTTCTATTCCATCAGACAAGTAAATTATTCCTGTTGTAGGATTTGGCGACAGCATAATTCCTGGCTGGTTTGCTGCATGGCCGGGAACTGTTGTACAATCATGGTAAAGGACAGCTGAGTCAGTTATAAGTTCAATGCCGGCTTTATTGTAAACCCTGCACCTGTATTCATTATCAAACAAATCCGAAGAGATATTGTGGATGTACATTTGTGCTTTATTCGTTCCGCTATAGATTTCATCATCATCAATATCAATAAATCCCGAACCTGAATTTACCTGCCATTTATAAATTTTAACACCTGTCGAAATAACCGAAAAATTCGCATTGTCTCCTTCGCAGGCATATTGATGGAAAGGATGGATGAGTATCCTGTACTGATAATTTTCTGCCCAGTAAAGTGCTTCATCGGGCCAGGCGTCGACCACAACATCCTGATAGCCATCATTGTTTAAATCGCCTGTCATTACTGCATTGGCATCGGTAACAAGAATGGGAATGGTTGTGATTACGGAATCCCCGTAGTTACAATTCTCAGAATAGTTAACTAAGCCAACTCCTCTACATGCTGATACCACATCCATGTCATTATCATTATCCAGATCGCTGAGGGTGAAATCATCTACAGAACCCCACAAATCTACCTGATGGTCATTAAAAGTTCCGTTTTGATTATTTTTGAGCCAGTGCAAAATGTAATCAGGCGAATATACAAGATCAGGGGAATCATCAGTGTTCATAAATGCCGGTATTAATTTCCATGAATATCCAAAGTTGGAAATGGTTTGAGGGGAGGAAAAGATACCTGTTCCGTCATTTTCTATATAACAAATCTCAGCATAGGTAGAGTAAGCGATATCATCATCATTGTCGTTGTCCAAATCGATAAAGCAGGCACTGGTTTGTGCTACCGAAGCAATGATCGACTTGCTAAAATTTCCCTGCCCGTCTGTATTTTTATATAATGCCGTCACATTCCCGTTAACAAAAACAACCATCAAATCATCATCTGAGTCGCCATCAACATCCGAAAAATCAATATCTGCCGGGCCATCGCCTATATCATCAATAATTATGGGATCGCTGAATGTTCCGTTGCCATCGGTATTTCTGAGCCACACAACTTTATCGCCCATGGCATCGGCGATGAACAGGTCCTGATCGCCATCGTTATCAATATCGTTAAACGCGATTTCAAAAACGTTATAGCCCTGGAACAATATCGTTTCACTCCCGAATGACTGCGCTGAGTTATGATTTTCAATCCAGCAAACCACCTGGCCATCGCTATAAAAAATGTCCTGATTCCCGTCATTATTTATATCGTAAACGGCTATCCTCCACACGCTCCTGTTTTTGTTGATGGTATGAACCACAAATGCGGCTTCCCCATTTTCGTACCACACCACCTCATCCGGGTTTTGTTGGGAGAGTGTAGCGGCAATATCAATATCTCCATCATCATCAAAATCGCCGGTTGCGAGTCCTTTGGGACTCAAACAAACATCCGAAATATTTTGTGCCTGGATAAAGTTGCCCGCTCCATCTGAGTTATTGAATAAAATTATTTCGTTTCCGCCCATTGCCGAGCATACCAAATCAAGATCGTTGTCCAGATCAAAATCAGCAGCCACCACATCAAATGCCATTGCAAAATTTTCTGAAACAATATGCTGGGCTGAAAAGGTGCCATTTCCGTCAAGGTTCTCATACCATGCAATTTTATTATCAGATTTTGATGTAGATATGATATCGATGTTGTTATCGCCATTCAAATCGGCTGCAAACAGCGAACTGATAAAATTTATTTCCGTAGTTATAACGTTCTCTTCACCGAAGTTTCCAAAACCATCATTTTGATACCATACAATTTTATTGCTTGCAAGTTTGCCGGCAACAATATCATCATCATCATCATTGTCGATGTCGGCCAAAATTATCACCACCGGATATTCCCCTGCATCGCTTATGATATGAGCAGATGAAAAAGTTCCGTTTCCATCTGTATTTTCATACCATTGAATCGTATTATCATCCTTGGATGCTGCAATTACATCGTTGTCATTGTCTCCATCGATATCAGTTGCTATCACACTAATTGCCCCATGTGCTTCACTGCTGATAAGGGCTTGAAGGGTGAAATTTCCCATGCCGTCATTTTTAAACCAGGCAAGCTTATGATTTAGTTGCGAGACGGTTAAAAAATCGATAAAGGTATCTCCATCCAAATCAGCCGGGAACAAGGATACAGCATAATTAAACGCAGTACTTACAACTTGTTCGGCATTAAAATTTCCGGTTTCAGGATTATATATAGCAACGGCAATTTTATGGTCAGTGATGGATGAATACACAATATCGTCATAATTATCGGAATTAAAATCAGCAGATTTTACAACCTGCGGGTTATCGGCAACGCTGATTTTTTGTTTGGGACTAAAGATTTGTGCCTGCAAATTTATAATTGCGAACATAAGCATCAGCCCAATAATTTTTATTCTGATCATCATTCTGATCATCATTCTATTACTGTTTGATTATTTTTTTATTCAAAGATTCTTCACCTGCCTGAACATTTAAATTATAAATACCTGACGGGAACTGTGAAATGTCAAGGTTAAATTTCGATCCCTGAAATGTAGTATTTATAATTATTTTTCCTGTAAAGTCAGTCATCTTCAGGTTTCCGCCATTATTATGGTTGAGGTCAACAGTTAGCACATCGTTGGCCGGATTAGGATAAACAGCAATAGTTTCCGTGGTTTTTTCAAACACATTCGACACAAGAACATAATAACATGCAGAAGTATCCGTGCATATTCCGTTTTCAGTAATTTCAACTGCATAATTTCCGGTGGCATCCGGTGTGAAAGATTGTGCTGCCTGTTCCGGAATAGTTTCAAAACCGGCGTCACAATCCAGCCATTGGTACTCGGCGCCTTCGGCAAGGGCTGTTAGTGTTCCATCAGCAAAAGTTACTTCCGTATTGATTTCATCATAAAATAACAATGTTATGTTTGCCAGCGTATCACAGCCTGCATTGGCGACAAAGGTACCGGGAAGTGTTTGCCATGCATTTTCAAGGAATATGCTATCGCCAAAACATAGCGTTGTTTCCACATTAATATATTGTGGTTGGTTGTATATAAAAACCTGGTCGCCGTTATCGGAGGAGAACCGGCCAAGGTAGATATCCGGCAAACCGTCATTGTTGATGTCGTCAACTGCTAAATCATGGGTGCTAGCGGTCATTTCAAAATCCTGCATGATGAAATTGCCAGGGTTTTCAGTGTCGTTCAGCCAGATTTGCCGGTCGCTAATAATATCCACATGGTTATCAAAGTTGATGTCCTTCAAGATTACATCGGCATAAAATTCATTGGCCTCGTGCAGAGAATCACCTGGCAAAAAGTTTCCAAAACCGTCATTAATCCAGAAATGTATGGAGCCATAAAAAGGTGCGATGGCAATATCCATATCGCCATCCGAGTCGATATCACCTGACCCGACACCATCACATCCATAGGACAGCTCCTGCCCCGAATCCATAAACTGCCCTGTTCCATCGTTGATGAAATATTTTCCTACAAAACCGGAACCTCCGCTTCTTACCAGCACGGCATCCAGGTCATTGTCACCATCAAAGTCGGCAAGGGTAACATCTTCGGGCGAACTTGCAGACAAATTGGTTTGTCCGTTGCTGTAAAAGTTGCCATTGCCATCGTTCAGCATAATGCTAATTACGCCATGGGGAAAGAAAATATCGGTATAGCCATCACCATTCAAATCGCCAACTGCATATTCGTACCCGCCGGTATTGTTAAGAATAGTACCTTTTAGCGTGAAGTTACCTGTTCCGTTATTTTGCCAGATTTCCATTCCGTTTCCCAGAGATGAATTAAACGGAGCGGTTATAAAATCCCAGTCTCCATCGTTTTCGATATCCAGTACTTCAACCCCAAATCTCCAGCTGTCGTTTCCATAATATATAGCTGTTGTATCAAAAGTACCATCACCATTGTTGAAATAGATTTCGATGACATCGTAGGCATGAATGGTAACGACATCTTTCCATCCGTCACCATCGAAATCGGCCAGGGAAACGCAAAATGTTTCACTCTCAATACCAATGTCGCCTTGCGACAGGGTCAAATTTACACAATTTGTTTGTGCGTTAAGGATTAATGTGCCGAATATCAGCACTAATACCATTACCGTGGATTTGAAATTTTTCATCTTTTTTCGTAATTTAGATTTATAATTAAAATTTACTGTATCTGTTTTGATTCAAAAAAAATCGCAAAGTCTGTTAACTGATTTTCTTACATACAGACAAAATTACTGTATTATTTATAATACCAGAACTTCTGATTTGGCTATTTTTTTTCAAATAGTAAATCATTGCTCTCCCGGGAAAAGTATTATTCCATGTGTAGATTCTTCGCTTCACTATAATACGCCCGGATATTTAGTGTATGTCTATAAAGTCGCAACCAACCACGCACCCCTCTAACTCTCCGCCAGTTGGCGGAAGAACCACCCAACGCATTGGTAGCGAGGGGTCTCCCCTTTAGGGGACTAAGGGGTCGCGGAGGCAATTAGTAAAAAGCATTGACATTATGGGCAGACTCTATTTAGAGTTCGTCTTTAAAGTAACATTTAGAAAAATATACGATTTCAGATTAACGATTTTAGATATAAGATGTTGGTGATATTCAACACAATCTAAAATCTCCGATCGTTAATCGTCAATCTTAAATCAAAAAAAGTCGACTTTATGGACAGATACTATTTAGTGTGTGTCCATAGAGTCTATAAAAAAAAGAATTTGTGCATGTCTGTATATCTTTGCCTGTGCACCTTCTGTAAAAAAAATTACATATATGCAAAACACCCACATATGTTATGATTTTTAGCCT
>Ga0307990_1004323_pt1 | contig 10483 bp, 5 predicted proteins | sample EllFjometagen129_FD_203168 | JGI IMG/M metagenome (GOLD analysis project Ga0307990, IMG submission 203168) | Marine microbial communities from Ellis Fjord, Antarctic Ocean - #129 | ecosystem: Environmental > Aquatic > Marine > Unclassified | place: Southern Ocean | collected 2014-10-08
TCCTGAAACCTGTAGATGGCGAACGGCTGCTCGACGTAAGGTGCCGAGAAGGCGATTATCTCCGCTTCTTCAGGGGTAAAGGGTGCAGTGTAACGGGTGTCGATCCGTCGCACGAGATGCTGGATATGGCGCGGAAAAAGTTGGGACAGAGGGCCGATCTCTGTCCGGGCGACTGTGACGATCTCCCCTTTTCCGACAACGAGTTTGACATTGTCACCCTCCTCTTTCCCGACCCGGCGCATAATCTCCAACGTACGATACACGAGGCAGTCAGAGTGTGCCGGGGCAGGATATTTCTCGGAACCTTAAACCGATATTCCCTGTCCTCGACACAGGGCGAAAGAAGGACCGCCCTGCATCCACACACAAGCGGGCACCCTTCAAGTATCCCTGAACTGATCCGCCTCGTCAGATCGACTCTCCCGGATACTGCCATAGAGTGGGGAAGTGTCCTCTTTTTTCCGCCAACGTGGTATCCTGCCGCCTCTTCTGTTGAAGAGAAGATCCCCATCATGAAAAATGCCTTTGGTTCGTTTGTCGGGCTTGCATTCCCGATTGTCTACACCCGAATGACCGTACAGGACCCCCTCGGGGAACCAGCGAAGGAAAAAACGGCGGGCGGATATCCCGCTCCCGGCGCCGCACGAAGGAAGATAAACGAATGAAAGAGGCGATCCTCTATGAAAAACTGGACAACCAGTACGTGCGGTGTCATCTCTGCGCCCACCGGTGTCGAATAGCACCGTCACAGTTTGGTATCTGCGGGGTTCGAGAAAACCGGAGCGGGACACTCTACACACTGGTACACGGGATATCAATAGCGGAAAGCGTAGACCCTATTGAAAAAAAACCCCTCTTTCACGTCTATCCGGGGTCAAAATCCTACTCCATAGCCACCGTCGGGTGCAATTTCCAGTGCGAATTCTGTCAGAATCACGATATATCACAGATCTCGGGCAGGGAGGGAAAGATCATCGGGCGCAGCTCCATGCCGGAGGAGATCATAGAGAGAGCCCTGAAGACAGGATCAAAGACCATTGCATACACCTATACCGAACCGACGATATTCCTCGAATATGCCCTGGAGATAGGCAGGATAGCACATAAGAAAGATATCAAAAACATCTTTGTTACCAACGGATTTATGACCGGCGAGGCGCTTGAAGTGCTCGCTCCCTTCCTCGATGCCGCGAATGTCGATCTCAAGTCATTTCGCAACGAATTCTATGAGAAGTACTGTGGCGGGCGGCTCCAGCCGGTCCTGGACAGCCTGAGAAGGATGAAAGATCTCGGCATCTGGATAGAGGTGACGACCCTTATCATACCAACCCTGAACGATGGCAAGGAAGAGCTGAGGGATATTGCCCGGTATATCCATTCCCTCGGCTCTGAGACCCCGTGGCATATCAGCCGTTTCCATCCACAGTACCGGATGCAGAACCTCCCCCCGACCCCGCTGGAAACCATACATATGGCATATAAAATAGGGAAGGAGGCCGGCCTCAAGTATGTCTACACCGGCAACATCCCGGGCGATGAGGGAGAAAACACCTACTGTTCGAACTGCGGAAGGCTCTTGATCAAAAGATATGGATTTAACGTAGAGGATATAGACCTGAGAGGGTCAAAATGCCCCGCGTGCAAGACCCCGCTGGACGGAATCTATAACAGCGACCGGGACAATATCTAACCATCCGTAACTATATCAGTATCTTCATAACGATATGCGAGCACCTCCAGGGCCTTTTTTATGTAACCTGCCGGCACTAACACCCTGACCTCACCGAGACCGTCAACGGTCAGGCCATAGATAACACCCACCGCCTCGTATTGGAGCCTCACCGGGATGTCCTCGGTCTCAAGCCTCCCCGCCACGATCTTCGCATCTATCATCCCCGCTGCCACATGGGCAACTTCCCATTTTTCGTCTTCCATATTATCACGCTATCTCTCTCAAGAAGGGTGCTGCTTTCTATTTCACCAACCTGCTGGTTCATCGAGGCATCGCGCCATTCTCACGCAACTTGATAGCTTGTGTATATTTATGAGCGTTTGTCAACAGAGAAATTTTCCGCTCGTCTGTATTTTTTGGTTGACTACCGGTAACATTGGTAATAGATGAATGCACGTTCACAGGGAAAGAATGGGGGGTTCATGGAGCTGAGAAATCTTTTTTATCCCGAGAGCATTGCGGTACTCGGTGCGTCACCAAACATGGGAAGCGGAAAGATTCCCTACCTTCAGATCATGCAGATGCGCGGCTACACGGGCAGGTTGTATCCGGTAAATCCAAAATATCAAGAGATAAGCGGCATACCTTCTTATGCCTCCATAGCTGATCTCCCGGAGGGAATCGATCTGGTCATCGCGGCGGTGCCCGCGGAGAAGGCCTTGGGTGTTACCAGGGCCGCGGCAGGGAAGAAGGTAAAGTTCCTGCATTTCTTTACATCAGGTTTCAGCGAGTTGGGCAACCGCTCACTCGAAACGGAGCTTCTCCGGGAGGCGGCTAAGGGTGGGACCCGGATCGTCGGCCCCAACTGTGTCGGTATCCATTGCGCGGAGTCGCGCGTCAGTTTTACCCCCGAGACCCAAGGAGATATGCCGAAAGGGGTCGCCTTTTTCGGGCAGTCGGGGGGCACGACCAGCAATTTCGTGGGGATGGCAATTGCCCGCGAGATAGGACTCAACAAGGTCGTCTCCTACGGAAACCAGATAGATGTCGCCGTCGAAGACTACCTTGCATATTTCGCGGGTGATGAAAAGATACGCGTTATCGCGGGCTACATGGAAGACATCAAGAATCCCCGTAAATTCCTGAAGGCGCTGGGAGAGGCAACCCGCACGAAACCGGTTGTCATCTTGAAGGGGGGAATGACTCAACAGGGGGCACGCGCCGCGGCAAGCCACACGGGCGCCCTTGCCAGCAACCATGCAATCTGGTCGTCCGCCATACATCAGCACGGGGGTGTCCTGGTGGAAACCCTTGAGCAAATGCTCGATTTTGTCATGATGGCGACAGCAAAGAGAACACCGCACGGACCGCGGCTCGGGTTCCTCGGTGCGGGGGGGGGAGCTGGTGTGTCCTTCACCGATCTCGCCACCCTCGCCGGCCTGTCGCTTCCGGAACTCCAGCCGGCAACGCAGAAAATGATAAGCCAGAAGATCAAGGCAGTCAACACATCCACGACCAATCCCGTCGATCTCGGATTCTTTGGGTTCGACTTCGACGTCATGGCCCACACCATCAGGGCGCTGGCACAGGATGAGAATATCGACGTCATCATCCCCTACTTCTCGGCAGATTACATCACAATATCGCAGCATGACAAGATAGAAAGTGGTCCGCAGGCCATTATTGAGGCTGCCGGGCGAAGTAATAATCCGGTAATCCCCGTCCTGTCGAAGTTCGCAGAGGCCCATATGGATGTGGAGCGCGTCAGGCTCTCCGTCTTCTCTTCATTCAGAAAGGCGGGGCTCCCGGTATACTCGACCATCCAAGATCTCATCTACGCGACGAAGAAATACCTTGAATGGGTCGGCAGACCGTCCAGGAATAACCATTAAAAACTGAACGGTCGTCTGTTATTTGGGGTCTGTCGTCCGGATACATTTTTTGCCGGCTTTTTTATCCCGATATAGGGCCTGATCGGTTCGCGCATACATGCGACGATATTCTCATACTTCCGGACTTAAAAAGCTACCGAGTTGCTGGATTAGTACAATTGTCCCTACGTTCCTTTTCTCTCCAAAAACTGTTCAGCCAGCTTGAATTTCTGGACCTTTCCACTCGCCGTCATAGGGATAGGCGCGTTGAATTCCCAGTATTTCGGTACTTTGTGACGGGCGATTTTGCCGGTGCAGAATTTCTCGAACTCGTCCGCGATTGCTCTTTCACCGTCTTCCAGTTCTATGGACGCGAGGATCTGTTCGCCGTACTTCTCGTCGGGAATCCCAACCACATATACATCCTTGACCTTGGGGTGACTGTGGAGAAATTCCTCTATCTCGCGGGGGTATATATTCTCTCCCCCCCTGATTATCATGTCCTTTATTCGTCCGGTAATCCGGAAATAACCGTCCCTGTCCACCGTTCCCAGGTCGCCGGTGTGCAGCCAGCCCTCTTCATCAATAGCAGCCTCGGTCGCCTCGGGCATCTTGTAATACCCCTCCATCACGCAGGGGCTTTTCGTGACGATCTCTCCCTGCGTATCCGGGGGGAGGTCCTCCCCCGTCTCCGGATCAACCACTTTGCCCTCAATGCCGTTAAGGAGTCTCCCCACCGTCGATACCCGGAGATCCACCGGATCATCTCTGCGTGTCATCGTCATAACAGGGGAGGATTCGGTCTGGCCGTATGCGATAGTGATTTCAGGGCAGTGCATACCCGTCATGACGTTTTTCATCGCCTCCTCCGGACAGAGCGCCCCCGCCATGATACCTGTTCTCAGGGAGGACATATCGAATTTTTCGAAATCCGGATGGCCCAGAATGGCTATAAACATCGTGGGTACTCCGTTGATAGCCGTGCATTTCTCTGTTTCTATGAACTCCAGCGTCTTGAGGGAATCGAAGCTCTCCAATACGACCATCGTCGAACCATGGTACACGCAATTGAGCGAACTCATGACACAACCGAAACAGTGGAAGAGAGGGACCTGGACCAAAAGCCGGTCATCCTCCGTCATCCCCATAACATCCCCCACCATTCCTGCATTGTTGATCACATTGCGGTGGGTGAGCATAACACCCTTGGGGAATCCGGTGGTCCCGGAGGTATACTGCATATTAACCACGTCGTCCGCGTCAACAGATAACTCACGATCCCTCAGCTCTTCATCCGATACCGCCTCGCCCAACTGTACAACATCCTCAAAACAAAAGGGGCTCTCGTCTTTTTCTCCATTTCCTATATATATAACATTCCTCAGGGAGGGAAGTTTGCTCGACCGGATGTTTCCCACACCGGCACCTTCCGCCTCCGGTATAACCTCCTCCACTATCCGCGAAAAGCTTGTATCCCTGTATCCCTCAATATGAACCAGTGTTGTTGAATCGGACTGGTTCATTATGTACTCGAGCTCGTGCGACTTGTAGTTGGTATTGACCGTCACCAGAATGGCCCCTATCATCCCGAGGCCGAACTGCAGGTGGGTCCACTGCGGAACATTGGTGGCCCAGACAGATACGTGATCTCCTTTTTTTACACCGATCGCCAGGAAACCCTTGGCTACTCTCGTACAAGAGATCAAAAATTCATCGTATGTTTCCCTGACACCGAACTCGGGGCACACAAGCGCGTCGTTCTCAGAAAATTTCGACGCCGTGTCCCTCAAAAGATCGCCCATGGTAATTTTTCTAAAATCAGACATACCTTCCTCTTCCCTTGAAAATTTGATGGGTTAGCGAAAAGTAACCCCCCCCGGAATCAAGCCTATTTGTATATTGCTTTTTTTACTACTGTCAAGAAAAATAACTTCACCAAAAGCAATCCTCCCTTCAATGTCATTATATTGGGGTATCTCAAAACCGCTCACCCTTCAGCAACACGTGGCGCAGGGCGAAAACGAGGGCTTGTCGTATATGCCAGCAAACTGGATATGGAGGGATCTCTTTGGCCTGCGGCTATACAAAAGGGGAACACCCACGCGAGCAAACCCGCCCTGTAAAGGTGACGGTTTGCATCGTGGATGTTCCCCTGACATGTTTCAAAAAGTTACCGAATTGCTCAGTTAGTACAAACGGCCCTACCCTCCGTTTCTCGCCACAAACTGTTTGGCCAGCTTGAATTTCTGGACCTTTCCGCTTGCGGTTAAAGGAAGAATACCTTCCATGAAAACAAAAACAATCCCATAATAACACTACATTCAAAACACCATATATTGTGCCTTGATTTTCAACACCACATTCCATAGTGTTTTTCCTTTACAAAGGCATACGACTCTGGTAAATTTTCCCGCATAGATATACGAAACGTGGTCTTATCGGTACCCGACACAGGATTCTGTCACATGAAGCTAAAAAAACTGGAAATACTCGGATTCAAATCCTTCAGGGATAAAACCCCCATCGATCTCTCGCGCGACATTAACGCCATCGTTGGGCCGAACGGGTGCGGAAAAAGCAATATCGTGGACGCCATACGATGGGTTATGGGTGAGCAGCGTATCACGATGCTCCGCGGGAAAAAGATGGAGGATGTCATCTTCAACGGAAGCGACGACGCACCCGCAGTCGGCATGGCTGAGGTATCCATAACACTGGAGAGCAATGGCCATAAAATACCGGAGAAATATGCCAGCTATCAAGAGATTACCGTCTCCCGAAAGATATTTCGCGAAGGCGAGTCTGAATATTACATAAACAAGGTCCCCTGCCGCCTCCTCGATGTGAAGGAATTTTTCATGGACGTAGGTGTCGGCGCACGAACCTATTCGATAGTAGAGCAGGAGAGGATCGCAAATCTCGTTGAGGCGAAACCGGAGGAGAGGCGACAGTTCATCGAGGAAGCGGCGGGGATCATGAAATACAAGACACGGAGGGAATCCGCTTCCCGAAAGATGGAGGCAACAAAGCAAAACATCCTTCGCCTCGCGGACATCCTGAGGGAGGTGCGCTCCCAGCTGAATGCCACATCACGACAGGCAAAAAAAGCCGAACGATACCGGGAACTGAAAAAAGATATAAAGGGATACCAATTGACCCTATCGCTCCAGACCTATTCGGAATTTGCCTCGAAAATAAAGGATTTTGAGAGATTGCGGATTCCTCTGAATGAAAAAGTCCTTGCCGCCCAGACACAACTGAAAACCTTGGAGTCCGTCATCGAGGAGATCAGGACTCGGCTCGCCGAAGGTGAAGACGCGATAGGGACCCTCCAGGACCGATACTACGGTATAAAAAACGAGATAAACATAGGGGAACAAAAGATAAAATTCGCCCAAGAGACCATCTTGCAGTTGGAGGACAAAAAGAAAAGGGACCTCGCAGAGATAGCAACGCTCACAGAACGAAGGGGGGCAACAGAGGGGGAGATAGCCCTCCTGAAGGAACAGATGGCCGAATCAGACGGGATCATTGCGAGCATGAAGGACTCAATCGATGGCGATCGGGAAGCCGCCGATATCCTGAAGGCTGCGGAACTGGAACTGAGCGATAAGCTTGAAGGGGAAAAATCAAAGCATATCGACGCGATAACCGAAAATGCTCGTTTGGGTAATCTTCTCGTGTCTCTCACAAAGAACCTCGAAGACCTGGAGAGAAAGGCGCAGAGGGAAGACGGGGAGCTGGAGGAAAACAACAAGAAACTGAGCGATCTCAAGAATAAGCTCGCAGCCGTGAAATCCGCTCTGTCATCCGACAGGGAGAGGATCGAACTCCTCAAGAAGAGGGGAATCTCCACGGGGGAAAAACTTGGTACTGCGAAGGATACCCTCAGGGGCATAGACGCACAGATTGAAACACTCAAGGAAACGATAGGGGCAAAGGGTTCGCGGCTTGCATCCCTGAGAGAACTTCAGGAGAGACATGAGTGGTGCGACGAAGGGACGCGAAGCATCCTGGAGGTGACACGCAGCGGTGCGCTGGAGGAAGATATCCACGGGTTGGTGGCAGACCATATCGAAGTCCCGAAGCAATATGAGACCGCCGTAGAGGCCGCCCTGGGTGAGAAACTTCAGTACATCATCGTCGAAAGCCAGAAAAACGGGATGAGGGCTATCGACTACCTGAAAAAGAACGCCTCCGGGAGAGGAAGTTTTGTACCGCTGAACGCCGGAACAAAGTCTCACCCTGCCCGGCCGGATTGTCCCGATGGGGTCTTCAGGTTGTATGATCTTGTCCGCACCACCAATGAGACCTTCAGAGAGGTTGTTCATCACCTCATGGAGGGAATCCTCCTGGTTCCCGATCTGACTGCAGCTGTCCGCCTGTCGGAGGGGGGCGACCCCGAGGAAATCTATGTTACGCCTGAGGGAGACATACTCAGATCTGATGGTGTGCTGACGGGGGGAAGCGGAAACGGCGGGGGCTCGTCACTGGCCGGCAAGGGAGAGATCGCAGACTTGGAAGTGCAGATCAAAGAGCTGACAGATATTTTTGAAGCCGAAAAGGAAAAAAGAGGTGCACTTGCCGCCGAGATAGCACGTCTGGAGGAGGAAACTGCCCAGGTGCGATCGGAAACACACAGACTGGACCTGGAAATCAATGGCCGGGAGAAAGATATAGAAAGGCTGGAAGGCGAAATAAGGTGGATCGGACAGCGTATCAATGTCCTCGTTTTCAACAATGAGAATCTTGAATCCGAGAAAATACTCACGGTGGAAAAAATAGCGGCCGTTAAGAGCGATATCACCTCCCGCAAGAGCGAGGCGGAGGAGGGGAACAGGCGCATCGCGGCCCTGCAGGAAGAATGGAAGGGGGCCAGAAGACGGCTGGAGGAGAGCGAGAGAAACCTGACTGAAAAGAAGATCATCTTGACATCTGCGGAGGAGAGGGGGAAATCGGGGGTTGAAACCATTTCAAGGCTGGAAGGGACAATATCGGAAATACGTTCCCGCATAGAATCGATGGTTGGTGAGACAAAGGCCTGCGAGTCAAAGACGGCAGAAGCCACAGAAAGCATAAAGGGTGAAGAGGAAAGCCTGAAAGCCCTCTATACAAGCCACACGGAGGCTGAAGAAGCGCTCACGACAAGAAGGGCGGAGCACGGAGAAGAAAATGTCGTTCACAAGCAGAAAGAGCAGGAGCTCCGGAACGCGAGGAAGACATCTGAAGACCTCTCACGGCAGTTGAGTGAGTTCGAGATGGAAACACGCGAAGTGGTCATCCAGGCCGAAACGCTGAAAGAGAGCGCGCGTGAAAAACTGGACGTCGACCTCGACGCCTCTCTGCCCGCATTTGAGAAAATAGACAGCTCCGAAGCGGAAGACCTGGGGAAAAAGCTTGAAACACACAAAAAGAAACTGGATGAGTTTGGAGAGGTGAATCTCCTGGCCCTGAGTGAACATGAGGAGCTCAAAGAACGCCACGATTTCCTGGCGACCCAAATAAAAGACCTGAATTCGTCACTGGAGACACTTCAGAAGACCATAACGAGGATCAATCAGATATCCAGAAAGCGGTTTTCGGAGACCTTTGAAGCCGTGAACAGCCACTTCAAGGAGGTCTTCCCCAGGCTCTTCCCGGGCGGGAAGGGGTCCCTCCGCCTGACCGATGAATCCGACATGCTGGAGACAGGCGTCGAGATCGACATACAGATCCCCGGAAAGAAGCGACAGAGCCTGTCCCTCCTGTCGGGGGGAGAAAAGGCACTCGCCGCGGTGGCCTTGATATTTGCCATCCTCATGCACCGTCCGTCTCCCTTCCTGATCCTCGACGAGGCGGACGCGCCTCTCGACGATGCGAATGTCTCTCTCTTCAGGAAACTGGTGAACGACATCTCCGCAAATTCACAGGTCATATTCGTCACCCACAATAAAACCACGATGGAGGCCGCAGACAACCTCATCGGCGTCACCATGCAGAAGAGCGGAATATCCACCACGGTCTCCGTGAGCATGAACTGACCCCCACGGGAGTTTGGATCTCCCGCCCCCCACAGATCACCTTCTTGCCATCCCCGGTAAAGTCGTCTATAGTAGCGGGGGTTCGGGGTACGTCCGGGCTACTATCCAGAAGGGTCGAGTACAAAAATCATACACATGGAAAACGACGACGATAAAGATTTTTTTGTAAGGCTTAAACAAGGTTTGTCAAAGACAAGAAGTGGGTTTGTCAGGAATCTGGACGAGATGATCTCGGGGGAAAAAATTATTTCCAGAGACATCTTTGAAGATATCGAGGAGATACTGATAGGGGCCGATCTGGGGCCCGCCTTTGCCTCTGACATGATTGAAGAGATGAAATACCGGGCAAAGAGAAACGAGCTTAACAGTCCGGATGCGCTCAAGAGTATAATGAAAGACCATATGACAAACATCCTCAAGGCATGCGAATCGCCGCTGAGGATTCCCAAGGGGGAGCCCTACACGATCATGGTGATCGGGGTGAACGGGACAGGGAAAACCACCACGATAGGAAAGATGGCATCACGCTTCAAAAGGAACGGAATACCCCTGCTCCTTGTCGCGGCTGACACCTTCAGGGCAGCGGCCATTGAACAGCTCGAGATATGGGCGGAGAGAGTCGATGCGCCCCTCATCAAGCAAAAGATGGGGGCGGACCCCTCCGCGGTTGTCTTTGACGCGATCCATGCGACAACGGCCAAAAAAGCCGTCATGATCATCGACACGGCGGGAAGGCTCCACACAAAGACAGGCCTCATGGACGAGCTCAAAAAGATCAGGCGTATCATGGGCAGAGAGCTCCCGGGTGCCCCGCATGAGACGCTCCTCGTCCTCGACGCGACCACCGGACAGAATGCCGTCGTACAGGCACAGATGTTCCATAAGGAAATCGGCATCACCGGCATAGCGCTTACAAAACT
>Ga0307990_1004327_pt1 | contig 10482 bp, 10 predicted proteins | sample EllFjometagen129_FD_203168 | JGI IMG/M metagenome (GOLD analysis project Ga0307990, IMG submission 203168) | Marine microbial communities from Ellis Fjord, Antarctic Ocean - #129 | ecosystem: Environmental > Aquatic > Marine > Unclassified | place: Southern Ocean | collected 2014-10-08
AAAATTTACGACACATACAGGGCCCGCATAGTTGTTTTCGGAGGCCCCGGTGACAGCGCACTGGGTGAAAAGATAATCGGCAGGATGCAGCATCCGGCTATTAATTTTTGCGGCAAAACTACCCTTGGAGAGGCAATGGCCCTTATTGAAAGATGCCATCTCTTTGTGACCAATGACTCCGGGCTGATGCATGTGGGGGCGGCCCTGAATGTGCCCCTGATCGCCATATTCGGCTCCACGGATTTTGTTGCCACCGGCCCCCTTGGCCCCAAAAGCAGGGTTGTCAGAACTTCCATGGCGTGCAGCCCGTGTCTTAAACCGGAATGTCCCCTGGGGCATCTTGAATGTATGAAACAGATCGATGTCAATACGGTTTTCACGGCAGCCAAAGAATTTCTGGAGGCTGATACGCCGCGATGAATATTCTGATTATCAAGCTGAGTGCCATCGGAGATGTCATCCATACCCTGCCCGTTTTAAACGCTCTGAGAAGGTATTATCCGGATGCGAACATCACCTGGCTCGTGGAGGAAGCTGCCGCCGACCTTGTCATCGGGCACGAGGCCCTTGACCGGGTAATGGTGTCCAAAAAAAAACAGTGGATCAAGCAGTTGAAGACTTCTTTATGGAAACCGGCCGTTTTAGAAATTTTTCGATTTATCCGTGATCTTCGAGATACAAAATATGACATCATACTGGACTTGCAGGCCCTTTTGAAAAGCGGTGTGATGGTCGCCCTGTCAAGAGGGGGGCGTAAGGTCGGTTTTGGACCGGGGATGGACCATCAGGAGCACTCCTATCTTTTCTTGAATGAACGGATTCCGGCGGTAAGTATGGAGATTCATGCGCTTGAACGCGGGTTGATACTGCTTGAAAAGATCGGTATTCCGCATGATTTAGTTGAATACCGGCTGCCGGTGTCAGATTTTGATCGAAAAAGGGCAGATACCCTATTGAAAGCCTGCACGGGAAAACACACAGGACCGCTGGTCGCGATCAACCCGGTGGCCCAGTGGGAGACCAAACTGTGGGATATCACCAAATTCAGTCGACTGGCGGATAGCCTGATTGAAAAATACAAGGCAACCGTCCTTTTTACCGGGAGTCCGGCCGACAGGGAATATATTGACTCAATCATCGCCGGAATGGGCGCCATAGCGGAAAATCTGGCCGGTAAAACCACCCTCAAGGTGCTGGGGGCCCTGTATGAAAAATCAGATCTTCTGATATCCACAGACACCGGTCCCATGCACCTTGGCGCGGCTGTGGGGATTCCGGTGGTGGCCCTGTTCGGCCCCACCGCCCCTTGGAGAACCGGCCCCTTTGGCCCCGGCCACAGGGTTATTCGATCTGAAATTGTATGCAGCCCCTGTTTTAAACGTCATTGTGAAACCATTGGGTGCATGAAAAATATCTCGGTGCGGCAGGTTATTACCGGGATAAAAGAACTTGGGGTACTGTGAATAGTAAAAAAAAATTCAAAATAGCCGTCGTAATTCCCAAATATGGTCTGGTGGGCGGCGGGGAAAGATTCGTCCGGGAATTAACAGAACGAATTGCGGCAGATCACCGCTATGATGTTCATGTGTTCGCGAATAAATGGTCATCTCAATGTGATCACATTGCGTTTCATAAAATATCGATCATCACTTTTCCCAGATTTTTAACTACCATCAGTTTTGCCTGGTTTGCCAATCGTAAAATAGCAAAAATGAACTTTGATATTATCCACACCCATGACAGGATTTTTTATGCCGATCTATTTACCATGCACGGTGTGCCCCATCGCTTCTGGGTTAAAAAAGTTCGAAGAAAAAATATGAGCCTCTTTGATTATGGCACAAGCTGGGTTGAAAAAAGCTTGATTCGTAAGGGAAATTGCCAAGTATTTCTGCCGGTATCCAATTTGGCAAAAGATAAATTTATTCAGGAATTCGGCGTTGATCCGGGAAAAGTGCAGGTGGTTCACCCGGGTGTCGATATCGGCCGATTTGATAAGCTCGATAGAAAAAGCTGTCGCGATGAGATAAGAGCACGTTTCAAAATAGGCGAGGCAGATACGGTGCTTCTTTTTGTGGGTATGAATTTTGAACTCAAGGGGTTGGGTAACCTCATCGCTGCAGTGGGCATGATAAAATCAAAGCAGTTGCCAGATCGATTAAAATTGTTGGTGGTGGGTAAGGGCGATAGTAAAAAATACCATAGGCTGGCTGAAAAGGCTGGTATCAAAAACGATGTGATTTTTGCAGGTGTCTGGGCGGAACATATTGAACACATCTACATGGCGGCAGATATTTTTGCGATGCCTTCGGGATTCGATACGTTTGGTATGGTGGTGCTGGAAGCCATGTCCGCTTCACTGCCGGTGATTATCAGTGATACTGTGGGGGCAATGGATCTGGTCAAAGAGGGGATTAATGGATTTGTCGTTGAAAAAAATGATATTGGTTCCATGAGTTCTAAAATCGAATTTATGTTGGATAAAGAAAAAAGAGAAAATTTGGCAAAAGAGGCACACAAGACTGCTGCGAAAAACACATGGGATCTTATGGCAGACCGGATCATAAGGATTTATGAAAAATTTACAGGTGTTTGATTGATGCTGGTAAAAGGGAAGACCATACCCGGAGAGAAAATACGAAATATCCTGGTGATACAGCTTGGTGATATAGGCGATGTGGTGCTTACGTTACCTGCTGTCCGTGCGCTGAAGGAACATTTCCCCCAGGCGAATATTGTTGTTGCCGTCAGGGAAAAAGCAAAGGAATTGATCGAAGACTACCAGTGGGCAATGGACGTAATTTCCATCAACGCAGAAAAAAGAACCTGGTGTCAAGAAATAGGGTATCAAAAACAGTTTTTTTTATGCCTGCGTCGATTTCATTTTGATTTGGCCATTGATATGAGAACCGGGGACAGGGGTGCTGTTTTGGCATTTTTTTCCGGGGCACGTCACAAAGCAGGATTTTTTGCCAATGATGGAAAACTTTGGCGCAACCGGGTGTTCACCCATCTGGTGACATCCGAATCCCGCCAGGGAAGACATATGATCCAATATTACCTGGACCCGTTGGAAGCCTGTGATATAAAAACGGCGAATATTCAACCGGAGTTTGAGGTTCCCGAGGGTAGATATCAAAAAGCGATAGCTCTGCTGAAAAACGAGGGGGTCCCATCAAATAGACCCGTTATAGCTGTTCAACCTTTTTCTTTATGGAAATACAAGGAATGGGGAGTGGACAAGTATATCCAACTAATTAAATGGCTTGGATCGGAATATGACCTGTCTGTTATTATCACAGGTTCCCGTGACGAAAGAGCCCGTGCCGGAGAAATAATAAAAAAATGCCGACAAAATATATATAATTTAGCGGGAAAGACTTCCATTGGAACCTTGGCCGCTGTTTTTAAGGTTTGCAAATTATTTATCGGTGTAGACAGCGCAGGGGTTCATATTGCCGCCGCAGTGGGTCTGCCCACGGTGTGCATTTTTGGGCCGTCATCGTATGTTGACTGGGCCCCAAGGGGAGAACAACACCGGGTAGTTTATAAAAATTTGCCGTGTGTACCATGTAAAAATAAAGGGTGTCAGGATAGCGGCGTCAGCCGTTGCCTGGAGGAGCTGACTCTTGAAGAGGTCAAAATCGTTGTAAAGACTCAGATAGATAAGTCATTATAAATGCTGTATTTTGATATAAACAGCGGAATTGTAAAAAATTATAGGATAAACTATCAATGACACTGGTGAGGATCGTCAAAAACTGGGGCTGGCCCGATCTTATGCGCCAGACACCTGGTCAGAAGGGTGCCTGGGATGGGATACAGTTTACAGTTGATCCCGTAGAAAATTGTGATTTTCTTGTAATGCTTAATAATTGCATGGGAACTGATACGCAGGTACGGTGCCCAGAAGAAAATATATGGGCTGTTATGCAGGAACCGTACATGAAAGGTCATAGCGACTGGATGATTGAAAAGCATGAATATTTTTCAAAAATATTTACCCATTATATCCCTGTAACTGACAGGAGATATGTATCTTCCCAGCCTGCCATTCCATGGCATGTCAATAAAACCTTTGATGAATTGATTTCGATCGGGGTCCCCATGAAATCAAAAAAATTGTCTGCCATTGTCGACGGCGCAATGGATTTGCCGGGCCATATTAAAAGAAAAATATTCCTAAACCATATCCGGAACGATAAGCGTCTGGAATTGGATTTATACGGCAGGGAGATTAATTTTATTGAAGATAAATGGGATGGTCTTGCGCCATATCAATACGCCCTTGCCATGGAAAACACCAGTGGGCCGGACTATTGGACTGAAAAGATCACCGATTGTTTTTTATCCTGGACGGTGCCTATTTATTATGGTTGTACCAATTTGGAGAATTATTTCCCTGAAGAATCATTTATAAGGATCGACATAGAGCAACCTGAAGAAAGCCTTCTAAAAATAAGGCATATTGTTAATGACAATAACTGGGAAAGATATATCCCGGCCTTGGAAGAAGCCAGAAATTTGGTATTGAGTCGTCATCAACTTTTTCCATACTTATCAGAGAAGATTCATTCTATGCCGGCATGGAAAAGTGAAAAAGCATCCATAGTAATTCCAGCTTATAAGAGAAGTAGAAAAGCTCAGTTTAATCATATTCTTTATAAATTTAAAAAAAAGATGAGGGTATATTAGGGATAGGTATGGTTAGCATAATTATTTCTTTCTATAAGCGATTAGAGTATTTACGGTGTTGTCTTGATTCTCTTCGATTTTACATTGAGACTTTTGACGAAGTCATAATTGCGGATGATGGATCAAGCAATGAGACCGTCAATAGACTAAAAAAACTTATTTCGACTTATAGTTTTCCAATAAAACATACTTGGCAGCCGAATAAAGGGTTCCGGCCTGCAGCATCTCGCAATAATGGCATCAAACATGCGAGTGGAGATTATTTAATTTTTTTAGATTGCGATTTTATGGTTTTGCCCGGAACCATTGACTGCCATTTGAATGCCGCGAAACGCGGCAGGTTTGCTGCCGGCTTTTGTAAATATTTAATCGAAGGCCAGACAGATAAAATATTTCAAATGGGTGTATCCAACACCTTGCTTGAGGAATTATATCGATCTCTTCCTGAAAAACCGATTGTTAGGGACCATCGAAGCTTTGTCAGTCACAGAATTCTTTATAAGCTTCGCCTTGCAGGCGCAAGGAAACAAAGATGCAGCAGTCATTTTTCCATTCATCGTGCGGATATGGAATATATTAACGGTTACGATGAAAATTTTGTCGGATGGGGGGGGGAAGATGAAGACCTGGCGATTAGATTCGCCAAAGCAGGATTCCAGGGTAAATCAATAATGCGAAAAGCAAGAGCATTACATTTGTGGCATCCAAGCGAAATAAAAGATAGAAACTGGGAGAATGGGCCCAATATAGAGTACATAAGAAGAAAAAATATTCCCTGGTTTTGTGATAACGGGTTGGTAAAAGCAGACAAGGATGATTAAAAGGAAGTCTTTTTCAGTAGCCATCAGCCCAAAGAATGAAGCGGAGAATCTGCCTGATTGCCTTGAAAATAACCGATTCGCGCATTAAATCTCGTGATAGATTCAGGCGGATATTCCGGAAATCATTTTTTAAGCACCCCGAAAGCATTGGTTTCACAGTACAGAACGATGAGGTTGGGCAAAAAGACCATTTCTGGGCGGACACTACTAAACAGACAACTACCCCCACACCTTAACTGTTTCAACCATACCGGTGGCCAAAAATGTCCAGCCGGTCAAGGAGGTCATTATTCAACATATGGAAAAATTGATCATCAACTTTACCCCCACCGGCATGCTTCCCACTCGGGAGATGACACCGCATATCCCCATTACGCCCCAGGAAATAATTGAGCAGGTGCTTGATGCGCGTCAATACGGTGTTTCCATGGTACATCTGCATGCACGGGGAGAGAGCGGTCGGCCGACATACCGCAAGGAAATTTATAAGGAAATTATTGACGGTATTCGCAGCGTTGACGGGATGGGTGAGGACGCCCTCATTCTTTCCGTTTCAACCAGCGGACGCCAGTGGAATGAATTTGAGAAGAGGGCGGAATGCCTGGCACTTGAAGGGGCCAGCCGGCCTGATATGGCGAGTCTGACCCTGAGCAGCGTCAATTTCAACAAACAGGCCAGTGTCAACAGCCCTGATGTTATTAAGCAACTTGCTGCCATCATGAAGGAAAAAAACATTAAACCTGAGCTTGAAGCTTTTGATATCGGCATGATCAACTACGCAAAATACCTCCACGGGAAAGGACTTATTGCGCCGCCATTCTACTTCAATCTTTTGCTGGGTAACATTGCCTGCGCCCAGGCCAATATCCTGAATCTGGGTGTTATGCTCACAGAACTTCCGGAACAGTCTGTATGGGCTGTGGGCGGCATTGGTGATTTCCAACTGAAGATGAACCTGAACGGGATGGTCAATGGAGGAGGCATACGTGTCGGGCTGGAAGACAACCTCTGGCTAACACCTGAACGTACCAGACTTGCATCCAATCGGGATCTCCTGGCGCGTATCCGTACCGTGGCCGATACAATCCACCTGCCGGTGGCAACGCCCCGGGAAGTTCGTCGTCGACTCGAACTGAAGGGCGCGGGCCGGTGAAAGTTCTCGTTTCCGCCTTTAACCATTACGGATACCTCCAGAGCATCGCCCGTGGTTTTCGGGAAGTCGGTTGTGAAACCATAACCTTTGAGCATGTAAATGCAACGATAATGGACTGGGATTGCCCTTCTATGATGCGAAGATGGAGAAGACGGCGACGCTTGAGAAGAATAAATCAGCGCTTTGTGAAGGCTGTCAGACGATTCTCGCCAGATGTGGTCTTTTTCGTGAACGGGGAGCCATTTTTCCCATCCGTTCTTCAGGGGCTTCGGAAGCGGGGGGTGCGGCTGGTCATTCGTGCAGCTGATGCCATTTGCAACGTGAGACGTCCGGAGGGCTCATGGGACGATTTCGACCTGGTTGTGGTATTTGAACCGACGGATCTTAACCGTCTGGATCGGTGTCGTGCCGTATACATGCCCTGCGGGTTCGATCCGAATACTTACCACCCTCTGAAAAATACCGGTGAGGTGTTTTCATTTGATACGGTATTTGTCGGAGGGCCCCATCCCGAGAGACTTCCGGTACTTGAACAGGTCGCTAAATTTTCAGCCCGGGAAGGCCTTCGTTTCGGTGTCGCAGGACCGGGTTATTTCAAATCCCGGGGCACTGGCGGCGTTAAATTTCGTAAAAAATTCCCTCACCTGGCAAACTGTATTATCCACGACGGCCCATTGTCCCCACAAGATGTGAATAAATTGTATAATCGCAGTCGATCCGCCCTCAACATTCATCACGCTCAAAGTCGTGAAGGAATCAATATACGCACTTTCGAAATCCCGGCAAGCGGCACGGTTGCAGTGGTAGACTGGCACTCCAGACTCAAAAATTTTTTCCGTGTGGGAAAAGAGATTGTATGTTATCGGAACGTTCAGGAGTTGTGTGGAGGGGTTGCCGATCTTGGCCATAACGACGATCTATGTCACAAAATCGCATCCCGGGGACTCGCCCGTGTCCAGAGGGAGCATACAATGGCTCATCGCTGTCGTGAGATTCTGGACATGATACAGTGAGCGCCAGGGTAACGTGTAGAAGGAGTCAAGACGTGGGTATACAACTTTTCAGACCATTGATTTGCGAGGAGGCTATCCAGGCTGTGGGCGATGTGCTGCGCTCAGGCTGGATTGGCCTGGGTCCAAAGACTGGAGAGTTTGAACATCGTTTTGCGGATTTTGTTGGGGCCCCCTTCTGTGTCGGCCTGAATTCATGCACAGCCGCTCTCCACCTTGCCCTTTGCGTGCTGGACCTGGCCCCCGGCAAGGAAGTGATCACAACCCCCCTTACATTTGTGGCCACCAATCATGCTATTCTCTATGAGCATCTCCAGCCGGTCTTTGCTGACATCAACGCCTTTACCGGGAATCTTGACCCTTCATCCATCAGGGAGAAGATAACGGAGAATACGGGTGCCATCATGGTCGTGCATTTCGCCGGATATCCTGCCGACATGAATGAGATCAGTGCCATCGCCCAGGAATATGAAATCCCGGTCATCGAGGATTGTGCCCACGCTTGTGGCGCATCCTATAAAGGACAACGTATAGGCTCTTCCGACAACCTGCATGCGTTTTCCTTCCACGCCGTCAAAAATCTTCCCATGGGAGATGGCGGTGCGATCACCCTGCACTCCAAACAGAAAATGAAACGTCTCAGACGGCTGAGGTGGCTCGGCATCGACAAATCGACATTCGATCGAACCCATACCGGCAGTCTGTCAAGCTATGAATGGGAATATCAGGTTCGGGAGACCGGATTCAAATACCACATGAATGATATTGCTGCGGTGATCGGACTACATCAGCTTCCTCTGGTAGAGGTTCAGAACGTAAAACGCAGAAAATTGGCGGCTTTTTATAACCAGCGGCTCTTTAATGTCCCTGGAATCACTCTGCCGCAGTATGAAAAAGATCGTGTGAGTAGTCGCCATATCTATTTTCTTTTCGCCGAAGGACGTAATGAACTTGTTGATAAACTCAAAAGAGCGAATATCGGAGTCGGAATGCACTATCGTCGAAACGACCATTATCCGATGTACGAACCCAGCATGTTGGAGAAAACGCACTATTTCTGTGAACATGCCTTGTCCCTGCCCATGCACTTACTGCTGTCGGAGGCTGATGTGGAAACAATCTGTAATGTTATTGAGAAAGGATGGTAATGGATAAAAAAAGTATCCTGCTATTGGGGACACGATTGCTGGCTGAGGAAATTTGTGATTTTCTTGAGGATCTTCCAGATGTTAAAATTACGGGTTTTGTCGAAAATATGGATAAAAGTCTTGAAGGTGAAACACTGCTGGGTTATCCGATTTACTGGGTGGACAGAATCACCGGACTGATACCTGGCAGCGTGGGCGTGTCTACCCTTGCCACGACACGGAGGATAAGCTACGTAGAACAAGTCGCTGCTATAGGGTTGAGGTTTGCCACGTTTGTTCACCCGACAGCGCGGATTTCAAAACGAGCCGTTCTGGGAAAAGGCTGTCTGGTCAGCCCTTATACCCTTGTATCCACAAACAGTGTACTTGGTGATCATGTATTTTTAAACCGGGGCGTACTGATCGGGCATCACACCCGTATTGGTTCGTATGCCACCGTTCAGCCGGGTGCAAACATCGCAGGGGCCTGTAATATCAGCAATCAGGTTTTTATCGGTATGGGGGCCGTTGTACTGGATCGGATTCAAATCGGAGAAGGGGCAATCATCGGTGCGGGCAGCGTTGTCACCCGGGATGTTCCGCCGCACGCGATGGTGCTGGGGGTCCCGGCACAAGTTGTAAAATCAGACGTGAAACCAAAGTAAGTCCCTGAGTTTTCTGAATCAATAAATTTTATGAGCGAAAATATCGATTTTTTTTGTGAAAATGGTTTAGGGATAGGGACCCACTTTAAAAGGGACCCATACCCGGAGAAGTAAAAATCAATTATTCTAAAATTAGTGCATGAAGGCCCCTTATCGAAGACTTATAACGGTTATACATCTCAACATAGGAAAGTATAGACCTCGTTTTTATATAGATGATATAAGACACTGTTTTCATGATACCCTTTTTGCTGTAGTTCGGGGTCATAAATTCCGAAATCATGTTCAACAAAAATGTCATACCCCAGGTCAGTATCAAATTCCCACTCATATTCATCATTCACTTTAACAAATGAAAAATTTTGCAGGTCTAAAGTTTTGTCTATGGTGTAATGATCATCGTACAATTTCTTGAAAAAGGTGACAAAAATTTTCCATTTTTTCATGATATTTGATTATAAAAAATTGTCATTTTAAGTAGTTGCAGCTTGTGTCATCAATTTTTGATTAAATTTTGGGTATAAGTGGCAGTCATTTTGTTTTTGAAATCCTGAAAATTATAAATTTTTTGAGTATTATCGTCAAGAGTTGTGTATGGAAAAATTAGGCGGTAATTCGTTTTTTTTCTATTCCATCTACAAACTTCGCTCCGTTTATTGCCTGGGCCAGATGTTCTGGAGGATGCAAGCTTATCCATCCTTTCCGGGCATAATGACCTAATTTAAATGCCATCGGTATTACCGCATTTTCTGAAAAACTGCCTTTGGCCCTGTTTGTCCTTAACCGCACATGTCGCAAAAGTTGATTCTATCGGAGTACTTACCGATTAACAGAGAGAAATTATTATTCTAATCAGACTATAACTGTGATATAATATTAGACTTATAATACAAAAGGGTGTTAAAAAGAAATGCTATAAGATGAATAAAAACAGTTGATTAAGCATGGAAAAACCTCTATAAAGGAGTTTACCACAACCACAATAAGGAGGCCAATCCATGCACCACAAAG
>Ga0307990_1004330_pt1 | contig 10476 bp, 10 predicted proteins | sample EllFjometagen129_FD_203168 | JGI IMG/M metagenome (GOLD analysis project Ga0307990, IMG submission 203168) | Marine microbial communities from Ellis Fjord, Antarctic Ocean - #129 | ecosystem: Environmental > Aquatic > Marine > Unclassified | place: Southern Ocean | collected 2014-10-08
GCAAACAGCGCAGGCAAGGCTGGTTCGCCCAGTGGCCTTTTCAAAGTGGCGGCGACGATGGCCGGAGCGTCTTTCGGGTCTCGGGCTCTCGTACTTGTCGAAAGTCTTGCCTGCGGCAGGCGTTGGCGTAAACAAGGCAAAGGTTGTTAAGACAATGAGTTATGCGACTGTTTCCATAGGTGCCCAGAAGTGCTCATTGCACAACTTTAAGGCGGCAGGCAGGCCGGTCAGTTTGAGTTCGATCCAAGCGGTGTCTCCATCCCTTCGGGATTCCGTCACACGCACTCCATAGAAAAGCCATCCCGCAGCGTGTGGGACGCGACCGTGCCGTTATCGGAAAACCATATCACGTGGATAGTTCGTGCGATGTTATAGGATATTCCATCGAGGCCCGGGGCAAATAAAACCGTGGCCTGTGTAACCGGCTACATATCGTGGGGCTACTGACGGCAGTGCCATTGCTGGCAGACACGCAGTTGGGGGAACCGCGAGAGATCGAGGCCAGGAAGTTGTAACAGCCTGACCTGAGACAACATCGGTATCGATGTTCGCCGCAGAACGAGACGGGTAGCCAGGGGTTGGGAAGCTTGTAGCCGGGCAGCGTCAGCCGGTGGGGCCAGGCCGTATGCGCCTGTCGGCCAGGGCGGCGGCTAGTTGGTTGGCGTTTTTGAAAAGGATGCCGCCGATTCCGGCACCGGCCGCGGCGGCGATGTTCGCCGGGTCGCTGTCGATCAGAAGGCACTCGTCCGGGGCGTCGCTAAGCAGGCCGAGGGCCATTCGGAATGTGCCGGGGTCTGCCTTTGTCTGCTTAAAATCGTAGGAGAAGAACGCTCGGTCGAAGAGTTCCATAAGCGATGGGTGCTGTCGGCGGATGTGATCGGCCCACTCGCGGGCTTGGTCGGCCAGGAGGATCAGACGGTATCGGCCCGTCAAGGTCCGCAGCACCTCGGCCGTGCCGGGCACCTCGTCGAGAAACTGCTCGCGGATGGCCGCGCGAAGGTGTTCGGCATCCGCGGGCCAGCCCGCACGGTCCAGGAGGCGGTGGCAGAACTCATCGGCTGTCATGGCACCGATGTACAGGTCGTGGAGGTCGTCGGCCACGAGTCGCTCGAGTATCACGTCGCCGGCCGCACGTGTGGCAAGGGGCTGTGGGTTCTGGATTCCCCGCAGACCGGGAACGAGCACGTCAGACAGGCCGCAGATGATGGTACTAATCATAATGCTTTTAACCTGCCGACGGGTCGCACCGGACCACTAATTCTGGATGAATACATCCAGTTTATGTTTTTCTCTCATCGCGTGGTTTGCTTGTCCTTACGGTTTTCCACAACCGCTTGTATGGGCTGAAGATTGGTCTTGGCCCATTCGGCAAGTTTCAGCAGTTGCCCGGCCTTTTCGGGGTGTTCGGCGGCGACGTTTTCCTGTTCGCCCGGGTCGTTTTCGAGGTCGAACAATTCCTTTTCAGCGAGCATGAGCTTCCATTGGTCCTTTCGCACGGCCTTCAGGGCGCCCCTGTGGAAGTAGAACCACCGATCACGGGCGCTTTTTACGGTCTGGCCGGTCAGCAGGGCACTCTGGTCCAGCCCGTCGATGCCGTTATTGAGCCGGCCGGGGGGGGGGGGATCCGGCCCGGCCCCCACGCGGCGAACGGTACGCGGACGCCGCCTTCCCAGCAGGTAGCCTTTGAACCTCGATGCGGTCCGATTTGGCGGCGTTTCGCTTCGATTTACAATGCTTTTCTCATAGGTTGCTCACGCGTTGATCTTGTCGATAGCTGCCCTGACCAGGCGGATGTGTTCCGGCGTCGTGCCGCAGCATCCGCCGATGAAGTTGGCCCCGGCAGAGATGATGGCAGGGACGTAACGGGCAAACTCCTCGGGTCCCATCGGGAAGACCGTTTTCCCGCCCGGGCCAAGTTCTGGCAGGCCCGCGTTGGCCTTGATCCAGATCGGCAGATCCGTCGCCGCCCGAAGAAGTTCGGCGATCCGGACGTAGTTATCCGGCCCGATGCCGCAGTTGGCGCCGAGGCCTGCCACGCCCGTTCGGGCAGCCATGCTTGCGAGTTCCCCCGGCTGGGTACCCATGGTGGTCGCGGTCTTGTCGGGCCCGGAATCGAACGTCATCGAGCAGATCACCGGCAGCGAGCAGCCCTTGGCGATTCCCTCGACGGCGAGTTCGAGTTCCGCCAGTTCATTGAAGGTTTCCATCACGATCGCATCAGCGCCGGCGGTCTCCGCGGCGCGGGCGATTTCCTCGTAGGCGGCGACGATTTCCTCGTTGGGCACCTCTTCCATCATCACGATCTTGCCGGTCGGGCCCATCGACGTGAAGACCTTCACGCGGTCGCTGGCGGCCTTTCGGCTGATTGCGACGCCGGCCTCGGTAAGTTCCGCCGCTCGCTCGGCCGCACCGTGCCGGGCCAGGACGAAACGGTTGGCGCCGAAGGTGTTGGTCAGGATAACGTCGCTGCCGGCCTGGACGTAGCTTGCCGCGACGGCCTGGACTCCGGCGGGGTTATCGGTGTTCCAGAGTTCCGGGGCCGCGCCTGGGGCCAGCCCGTCAAGCTGCATCTGCGTTCCCCACGCTCCGTCGGTAACGCGTGCCATTGCCGCAAAAGATTTGATGTCAAGAGTCATCGGAGAGTTCCTTTCCGCTTGGTGAGTCCATGATTAACCGGCGTCCATTTATAGCCGAGACGCTGCGGGTTTTGTCGTCGGGGCGGTTGTGGGGGCGGTTGTCGGACCCGCGATTCGGGCCAGTTTGTCCCGCAGTTCGGTTTGCGTTGGGTCCAGTTTCAGGCTCTTTCGCCACGCGGCGATTGCGTTGGCCAGCAGTTCGGGCTTATTGGTCGTGCGGTGAAGTTCCAGCAGCAGTTCGCCGCGACGGTACTGAACCAGCGCATCCTGCGGGGCCAGGTCTTCGGCGCGGTGTATCGCCACCATAGCCCGACCGTAGCTGCCGGCCTGCCTGGCGGCAGTGGCGAGGTTCATCCACGAGGAGACCTCGTCGGGTTTCAGCTTGGCAGCCTCGGCGAAGCAGTCCATCGCCTCGGTGGGTTTGGCGAGGTCCATGTACACCTCCGCCAGCAGCCGGTGCGCCGAGGCCATTTTGGGAGCAAGTTCGATAACCTTCAGCCACGTTCGTCGGGCGTCCTGAAGCTTGCCCTGAGCGTGGTACAGCATTGCCAGGTTGTACTGAGCCTCTACGAATCGCTCATCCTTTTCCACTATGATGCGATATTCCTTCTGAGCCCGGCCGAAGTCCCGAACGCGAGTGAGCGCCAAGGCCAAATTGAACCTTGCTGTCTGGTCATTCGGGTCCATGCCGAGGATGGAATCGTAGATCGGCACGGCCTCGGAAAACCGCCGGGCCGCGACGAGCGTAACCGACAGTCCCCGCAGGCTTGCGACGCGGGTGGGGTCGAGCTCGACGGCGCGGTACATCATTTTGATGGCCGTGTTGGGATCGTCGCGAGCCAAGGCTCGGTCCCCGGCGGCGATGAAGTAGTTGGGGTCGCTTTCAGGCGCCAAAGCGGGGGCCATCGCCGCTGGGGCAGTCGCCGGCATGGTCGCAGGCATGGTTGCCGGTGCCGTGGCCGGGCGCGGCGTTGGCCTGGTCGTGGTGGTCGGCCTGGTCGCGGGCGCAGTCGTCGGCCGTGACTGGGGCGCGGGCGCTGTCACCGGTTGCGTAACAGCCGGGGCAAAGCGGACCGGAACGATGTCCTCGATGACAGGCGCAACCACGATCTCTTCGATCACCGGCCGGGATGTCGGGCGATTCGCGTCGCTCTCGCCAGCGCGATCCGAACAACCCGCCGCTAGCATCACAGCCAGTGCCGCCAGCACAATATGTATTCGATGCACGATCATAGTTCGCATTGTACACACAGCTCCGAGCGATGCACGTGGGGAAAAGGTTTGCCTTGCACCCGAGGCGCCAGGCCAATTGCCGGTTCGGCCCGCACCGGCCAGCAGGCGGGGTGACGCATGGCAGTTGCCGAACTTCCCCTTAACATACATGGACATTTCACAGGGCCTTTTGGGTAACAATGAACCCAGGGCAGCGATTGTTTCTTGTCCGCCCGAAAGCCAGACCTCGCATTCAGACGCTGTGCATGTCCGAGATTTCCGCAAACGCCCACTCGCGCCCGCCTGCGCTGGGGTCGTGGGCTGACGCGTCAAAAGTTTGGTTTGACCTGTGTAACTATGGCGTGCCGGGCGTTTCTGGCCTGTTGATTCCCGGAATCAGACAGTTGTCATATGTGGCTTAACTCTTGATTTTATAGCAACATGACATGGTTTCTCGGCGACTGGGTGAGAATATTATCGGTCTTTAGAGATTTTTTATTGACAGGTTGGCGGAAGGGGAGTGAGAATGCCTTTTATATAATGTAAAAGGTATTGTGTTCGGTAAGGCTGGCACGTCTCGTAGAGGAAGAACCGTCAGGGTCAAGGACAGTACAGACCCTGTTCCGGGTTCGAGTAAAGCTGCCTGGAGATGTTGATTGGACAGATCGATGGATAGCGCTAGCTCGAAAACTGGCGGCTTATCGTCGCGGGATGACTTGGTGCTGCGCGCAGGCCGTCGCCCGAGGCCGCCGAAGTTGTATCGCATCGGCGAGGTGGTGACCTATTGCGGGCTGAGCCGGCAGACTGTTCACAACTACACGATCATGGGCCTGCTGCACGAGGCCCAGTGGACTGAGGGCGGGCACCGGCTCTACGACGAATCGGTGTTCTCGCGGTTGGACCTGATCGTCGAACTTAAGGCGCAGGGCCGGCACTTGGCGGCCATTCGCGAGTATTGCGACCGGTTGGATGAGAAAGCAGCGCAGGCCGACGGAGGCCTCGACCAAAGCAAGAACGGACTTATCGCAGAGCAAGGATCAGGTAAGACTTAGACATTGTGACTTAGGCTTCAGCGGTCATGGAGGACCGTCAGTATGGGCCTCATAGGTGAATGGGCAGCACGATGCATGGCTCGCCTCAGGGCGTTGAGTCCGCGCGCCATGACTCTGGCCGGCGGACTCTGCCTTGTCGTGTTGGCGGGGGTGGTCTGGCTGGTCGCCGAGCTTGCGCCGGCCCAACCGGTGTATAAACCCCTCACCGCCGGGCCCATGGATGCGACGGATCTGGCCTTGGCGGTTTCGCTGGCTGAGAACTGCGGCATTTCCTGTTGCGTCGAGAACTCCCGCCTGCTGGTGGACCCCAAGCACATGGATCGGCTGGTGGCGGTGCTTGAGCGTGAAGGCTCACCCGTCCAGGCAGGTGGCGGCGAGGCTGAGACGTTCGAGCAACTTGCCTCCAAAAGCGATATCTGGAGCACGCAGGCCCAGAGCGACAAGCGATGGCAGGCAGCAAAGATGGCCAAGTTGGGCTCGCTTATTTCTCAATGGCCCCGCGTTCGCCGCGCGACGGTGATTATCGAGCCCGGCAGCGGGTCTCGTCTAGGCCGACCCGCCGCCAGGCCGACCTCGGCCGTTCACATCACACTGGCCCAAGACGCGCGCGTGGATGCCAGCCTGGTTGCCGCCATCGGTGACCTTGTCTCCGGTAGCGTCATTGGAATGGATCCTGCGGATGTCCGCATCGTGGACGGCACGGGTAGAAGCTACCGCCTTGGCGATGATATACTGGCCGTGATCGAGGGACCCGCCGAGCAACTCCATCGGGCCGAGGCCTATTACGCCGGCCGGGTTCGCGATGCCATTGCCTACATCCCCAACGTGGTGGTTAGCGTCTCGGTTGTCGGAGACGATGGCGTGGGGCGGTGCGTTGGTGCGTCGGTGTCGGTGCCTCGAAGCTACCTGGCGTCTTCGATGGTGGCCGTTGACGGCAACTCCGCAGAGCCAACCGACGCTCAACTCGATTCATTTGCCGCCGACCGGCTTGCCCGAGTGCGGCGGGCCGTGATGCGAGCGGTAGGTCTGGAACCCGGCACTGACGTCGAATCGGCCGGGGCGGTCAAGGTGGACTGGTACTACGACGCGGCGCCCGCGACGGTAGCGGCCGTGACGTCCCCATCTCTACCACGCGAGTCCATTCAGTATTCACACGCCGAGGCTTTGGCGGCGGCAGGCTGTTGGTCGCTGGCTTTGCTGGGTCTTTGGTGTGGCGTTCTGGCTTATGGGCGTGGCCGGATGCTTCGGCGGCTCGCGCAGCAGTCGCCCGTCGACCAGGCCGACGCGTTGGGCGAATCCACGGCGACACGCGATTTGGGCGATCCTCTGACGAGGCTTCGCGAGGCCGGGAGCGATCAGCTCCGCACGATGCTCGCAGCCGAGCACCCGCAGACACAGGCCCTGATCCTGGCGCAGGTATCGCCGGAGGTCGCGGCTGAGGTCCTGGCGGATTTCGGTGCGGAGCGTCAGGTTGACGTATCGCGTCGAATCGCGGCGTTGGGTCGCGTCGAACCGGCGGTGGTGGGCGAGGCCTTGCGCGGTCTCATCGAGCAATGGACCGACTCTCCCGATCAGGTTTCTGGCCTTGACGGGAATCAGACTCAGGCCGTCTCGGGCTCCAATGACGGTGGGGTGGGCAAGATGGCTCGCATTCTCAACCATGCCGGCGGCGCGACGGAAAAGGCGGTGCTTGACGGTCTGACCGGCATGGCTCCGGCGTTGGCGGAGTCGATCCGCAAGCGGATGTTCGTATTCGATGACGTAGCCCTGCTGCCGCGGACGGTTTTGCGAAGCGCTCTGGAATCGCTCGCCAGCGACGAGTTGGCGATTGCCCTTCGCACGGCTTCGGCGGCGGTTACGGACAAGATGCTTTCGTCGCTTCCACGCGTTGCGGCGGGCAAGGTGCGAGATGAGATGGCCCGCATCGGACCGGTGCGACTCAGTGATGTCGAGGCGGCGCAGGAGCGTGTCGTCGCGGCGGTTCGCAGGCTCGAGGACGGGCTTTACACGTCTTCCTCGGCACGTAACGGCAGCGAGATGCTGGCCTGAGGTAATAGAACATGGCACGAATCATAAAAGCCAACGCGATCGGCCAGACCCAGGCCCCCTTGAGGGGCTCAAGTTTCGCTTCGTGTGACGCGGCGACGGCGGAGGTGGCTGTCCGAGGTCTGGACGACCTGGCGACCGAGGCGCGGACGGTGATACTCGATGCGCGCCGGCAGGCGGCGAAGATCCTGGCTGAGGCCCGAGCGCAGGCCGAGGCGTCGTGCGACGCCGCCGCAGCCAAGGGTTACGCCGAGGGCTTGGCTCGCGGACAAAACGACGGCTACGAGGAAGGCTGTCGCAAGGCCCAGGCCGACACTCGGCAGGAACTGGCTGCTGCCTCGACCGAAGTGATTGATCAACTGCGAGCTATCGTCGTCGAGTTGACCGACGCCCGCGCGGAGATACTCCATGCCGGGCGACAGGAGTTGCTGGAGTTCGCGCTGCTCTTGGCGGCGAAGATCGTAGGCCGGGTTGCGGTTCGGGATATCTCCGCGGCCACCGAGAACGTCCGCAAGGTTCTCGAACTGACCGACCACGCCCGCGAGCTTCGAGTGAAGGTGAACCCGGGCCAGTTAAAGGCCTTGGCAGAAAATATTCCAGAGTTGATCGAGTCGCTGAACCATACAGGCCGGGTCACGTTGGTGGGCGACAACAAAATCTCGCCGGGCGGAGCGAAAGTTCACACCGCCGAAGGCGAGATCGATGCGACCATCAAAACGCAACTGGACAATGTAGTCGAGGCTTTGCTGGGTTCGCATGCCGGCGATGACAATTGCGGCCGATACGTCTCAGTCGGCGGCGACGAGACAACAGAAAGTGAGTTGATCGCGAAGGAAGACACAACGCGATACGCCGTGAAATGAGTTTACTTGCCCCATACAGACAGATTCTCCAGCATGTCCGTCCGGTGACGGTGGCGGGGCGGGTGCGCTCTGTTGCCGGGCTGACCGTGAGTGTGTCTGACTTCTCGGCGCCGATCGGCGCCGGTTGCAGGATATGCCGCGGATCGAGTGCTCTGGAGGCCCGTGTGATCGGTTTCTCGGGCGCCGAAACGCTGGTCATGCCGATGGGCGGGGTGACCGGGATCTGCCGCGGCGACCGCGTCGTTTGCTCTGCCGACGAACAAGCCATCGGCGTAGGCCCAGCCATGCTTGGGCGAGTTGTCAACGGTTTCGCCAGGCCCATCGATGGCAAGGGGGAGATTCGCACCGAACGCCGCATGCCGATCTGGCCCGAGCCGATGGGTCCCATGCAACGCCGGCGGATTACCGAGCCTCTGGGCACCGGCGTGCGGGTGATCGACGCCATGTTCACCGTCGGGCGAGGCCAGCGGATAGGAATACTCTCCGGCAGCGGAGTAGGCAAAAGCGTATTGCTTGGCATGATCGCCCGCCACACCGAGGCCGACGTTATCGTCATCGCGATGATCGGCGAGCGAGGTCGGGAGGTGCGGGATTTCATCGAGAAGGATCTCGGGCCAGATGGCCTGGCCCGGGCAGTCGTGGTTGTCTCCACCGGTGACGAGCCACCGTTGCTCCGCGTGCAGGGCGGGGCAGTGGCGACGGCCATCGCGGAGTACTTCCGCGATCAGGGCAAGGATGTGCTTCTGCTGACGGATTCGCTTACCCGTCTGGCGATGGCACAGCGGCAGATAGGCCTGGCTGCCGGCGAGCCGCCCGCAACCAAGGGCTATCCGCCGAGCGTGTTCAACCTGCTGCCGCAGCTTCTCGAACGTTCAGGCCGGGTCGGGAGCGGCTCGATAACAGGCTTCTACACCGTGCTGGTCGAGGGTGACGACCTGGCCGACCCCGTCGGCGACGCGGCCCGCGCTGTTACGGATGGGCACCTCTGCCTGTCGCGATCGCTTGCCAATCGCGGGCAGTTCCCCGCCGTAGACGTGCTCCAGAGCGTCAGCCGAGTAATGGTCGATGTCGCCGACGCCGAGCACCAGGAGGCCGCGAGAAAGGTGCTTAGCCTGCTGGCCCTGCACGACGAAGTCGAGGACATGGTCAACATCGGTGCGTACCGCATGGGTACAAGCATCGAGCACGACCTGGCCATACGCATGGCCCCGGCCGTGAGGGAACTTTTCGCTCAGCGGATCGACCAGTCGGCCACATTTGACCAGGCTCGTATGGGCCTGCTGGACCTCCATGCCCGCCTCCGCGCGACGCGGCAGGAATTGGCCCAGGCCGCCAGAATGGCGCCGGTTCAGGCACAAGGTAAAGGTGGCCGCCGATGAGCGATGAGCGAAAGCTAAGGCGTGTCGAGATACTGCTGGCGATCAGTCGCAACGCCAAGCAGGTCGCACAACAGGCGTTCGATGATGCCCGAGGCCAAGCCGATGAGCTTAAGTTGCGGCTGGCGAAATTGGAACGCGCGATGATCGCTCAGCACCAGGCCGCAAGGCAGCGTCTCGTCGAGGCCGGACAGGCCAACTTCGCCGGGAGCTACCGTGATGGAGTATCGACTTTGCGTCGGCAAATATCGCTGCTGGTGGCAAGGCAGAAGATCGCTGACACGGAACTTGAGGATAAACGAGCGGACCTGGTTTCCGCGATGACCCGGTACAAGGCGGCAAAGATCGTTCGTGACAAGCTTCTGGCCTGCAAGGCCGAACATGCCGCACGCCTGGAGACGCGGCAACTTGATGAGGCCTACGCTGCCACGGCGTCGCTGCCAGCGAGCGCGTGGTCCCAGGGCGATTGCGGACTTGAGAGGCATCGAATATGAAACGCCGGATTCGAGTGGAACTTGGGCATGCCTGGCTGCCTGCTGAGGAAGCGGCGAGGTTCGCGCCCGGCAGCGAGATTGTGCTGAGTGAGCCGGCGGATTGCGATGCGGACATCGTTGCCGACGGCAGGCGAATCGCTCGCGGCGAGTTGGTAGTGACGGATGGATGCTATTGCGTTCGGGTCGGTGAGGTGATGCGCTGCGGTCTGGCAGGAGCGAATTGCGGATTGCCACCTTCCGGTCCCGAGGCAGGTAACTCGGATCGAGGTCAGTGAGAACGAAATGAACGGACGACGCTGGAGCCATAGGACAGCAGTGTCCACAGCAGCGCTATTCATGCTGGCGCTGTCGTGGGCCGTCCCCTGCGCCGGCGGTCCGACGAGCGATAGGTCGGCGATGGCGACGACGACGAAGGCGGAGGCGCCTTCGGGCGATCCATCCAGCCGAGCGGTGACCAGACGCAATGGCGGCGATGAATCCCGGCGCGTTGGACGTGGGTCCGACAACGATAAGTCCGATGGCTGGCTGCGAACGCTGGGAGCCCTCGCGGTAGTGGCGGCGCTTATCTTTGCGGCGCGGTGGTTTCTCCGTCGCTGGGGAGCTGCCGGCACGACGAGCCTTACCGGGCCTATGGAAGTAATTGCAAAAGCGTCGGTTGCGCCGCATCAGCAGTTGCTGTTGGTGCGGTTGGGGAAGCGGCTGGTGCTGATTGGCACTGGCAGTGGGGCGATGAGCACGCTGGCTGAGGTGACGGACCCGGCTGAGGTGAATGAGTTGATGCAGGCTGTCAAGTCCGC
>Ga0307990_1004331_pt1 | contig 10470 bp, 11 predicted proteins | sample EllFjometagen129_FD_203168 | JGI IMG/M metagenome (GOLD analysis project Ga0307990, IMG submission 203168) | Marine microbial communities from Ellis Fjord, Antarctic Ocean - #129 | ecosystem: Environmental > Aquatic > Marine > Unclassified | place: Southern Ocean | collected 2014-10-08
CAGATATTATTGGACTTGATCTTTATTACCAACAATTTATCAAAAAAATACTTGGCAAATCAATTTATATTGGGCCATTTGATAGTCGCCAAAAAATAACTAAACTCCTAACTAAACACAATAAAGAGGCTTGGGTCATGGAGCTTCAAGCTGAACCATGGGAAGCAAATGAACAAAACTATTTAGCTGAAAACCCTAAAAGTATTTCTCCTAAAAAAATTAAGTCCTTCTATCAAAAAGCTAGCCACCTACCAGTTTCAACTATTTTATTTTGGGGATTCGAGTACTGGTTTTATCAATTAAGTAAAAACAATAATAATAATTATTTTGAAACTATTTTAGAAATCAAAAAAAACTTGACTAACAACTAATCATAAGGCATATTGAGGAAACGTGAAAACTAACATCAAAAACCAAGTCGCTCCTTTTACTTTTAACTGGAAAATTGCCGGTCAGGCAGGTGAAGGTGTGATGGTAATTTCTAAAATGCTAGCTAAAATCTGTAAATACCACGGCTTGCAGTCTTTCAACTATTTAGAATATCCTTCTCTTATCAAAGGTGGGCATCAAACTGGGCAGGTTTTTGCTAGCGATCATCAAGCTAGTTGTCAAAAAAAAGAACTAGATATTTTAGTAACTTTAAATAAAAATGGTTTTGAAGAACACAAAGATGAAATTACTTCAAAAACATTAATTATTTATAATTCTGATGCTGGAGATTTAAATAAAAAAGAATTTGCTCAGCTCACTACAAAGATTATAGAAATTCCTTTTCACTCTATTACTAAAGAAAAAACTGGCTCTTTTAATGCTACTAATATCGCTGTCTTAGGAGCATCTGCTTATTTTTTAAACCTTGAGCCTAAAATTGCCAGGAAAATTATTAAAGATGAGTTCGCTGGTAAAAATAAAAAAATTATCAAAGATGACTTAATAGCTTTTGAAGTTGGTTTTACAACTGCTAAAAAATTAGGTAAGCCTATCAAACAAACTCCTTTATTAAAAGATAAACAAATTTTATTAACTGGAAATGAAGCAGTTGGCTTAGCTGCTATTACTGCTGGAGTCCAATTTTACAGTGCTTACCCAATGACTCCAGCTACTACTTTGCTACATTATTTAGCAGCACAACAAGAAAACTATCCTTTAATAGTCAAACATTCTGAAGATGAAATCGGCGCTATCAATCATGCACTAGGAGCATCATTTGCCGGGGTAAGAGCAATGACTGGTACTTCAGGTGGTGGTTTTGCTCTCATGGCAGAAAGTGTTTCTTTAGCCAGTATGGCTGAAATACCACTAGTAATTCTTGAAGCGCAAAGAAAAGGACCTGCTACTGGCTTACCCACTTGGACAGAGCAAGCTGATCTAAGTTTTGTACTCACTGCTGGGCATGGTGATACTCAGCGAGTAGTTTTTACTCCCGGTACAGTCGCAGAGCATTTTGAACTGACTATAAAAGCCTTCTATTTAGCGGAGAAATATCAACTCCCTGTTTTTATTTTGAGTGACAAGTTTATTTTAGAATCTCATCAAACCATGCTTAAACCAAAACTCAACCACAGTCACCCTCGTCAGAGCATGATTAAATCTGCTCCAAAAAACAATTCATTTCGTCGTTATCAAGTAACTAAAAGTGGTATTTCCCCTCGTAGCATTCCTGGACAAGATAATGGTTTACAACTGACAAACTCTTATGAACACGATGAGTTTGGTTTTGGCACCGAAGAAATTAAGCCAACTATAGCGCAAGTAGAAAAAAGAGCTCGTAAGATGGATTGTTTGATTAAAGAAATAGCTCAACCCTACTTAATTGGACCTAAAAAAGCAGAAATTACTTTTGTTTGTTGGGGCTCAACTATAAATGTAGTTTCCCAACTTATTCACAACCAATCATTAGAAAAAAAACAAACTGTCAACGCCATTCATTTACCAACCATGTGGCCTTTCCCCAAAAAAGAATTTACAAAATTAGCTAGCAAAGCTAAAAAATTAGTCATGATCGAAGGCAACCAGTCTGGCCAAGGAGAGAGACTGATTAAACAAAAAACAGATGTGGTAATGGCAGATAGAATTCATCGCTATGACGGCCGACCATTCTATGTCGAAGATTTACAAAAATGGCTGAAAGAAAAAAAATAGCATGTCTTGTATTACAACTCAATCTATCAAATCCCCCATCACCCCTACTTGGTGTCCGGGCTGTGGTAATTTTATGATTCTCAATGCTCTGCAAAAAGCCTTAATTGAACTAGAACTAGAAGAAACTAACACAGTTGTTTTTTATGGGATTGGCTGCAGTGGCAACATGGCTGATTTTAATCGATCCTATGGCTTCCATGGTCTGCATGGTAGAGCCTTGCCAAATGCGATCGGTGCCAAGCTAGCTAACCACAACTTAAAAATAATTGTGATTGCTGGCGACGGTGATTTTTATGGTGAAGGCCTAAATCATTTCATTTCTCTTGCCAGGGGCAATCATGATGTGACGGTCATTGTTCACAACAATAGTCGCTACAGCTTAACTACTGGCCAAAGCTCACCTACCACAAAAAAGGGCACTAAAACAAAATCTACGCCAACTGGCTTGGTAGAAAAACCTTTCAATCCAATTGCGAGTGCTTTGGTAGCTGAAGCTAGTTTTGTTTCTAGAGGCTACAGCACTAAATTCTTAGAGCTAATTCAATTAATTAAAGCGGGCATCTCTCATCCCGGTTTTTCATTAATAGATGTCATTCAACTCTGCCCAACCTTTAATAAAGAAGAAAATCATTCTTTTTTCGCAGAAAAAATTTATGATCTCGCCACAGAGAAGCATGACTCTAGTGATAAAATGGCTGCCATCATCAAAGCTCAAGAAACAGAAAAAATACCACTCGGAATTTTCTACCAAGATAAAAAATCTATTCCTTATCACGCTCATTTGTCTCAAATAGAAAAAGAAAGCCTTATTAAACAACGACAAAATAAAACTAATATAAAAGTAGCCATGGAAAAATTTAAATGAAAAAAATAACCCTCATCTTAGTAGCCATAGTAGCGGGCACATATTTTTACAATCAACAACCAGAGCTTACTCCAACACCTGAACCCAGCCCAACTCCAGTTGTTGTAGAAACTACTCAAGAAAAAATTAACGTCCAACTAATTCTAACTTCCACCCAAAGTGGCCAAACTGCGCTAGAGCTTTTAGAAACCAATGCAGAAATTAAAACTAAAGACTACGGTGATGTTGGTATGATGGTGATTGGTATTGATAACATTGACAGTGACAATGAGCACTATTGGGCTTTTTACGTAAATAATGAATATGCTCAACAGAGTGCTAGTAAAACTATTTTAGAAAGTGGCGATATCGTTAAATTTATTTATGAAGAAATTAAGCAAGCTGAATTCTAAATCAATTACTGCTGCAATCGCAGTCTTTGTTTCTAGATTAGGTTATCTACCAGCAAACATTAATCCATTGGGTGGTTTTGGATTTTTTGGAAAAACTAAATGGTTATTTTTTGCTACTATCGTTTTATTTGATTGGCTAGTGGGTGGTTTTTACCCTGGATTTTGGATCACCTATCTTGGTTTTGCCATGTACCCTTTATTGGGTAAACTAGCTAAAAACACCCGCCTAAAACTAATTTTACTACCCCTAGCCTCATTCTTATTTTTCTTAGTCTCAAATTTTGGGGTGTGGTGGTATTGGTATCCTCACACGCTAACAGGACTAACCACTTGTTACCTACTAGCAGTACCTTTTTATAAACAAACTTTAATTGGTGATCTTGTATTTGGTTACAGTTATTTAATGATTAAAAACTTTATCAAGTCTAATCGCTTTACCACCAACTATTGCCTGAGCTAATTTTTTATAAGCAATATTTAGTACCCTCCCAAAAGTAGGCTGAGAAATATTCATCTTTTTGGCACTTTGTAAATGATTTAAACCATCCACATCGTGAAGTTTTAAAGCTTCAAGTTCATCTGGTAATAGAACTACTTCCTTCAAATCTCTCAGAGGTACACCCTGAGGTTTGTAATAACAAACATCGGGACTAAAACGAAGACGACGTGGTTTCTTTGGCCTAGGCATAATTTATTTTTACAAACAACTCACACCCTTCATTGGTGTCTGACATTTAGGACAATTGGTTTGAGTACAAGCAGTACCTCTTTTATGAGATTCCTCATATCCGCATTTAGGACAAGTACATACACCAGACCCCAATGGTCTGCTTCCTCGGCTTCTTCCAAAAAAAGCTCCAATGCTTCTTCCTAAACCTCGACCAAAACTTATTCCTAAGCCTCTGCCAGTTCTAGGTCCTGCGCCTGTTGGTCCAGTTCCATCTCTATTTGGCATATTCATCCCCTTTCTTAAATTAAGTTATATGAATATATATTCATTATAACTCTAAAAGAGCAACTGTCAACTTAAATCTTACCAACTAGATCTGAACCTAGTGATGATGTTCATCTGCTTCTGCCGCCATCGCCTCAGCTTTAGTCTCATGGATAGTGCCATCTGGATGATGGGCTGGAGAATAAATAGTGTACATCTTCAACATCTCCGTAGCTGAAGTATTAATTATATTGTGTTCAGCCCTGGCTGGAATGACTACTGAGTCACCATCTTTGACTATGTACTCTTGACCATCAATAACAACTTTCCCCTCACCAGCTTCAAATCTGAAAAACTGATCATTATCTGGGTGAACTTCACTCCCAATATCTTCATTTGGCTGAAGAGCCATTAAAACCAACTGACTATTAGGACCAGTGAATAAAATTTTTCTAAAAAAATTATTCTCCAGCGTATCTTCTTCAATATGAGTGTAAAAACCCTGCATATTTATCTCCTTAATTACTTAATATCATTAAAACCTATGCTACTATGGCGCCAATCATATAACAATACAGTTCTGGTAGGCTTGAACAATAATAATCTGAGAATGTTTAGCCTTATCTTAGATCTTATTTTCCCCAGATTTTGCATTGGCTGTGGCAAATTTGACACTCATATCTGTGAAAACTGCTATGAAAAAATTAACTTTTATCCTTTGGCAATTAAATTAAAAATAAAAAATTCATCATTAGAAAAAATTATTGTCATGGCACGATATGAAAGAGTAATAAAAAAACTAATTACTACTCTGAAATATAAAAGTAGAAAAAATATTGGCCAAACTTTAGCCAGAATGATTTATTATGCTACTGATTTTCCCCAAGTAGAAGTCATTGTTTCCGTACCACTTCATCAAAAAAGAAAGCGCATAAGAGGCTTTAATCAAGCTACAGAAATTGCCCTAGAACTAAGCAAGCTGAGCAACATTCCTTTTATAGAACTACTAAAAAGAACTAAGCACTCTCAGCCACAAGCAAAAATTAGTGATAAAAATAAACGACTCACCCACTTGAAAAATACTTTTGTTCTCAATAAAGAAATACCCAATTTAAAATCCGTTCTCATCATTGATGATGTCATCACTACCGGCACCACACTAAATGAATGTGCCTTAATTTTAAAACAAGCAGGAACTAAAAAAATCTATGGCCTAGTTGTCGCCCATGGTAGCTAAACTTACTGAAGATTATTTAAACAATAGTAGTCTTCATCACCAGAATTACCAAAAGCACAGGCGCTACTGTCACTATTACCACTATCTAGCTGCTCTAGTTGAGCGCAAATACAATAGGTATCACCAACAGCAGGACAAGAAGCTGTATAAACATAAGAGTCTCCTTTTGGATCAACGGGAGTAATTCCATTCATGTGAGCATCAACTGCATCCTGACAAACTAAACTTGAGCCAGTTCCTTGGTAATCAGTTTCCTCTGCATAAACCTGCTCCAATGCATCCTGCCAGGCTTTCATATCACCTCGACGACGAGCATCTCGACTTCTTTTTTGGGCAGCAGTAAAACCAACCACACTAATCGCAATTAAGATGCCAATAATAGAAATAACTACTAGAAGCTCTAATAAAGTGAAGCCTTTTTGACGTTGCATATATTTTCATTATGCTCATTAATCAAGCACATTGTCAATCTAGGTGTTATAATATAGAACATTACGGGGATGTATTGATTCGACGTAATATGCTCATTAACATCTGCAGACCGTCTTTGATTTAGAGACGTTAAACAAAGTCAAAACATAACTGTCGATCAAAACGACGACACAGTTGTGAGTGAGGGCTTTTTCAGCCCTATTATGGAGAGCTTCGGTTCTGCATTCGCTCCAGCTCGAAATTACGCTACTCTTGTAGCTTAACTAGCATCTATAGGCCAATTTCACTGGCGCTAGCTTATAGGTGAAACCCCAGTCAGTGTGACAATGGATTATTGCTTGCCATGATTCATCCAAGACTTATGACAAGCCTTAGGTAAAAATCGTTTGTTTATTCACGTTTTACCTAATATGAAAAATAAACTAAGTCTGTAGGTGGTGTTATTGTTCAGTTGCGGACGCGGGTTCACTACCCGCCATCTCCACAAAATACTCACTCCTCATTTTTTATACCAAAGCCATCGGTATATTCCTGACCCAATAAATAAAAACCCTCTTTGAATTCAGGTGTACCTGGGAAACCCCAGTACCCCGTTTGATTAACTTCATAGTCATGATTGGGAACAAAAAATAACAAATCATCAATGTAAATTTTTTCGGTCTTTTTTTCCCTAAAATTCACAGGATATATTAAGGAGTTTGTATACCAAACTATCTTTCTATTACTTAATTTGATAAACAAAAAAAGTGCATTAGCAATCACTAATAATCCAAATAAATATAGGAATAACATTTTAAATTTATTATTTACCCTCATATTCAAGCTACTCAAATCAAAAAGAGTAAAAAGTAAAATAAATAAAACTACACCAATATAACCGTATCCAAAACGAAAATCAGGTGCTAATAATATCCAGAAAAGTAAACCTAAAACATAAGTTAAAATAATCATCGGATTCACAAATGAAAGACGTTTGTGAAATACATTAGAAAACAATGCTTTTGCTGTCAATGCTGTGATTAATAAATATAATAATATAGAGATTATTTTCTCAAAAGTTAGTAGTCCCATATACCAATGGGGAACATTTGAAATAATATTTTTTTGCAACACAATATCTTTATCAATTTCAGGCCTGATTGCCCAACTTCTAATCCATTCTTGCTCGTCAACAACAATACTTTTAGGCACAGTCCAGTCTAAGAAATGTAACCCTACTTGTGAAACTGGATACAATAAATAGCCAGTTAGAATAACACTACTATAAATTTGAAGAAAAATTATTAAAGCAGAAATAACTAACCCAATCTTTTTTATGTGAATATCTACATGTCTAGAAAATAAGATAAACAATGATATGAGTGGAAGAGTAATAGCTGATAGTTTAATTGTAATTAAAAAAATTGGTAAGATAATCAAATTTAAATCAGCCAACATCTTACTCTTAATATTAGGTTTTTTAGATAAAAATAAAAGAAAAACTATCCAAGAAAATATAATAATTGGAATATCAGTTAGCGGTGATGCAAGACAATACCTCACACTCTTTATTAAAAAAATAAATACTATAAAAAAAACTTTAGCTAAAACCAAACTGGTTATTTTTTTTGTATCAAGTAATCCTTGCAAGCAATAAGTCACAAAAAACCAAACTACCCAACTACTTAATGCATGTGTTATTACACCGCCAGCTAATGAAAAACTAAAAAATGCAAACAACATATGCCAACTACCCATAAATCCCAGCCTAAAATGTAAATTTGCTAAACCTGGAATAATTTTAAAATTCTCAATCCATCTAATTAAATTTGCTTGATATAAATCAACATCATAAAGGCTAGGAGTCAGTGAAGATTTATATCCAATATAAATAGTAAGAGCTACAAAAAATAAAAAGTAAATTTTGCTTGATGTAAAAACAGAAAAAAATGACTTGGTAATTGAAACTAGATCATTTTTATAAAAAACACTAATTAGTAGTGAACATATAAATAAAAGAGTAAAAATAAAACTATTAATTGGAAAAAAAATATATATAAATCTTAATAAAGTAGCGGTAACTATTAATCCTAAAATAACAGTATTAACATAATCTGTCTCAATTTTACTTTTAAATAAGTATTCAAATGCTTTGATCGAAATTAATCCAAATGATAAAAAAATAAAACTAATTAAAAAAAATATTGCTAGGTGAATAATCATTGTTCAACATATTATATGAAATTCTCTGCTAAAATACCTTATGTCTGTTTCCGTATCACTCCCTAACGAAAACGATCTTAAGCAGCAATTTTCCCAACTTAACCCCTACCTCTGTCCTGATAGGCTTAATAAAATTTTTCCAGAATATAATAAATTTACTCGCAATCGTGACCGCTTTGGCATTTGGCATACTTCAGAGATTAAACAAAAAATAAAAAACAATAAAAATAAATATTCCAAAATACTCCTCCTACTCTCAGGAGTGGCTGGCGGAGGTAAAGATGCCATTCGCGAAAAAATCACCGAAATATTTCCCAGTTCAATTTTCAAAATCATCACTGCCACATCAAGACAACCGCGTGAAGATGAGCAGCATGCTGTTGATTACTACTTCTATGATTCACACCCTGCCTTTAAAAAAGCCATTGATAATGACGAACTTCTAGAATGGGTCACCCAAGGCAGTCGCCTTTATGGTTTACCTAAAATTAGCCTCACTGACGCCCTACTACGCCCAGAACCGATCAGCGTTACTCACGTCGAGATGACTGCCTGGCCAAAAGTAAATAAATTTATCGAGCAAGATGTTAAAGACAAACCATTTATTCTTAAAGTTTTTGTGATGCCACATATGAGATACAACAGATACGCCAATGAATGGCTGTCTGACCAACGGCAAGATTATGATGCTCGTATGAGCCGCACGCTCTGGGAGTTAGATAAAGCTCCTCACGAAGCAGATCTAATAATTAGCAATCATATTAATAAAATCACCCCATTTCTAGAGTGGCAAACTAGGTCATTGATTAAATTAATTAGTGAAATATTAACTCTTGAAACTAAGGTTAGTTTTCAGCCCGCTCAGGCTGACTGAGATAACTTTTAATTGCTTCCGCATTCACTTCTCTGGCCTTACTACCTTCATGAGGACCAACTAAGCCTGCGTCATAAAGCTGATCAAGAATTCTAGCAGCGCGAGCATAGCCCACAGATAGTCTTCTTTGAATCAACGAAGAGCTAGCCTTGTCATACTGCATAAATAACTTTACTGCTTCATCAAAAAGTTTATCGACATCTTTATTTCCTAATCCAACTGAACCACCTACTACCGCCACAGACTTATACTTGCTAATAATTTCTTCTTCATAATCAGGCTGCTGACCTTGAGATTTCAGGAAGTCAATTAGTTGTTTGGTTTCTTTTTCATTAACATAAGTACCCTGGACACGCATTGGCTTAGACTGAGAAGGAGGAATAAATAACATATCACCTCGACCTAAAAGTTTTTCTGCTCCCGGCTGATCTAAAATTACTCTTGAATCAGTCATTGATGAAACATTAAAAGCAACTCGAGCTGGAATATTAGCCTTAATTAACCCAGTAATAATATCCACCGATGGTCTCTGAGTAGATAACACTAGATGAATCCCAACTGCTCGAGCCATTTGAGCAATACGAGTAATGGCTTCTTCCACTTCTGATGGTGAAAACAACATCACATCTGCTAACTCATCAATTACAATCACAATGCTGGGCATAGCTGCAAAACCAGCTAATTCATTGTAGCCAGCAATGTTTTTCACCCCAACTTCTGCTAATTTTTTATAACGATTCTCCATCTCTGCTACAGCCCATTTAAGTGCTGAAATAACTTTTTTAGGATCAACAATTACTGGTGTAAGTAAGTGAGGAATACCATTATAACCAGTTAGCTCCACTCGCTTAGGATCAACTAAAATAAACTTCACCTCAGCCGGACTGGCTCTAAACAGAACAGAACATAAGAAACTATTAATTCCCACAGATTTACCAGAACCAGTTGCTCCAGCTACCAATACGTGAGGCATGGTTGCCACATCAACAATCAAGGGTTTGCCACTAACATTAATACCCATCGCCCAAGCCAACTTACTTTTATGCTTCTTCATCTGTGGTGACGAAAGCATGGTTTTAAGCGTCACAAACTCAGCTGAGTGATTAGGTACCTCAATTCCCACCAAAGATCTTCCTGGGATAGGAGCTTCAATCCTAATCTGCCCAGTTGGAGCTGCTAAAGACAAAGCTAGATCTGTTGAAAGATTAGTGATCCGACTTAATTTAGTACCTTTAGAAATATCCAAAGCATACTGAGTGACTGAAGGACCATAGTTTACTTCTGCCACCCTAGCTTTAATTCCAAATGAGTCCAAAGAGTTCTCAATGATTTGAGCATTTTCTTTGACATCACCTCGATCAGCTTCACCTCCGCGAGCAGTAGATAAAAGAG
>Ga0307990_1004332_pt1 | contig 10470 bp, 8 predicted proteins | sample EllFjometagen129_FD_203168 | JGI IMG/M metagenome (GOLD analysis project Ga0307990, IMG submission 203168) | Marine microbial communities from Ellis Fjord, Antarctic Ocean - #129 | ecosystem: Environmental > Aquatic > Marine > Unclassified | place: Southern Ocean | collected 2014-10-08
TGATTACTCCGATAAAGTCGATGGGAAAAGCACGGCCCTGATGTGCCAGTTGAAAGAATGAATGCTGTGCATTGGTTCCCGGCTCTCCAAAAATAATATTTCCCGAAGGTTCATCCAGCGGTTCACCGCCTTGTGTAACTGATTTTCCGTTACTTTCCATGTTAAGTTGCTGGACATGAGCTGTCAGTTTGGATAGCGGAAATGCGTAAGGGATTATGGCATGGGCAGGATATCCCAGGAAATTATTATTCCAGATTGAAATAAGAGCGGCAATAAGGGGAATATTTTCTTTCACCGGGGCATGTTGAACATGAAGGTCCATATCTTGAGCACCTTTCAAAAACCGTTCAAATCGTTCATACCCTAAATACAGACTCAGCGGTACACCGCCTACCGCTGAGGTCACACTGTATCTTCCACCGATGAAATCGAACATGTGAAATGAAGAAAGGACAGGATTTGAAGAGTTATCTCCCGGAGATCCCATACTGGTAACCGTTACAAAATGTTGGGCGGGATCAAGCCCTTTATCCGTCATAAAGGCATACGCCTGATGGGTATTGGCCATGGTTTCGGCCGTTGTGTAGCTTTTTGAGATGACGATCCACAGGGTGGTCTCAGGATCAATAGCCGAGGCAATCGACCCAAAGTTATGGATGTCCACGTTTGAAAGAAACATGATTTCAATATTTTTATCTGCCAGCGGGTCTAATGCCTGGGCGACAAATTGAGTCCCCAGATATGATCCACCGATTCCGATGACAACCATATGTTTAAACGGTTTGCCGGTGGACCCGGTTATTTTCCCTTCATGAACTTTTGATGCAAACTGTTTGATATCATCTCTTACCCTAGTTATTTCAGGCATCACATTTTGGCCATCAACAAAAACCGGATTGCCTGAAAAATTCCTTGCTGCCGTGTGAAGTGCCGCCCTGTTTTCAGTTGTATTGATCTTTTCTCCACAGACCATTGAAGTAAACTGCTCTTTTAACTTCCGGGCTTCAGAAAGTTTGAATAACAGTTCCATGGTCTGATCATCTAAACGCTGGCGTGAAAAATCATAATAGATACCGGCGCCATTTAAAGAGAAATTTATCAGTCGATCTTTTTCTTTTATAAGATATTTGAGATGTTTTTCAGGACGATTCATGATATCAGCATGATGGATCAATTGCTTCCAGGCGGGGATATCCTTTAGTTTCATGCCGGTCATACAACCCTCCTTTGATTTGACAGATTAACCGCGTTTTGAACACGAAATGGCTTCACACAAAATGGTATGTATTTTGTCGAGTTTGTTGCAATCGTCTATACAATCAGGGAAATCTTTTCTTTTCTCACATTCTCTACAGGGGCTTTTTGTAAGGTAACCGATTTCAAAATCGAACTTGTATTTAAGTTTTTTATAAGGCAAATATTTCATTTGTCACGGAATCATATTTGAATGTTTTGAAAATTTAATTTCTTAATACCAGAATTTTGCACGAGTCGGAGGCTTTCATATGCAAGGCATTTAAGGGTGAAGTCATAGTTAACTATTTTGAACCCTTAATAACGCAGCAGATGGAAGCCTCCGACTCGCCCTTTGGGTGAAAAATAATGAATAAAAAAAATCATCGTTTATTATACCATTTGGGTAAAAATATGTAATAACATTATTTTGCATAAAATAGTTTCAAATACGTAGCTTAAAAATTCTCATTAATTTTCATGCAAGATTCAGGCAATAAGTTCTGGTGTATGAAAGGGTCCATTATTACAAGGGTATGATGTTTTTTAGTTCCTCAAAATCTTCAATAATATAATCTGCACCTGCCTGTAACAGGTCTTCTCTCAGCGTGTCCTTATCAGATGATGATATAAGAATTCCGATACCGGCAAATCCTGTTCCGGATCTTGAGGCGGCTACCATATCATCCGGCATATCCCCAACGTAATAGAATCCGGAGACGTTATGTTTATGGATCTTGGCAACGGCATCAAGCAGATAAGGATTGGGTTTGCTGAGAGAGACTCTTTTTTTTTCATTTTCGTATATTTTTTGCTCTTCTTTAACACAGTCGTCAAGAGTGTAGATAACGTTAAAATACTTTCTCAGACCGAAAAAATCTAAAGGGTAGTCGGCTTCAGCTTTGGGGCGTCCGGTGGCGATGGCCAGAATATGATTTTTTGATAGGCTTTCAAGGATGGATCTGTCAACCAAAAGTTTTTCTCGGTTTATATATCCTTTTTCGTGGTATATTCTTGCCGGAATTCCGTAGGTGGCTTCAAACATCTCCTTTCCAAGATATATCTCCTGAAAAATTTGCTTTATAATATTTCCGCTTCCAACATCGCCTGTGAAAAGACCGGTAATGAATTCATCCTTTTGTTTCCCCCTTTTTTTCAACAAAGAGGCGACCGGGTTTTTTGTGGAGTTTAAAAACTGTGACAGGGGCGTAACATCACAATTGCTGATCACTTTATTATGTCGGATCCAGGGATCCGGATCTTGTGGGCCTGTTGAACCTTTTACCAATGTGAATAGAAGGCTTATAACTAAAAAAGTCAAGTCCCAATCATTATTCAAGCCTCCGCTTTGTTTTACTCTGGCAAGGTCTGTTAAGGAAAACAGAGGATCGGGTAAATATTTCCATGATCCTGCTCCCTTGAAAAATAATCTGGTAGTTTGTCTTACCGTGTCGCGGTATGATTTTGAAACATCGACCAGGACGCCATCCATGTCGAAAACGATTAATCCTTTAGAATCCATATTCAGATTATATATAATAGACCTATTGTTTATTGCAATTTATTTTCGAAAGGACGTGTTTATTTGTTTTTCTAATAGGTGTCAAGGTACGGGTGGGTATGTTTCAGGGCTAACGCATTTGAATCCCTATACAGGGAGAACGCTCCACGACGGCGTGTATCTCTTTCCAGCCGACTGAAACTTGTGCTTTTTGATTATTATGCTACTTTCAGAAAGTTCATTTCATTGATTTTAAAGGTAAAAACAAGTGCTTCACAGATTTTGTTCAGATTATCAGTAAGGGCTTTTTTTCTGAAGTTATTTATGGGGCAGTCTCTTACCATGGTTTTCGCCATAACTGCAACGAGTTGAACTCTTTGATAAAATATATGTTCTTCGGGGGTTTCTATCTTAGAGACGGTATGTGTTTGCGTATCTAATCCGTGGTCTTTTTGAGCGGCATATTCGCTTACTAATTGAAGTGAATGATAAAAGACTTGATTTGCATTTTCTTCAATGGCTTGTTTCCTATATTTTCCAAGTGGACAACCATTTAAATAAGCATGGGTCATAATAATAAGAAGCTTTAATCGTGATGTAAAAACGTAATGTTCTGACATGTTGCTCATTTCCTCGGATTATGAATGGATAATAGTTAATGCAAAAATTATGCAAAAAGGTATACTATTTAATGGTTAAAGAAAATCAATATAGATATTAAGTTGTTAAGATGATGGTACGACAAAAAATATTCGTGCCGATTGATAAAAAACAGTTAAGAATATGAAATAAACTACCTAAGATTATGAAAAAATTCTCATAATTTTTATTTTCCTTTTATAATTTCAACTTCAAAATATTTTATCCCTAACCCAGACAAACCAAAAACGAGAAATATTTGCCACCAAGGCACAAAGACACGAAGGATTTTATTTTGTTATTCTTTCTTAGAGTCTTGGTGCCTTTGTGGCGAAAAGAAAAAAGTTTTGCCACAAAAATCACAAAAATCACAATTAAGAAACTAAATAGGTTGAAGTAATGACGTACCTGTCAAAAAATGACACAAAAATTGTCAAAAATTGTCAAAACATAGGTTGCCATATAATTTGGGTTATTAATTTAACAATTTGATATATAAACATATATTAAATTATTATAAGTTTTATCTAAAAATATATATGTTTTTGCATGGTTTTTGCTTTAATAAATTTTCAAATAAAAAAAGGTTTCTCGGGTGTGCGTGCATCTTTTCTGCCGAGAGTCTTCAAAACTACCAAAAAAAGATGATGCACTCCGGTGTTAATAACGGCATTTCGGGAAATCGGATTTTTCGGTCGGGCCTTGTAGGATTGTTAACTTTTCTCAACAACCTTTAAATGCGACATGGCCTTGTAGGATTTTCAACCTTTCTCCACAACTTTTTCGTAGGGCGATTCGAATGAATCGCCCTTTTTTTGATTATTTCTTTTATCCTGCCTGTAAAATTTCCCGGCATATCCCGAGACATTCGCAAAACGCCCCCTTTTGCCCAATTCCGGCGTCCCCGATAATCGGGATTTATCAACAGGCTCAAATTTTAACCCGCCACCGAACTTTGGCGGGTTAATTCTCAAAATACTAAATGTATTCCTGCCCCGTAGGTCCGGCAGATCGTACCGGGGTGGTTAGAATTTTCGCCTTTCTTGGCCTCGAACCCCGGTTAAATATAAAATGCGGATTTAACTGGGCAGGCAAAATTGAGCGTTTTTCAAAGGTCTCATCTCTACGCAATAAATCGCCTGACTTATAGACGATCGGAAAGCTTGGAGAAAAAAATCTCTTGCACAATTTTATCACCAAGATAAAAATGACTCTATGGATGATCAGCAATTTCGCCAGCTGCTTAATAGATTTGGATTTTCTTGGTCAGGATACCGAAAAGTCCGAAAGGGGGTCAAAAAACGGATAAAAAAACACATGAACGCCCTGGGATGTTACAACATCACAACTTATCTGGCGGAATTGGATAAGAGCGATGAAGTCAGAAAAAAATGTGAACTTCTGCTCACGGTTTCCATCAGCCGTTTTTTTCGAGACAGAGAATTTTGGAAGTCCCTTGAAAAAAAATATTTGCCCGACCTTGTTGATAAAAATATAGAAAAAATTAAGGTCTGGTCGGCCGGCTGTGCGTGTGGAGATGAGGTGTACACTTTCAAAATCGTCTGGGATTGCCTAAGAAATAGTTTGGGGCATTTACCGAAACTTGAAGTAATTGCTACGGATATCAATCCTGCCTACCTCGAAAAAGCCTGTGCCGGAATTTATTCATCCAGCAGTCTCAAAGAGGTGACAGAAGAACTTCAATCCACATATTTTATAAAAAAGAAAGGAAAAAAAGGTTTTGAAGTTAATGCCTTACTAAAGAAAGATGTTATATGGAAAACACATCATCTGCTTTCCGATCCCCCTGAATCAAAATTTGATATCATTTTTTTACGGAATAATGTTCTGACCTATTATGAAGATCTGCTGAAAAAAAAGGCTTTCAGAAAAATACTCGATAGTCTTGCGCCATATGGATTTCTGATCATCGGATCCCATGAATCTCTTCCTTTTGAACCCAAAGATCTTATTGCCATTGCACCGCATTCCTTTGTTTTTAGAAAAGAAGCTGAATAATTATACCTGAATCTTGCATGAAAATTAATGAGAATCTTTAGTTTCCTTGATTGAAGATGGAATATTGGAATGGAGTTTTTTAAACGAAAAATAATTTTAGGCAGGCAAAAAAATAGGGAGTAAATCGTAACCCCCTATTTTTTATTGAAATAATATGTTTAAAAAAATTCCTCAATAAAGGAATCAACAAGCTTATCCGCAATAGCATTGTTGTCAATGGTGTATTTTCCGGATTCAATCTCTTGTTTAAGTTCAGAAACCTTGTCTTCTCTGATATCCGGTTCAGATGCAATAATTTCCTTTGCAAGTTGAGTCTCTTTTAAGGCCGGGGAAAGGTTAACAATAGTGTCCTGTCCGGATTCAGCTTTCGCTTCACACTTTTGTTCATCGCAAAGCTTCTTTTCCTTGTTTACCTCCGTCGCATTTTGTGTGGATTTAGAGAGTTGCTTACTGATTTCATAGTTAATAATTCTATCGTCAATTTTCATTATATGATCCTTTAACTCCTAATTTATGGATGGACACTACCTCATATTTTTATCTATGGTTTCCTCGGTGATTTCTTTTAATTTATTCGTTAAAAAACTAGAATCTTCAATGGAAAGTGAATTTATTGTTTCACCATGTTCGTCAATTTCCTTGAATACAAGTTCTTTGGGGTTATCTCCGCTTATAGTAAGATGTGTTCCATATTCATTTTCAAGTTTTTCAAACACTTCTTTCTCAACATTATCGTAAGGCCCGTATTGGGTGATTTTATTAATAATATTGTTGGTAATATTATCAATAATAGTTTTCCGCCGGGCATTTGAAGATATACTGATCCTGTCCGGTGTGCTGGGATCGGTATTCTTTGGTCTACTGGAGATTTTGCTTTGGCGAAGCTGGTCTCCATAAACCCGCAGAACATTATTGACATGATAAGCTGATATTACCATAATTTTTGCCTCAGATTATTTATCGGGATTTATTTGCAATAACTTTAGAAAAAAATTCGATTTTAGTTATATTATTACCCGTTTTCCTGTGTGTATCTGATAAGCGCTTCCATTTTTTCAGCTGCGGCGCCCTTGTCAATAGAAATTTCAGCCATGCGGATTCCTTCCGGAAGATTTTCTGCCTGTTCTGCGGCAACAAGAGCTGCAGCGGAATTAATCAGGACAACATTTCGTTTTGGTCCTTTTTCGCCATCCAATATATTGCGGGTTATTTTAGCGTTCTCTTCGGGATTTCCACCCAGAAGTTCGTTTGAATCCCATAGGTTGCCGAAGAATTGTTCAGAGGAAATATCATAAGTTCGAATGAGACCTTCTTTTAATTCGGAGATGCGGGTGGGCGCACAAACAGAAATTTCATCCAGTCCGTCATGCCCATGAACCACAAAAGCTCTTTTTGTTCCGAGAAGGTGTAACGCATGTGCAAACATTTCAGTTAGTTCGGGTGCGTATACACCGAGAAGCTGGCAATTAGCCCCGGCGGGGTTTGTGAGCGGGCCTATCATATTAAAAATACTGCGAAGACCCAACTCTTTTCTTGCTCTGGCCGCATGGCGCATGGCACCGTGATAAAGCGGAGCAAAAAGAAAACCGATACCGATTTCCTGAACAGCCTCTTCCACGATTTCAGGGTCAGTATCAAGTTTTACCCCAAGTACTTCCAGAAGATCTGCACTCCCACATTGACTGGATACCGATCGATTCCCATGTTTAGCCACGGTCACCCCGCAGCCGGCCACAACAAAAGCCGTGGTTGTGGAAATATTAAATGTTTGTGATGCGTCTCCACCGGTTCCGCAGGTATCTAAAATGGTTGCGGCCGGCGCTTGAATACGATGTGCTTTACGGCGCATGGCTCGAGCCGCTCCGGCAAGTTCTTCAAAAGTTTCTCCTTTGGTTGCCAGTGCCGCCATCATTGCGCCGATCTGTACATCGGGAACATTTCCCGAAAATATTTCTGTAATCATTTGAGACATTTGAGTTTCACTAAGGTCGATTCGATGTATGATTTTATCAAGATTTTCCCTAAACATAATGGTTTTTCCTCACTTTTTTTAGGTTTTAAGATTTAGTACCTTAAAGTTGAGTTTTGTGCATTTTGTGGCAAAAAAAGTTTGATCACACCACGAAGTACACAAAGAGCACGAAGGTTATATATTTTATTCTTCTTTTCCTTCGTAATCTTCGTGGTAAAAATAAAGCCGATCTTTTTTGGTTCCGCTTGTCCGGGTTAGGTTTTAAGATTATTGAGAAAATTCCTCAGAAGCCGTTTGCCCACGCGTGTCATAATAGATTCCGGGTGAAATTGAATTCCTTCTGTGGGATGCTTTACATGCCTGATTCCCATAATCTCCCCGTCTTCTGATTCCGAGCTTATCTGCAGACATTCAGGAAAACTTTCCCTTGAAACAGCCAGTGAGTGATACCGCATGGCTTCAAAAGGTTTGCGAATCCCCTGATAAAGCATTTTCCCGTCAGAGTGTATCATGGATGTTTTTCCGTGCATGAGCTTTTTGGCGGAGACCACTTTCCCGCCAAAAGCAGCTGCAATGGTTTGATGGCCAAGGCACACACCAAGAATTGGGATCTTTCCGGAAAAGTGTTTCACTACCGGAAGAGATATTCCTGCATTTTCAGGCCTGCCCGGCCCGGGTGATATAACAATTCCGGTTGGACTCCATGAAATAAGATCTGAAATGGAGGCGACGTCGTTCCGGATAACCTTGACGCAAGCGCCGATTTGCTCCAGATATTGTACCAGGTTGTAAGTAAATGAATCATAATTGTCTATCATTAGGATCATGTTTTATCCTCCTTTATTTTTCGTAACCGTTCACGGGTTCAGGGTTCAAAGGTTCAGGGTTAATGAGCTTGCGATATTTTACATGTTCTCGCTTTCAACATCAGCGACAGCTCGCTTGATCTATGCTGATAAGAAAAGAAATTGTGGGCATTCAGATCGAGATTAAAGATAATCTACCAGCATCTTGTATTTGTATCTTCAGCCCATTGTCTTCCTCAACATCTTGGCTTCATTCTTCAGAATGCGGAAACCGCAAATCCCCCAACCTTTGAACCGTGGACGTTTAATTATTTTTCATATGATTTCTGAACCAGTTGCAATGATTTTTGCATGGCCATTGCTTTATTGACGGTTTCTATCCGTTCCCGTTCCGGATCCGAGTCGGCAACGATTCCTGCGCCTGCCTGAACCGTTAGCACCCCATTTTCAATACTGGCGGTCCGGATGGTAATGGCCATGTCCATATTTCCGTGAAACGAAATATATCCTACGGCGCCGCCATAAGGGCCCCGGGGTCTGTTTTCGAGTTCGGCGATAATCTCCATGGCCCTTATTTTGGGAGCTCCGGATAACGTTCCGGCAGGAAAAGTGGCCCGAAGTAGATCCCATGCATCATATTCTGATTTCAGATCACAACATATATTGGATACAAGATGCATGACATGAGAATAACGTTCCACTATCATCAAATCTGTTAACTGAACCGTTCCCACCTCTGCCACGCGCCCCAGATCATTACGCCCCAGATCCACCAGCATAAGGTGTTCCGCCCGTTCTTTTTCATCCGCAAGAAGCTCATTTGCCAGAAACCTGTCTTCCTGCTCGTTTTTCCCTCTGGGGCGTGTACCGGCAATGGGGCGAAGGGTAGCAACGCCGTTTTCCAGCCTCACCATGGTCTCCGGTGAAGATCCAACGAGAGTCATCTCATCGAGACCCAGGAAATAAAGATAGGGAGATGGATTAATGAATCGTTGCGCCCGGTAAAGCGCCCAGAGATCCGGTGGCGGTGTACATAAAAAAGGCATGGAAATGACGGTCTGGATAACATCACCGGCCCGGATATATTTTTTTACCTTTTCCACAAGGGAACGGAAAATGCCGGCTTCCAAAGATGCTTTGAGTATAAATTCGGTATGGGTCGGATGATGGTCTGCTTCAGGCAAAGGCCGTTCCATTTCTCGCAGAAGTGATTTGATGCGGAGTGTCGCCGAATGAAACGCCCGATCCGCATGGTCCGGGTTGTCGATAAAGGCGATAACAACCCCGAGTAATGTATGCCGGATATTGTCAAAAATAAGCAGCTCATCGGGTATAATGAAATGAGCAATCGGTTTATTTTCCGGAAGCAGGTTGGGGATTGATTCAAAAAAAGAAACCATTTCATAAGTTAAATATCCTACCATTCCTCCCCAGAATCTGGGGAGTTCGGGTACGTGAGCCGGTCGATATTTGTTCATCAATGTTTTCAGAACGTAAAGGGGATCCCCGTGGTGAGGAATCTGTTGGCTGGCACTGTTTTCCCGGACTTCCACAAATTGAGGAAATACCCGTATATGAGTTCGGGCGGATACTCCCAGAAAGCTGTACCTTCCCCACCGCTCACCCCCTTCAACGCTTTCGAAGAGAAACGCAGCGCCGTTGTTTTTATAGATTTTATTTAAAAGAGAGACCGGTGTGTTTGTATCTGCAAGGATTTCGACGCAGACCGGAATTACATTGTTTTGTTTTGCCATATGGCGGAATTGGTCTATGTCAGGGAATTCATTAATAAGCATATAGGGTTCCTTTCTAAAAAGTTTCACAAGGTCAAAAAAAAGCCGTGAAAATTTCCACGGCCCGTTTGAAACAAAAAAAAAGGACCGTGGCTTGAGTCGCCATGGTCCTTTGATATTTTGCTAATTATAAGTTGTTAAATCAAGTTTCTGTGGCAGACCCGTAAATTTGAGTTTGCCACCACCAGTCTTTCAGGTCGATATTTATTAATTGATTTTCTGTTTTAATCTTTTTCATGTTTTTTACCCAATTGAGTTAAACTTTATATATAACTCTGAGGGTTTGTCAAGAATTTTTATTCGATCCTGCCGGAATACCCTGAGGTTTGCTGAGGTGATCTTTATTTAGATCATAGGTTCCGTGAATCGTCAAAAAAAAACTTGACAAAACAAATAAGGTTCCAGTAGCTTTAACCAGTGTCCATCCATAAACGGCATCTTTTGGCCCTCGGCGGCGTTCTCGCTCGTTTTCAATCCTCGAAATAGCGCGCTATGCCTGCGGTTCAA
>Ga0307990_1004334_pt1 | contig 10465 bp, 15 predicted proteins | sample EllFjometagen129_FD_203168 | JGI IMG/M metagenome (GOLD analysis project Ga0307990, IMG submission 203168) | Marine microbial communities from Ellis Fjord, Antarctic Ocean - #129 | ecosystem: Environmental > Aquatic > Marine > Unclassified | place: Southern Ocean | collected 2014-10-08
TGCTTCGGTTAACGTAACCGCATTAGCGCCGGCGCCGAAGACTACTCCGACGGTGAGAACCGACCTGTCATTGCCGCCGATGGCCGCGCCGATATCGAGGCCGCCGCCGGCAAAGACCAGCTCGGCGTGACGGTTCTCGCTCTCAGAGGTCGCAAGCACGCCCCAACCGATGCCTCCAAACGACAAACCACCGATTACGCCGAAGCGACTGCCGCCGCCCGCGCCAATCAGGAAATCACCCATTGGCGCCAATCCATTTTCCGACATAAAGGTATTAACCCCGGTCATGTCCGGGAAGAACGCTAACGCCATGGGGCCACCAAATCCGAAGCCAATTGTTGCCGGCTCTGCCATCAGAAGGTTGGAGCCCATCACGCTGATGCAAACAAGGATTGTAAGAAGATGCAACATTCGTTTCATCCGCGATCACCTCTCAATTTTGCTTCCGCCGACTGGCAACAGAAGCTTCGCATGATCCTAGCCGTTCCGCTCAAAGAATGCGAAAATTGAGTTTGCGAACGATATGTCAAACCGAAAGAAGGCAATGATGGAACAGGGAGCCCGCCATGAACTGATGGCATAGTATGCGATCTCGCCCTCCGAGCTAGTGGGCGCATTCAAAAGGTTGCTTGTCATTGATAAGTAGACATGGTAGACTAAGAGCGCTAAAGTATCTTCTGGAAGGAGGCAGGGATGGCGAATAGGACTCTATCAACGAAAGTCCCCGAGCAATTACGTCAGCAAATTGATGAAATTGCTTCTATCGAGAAGCGTGCACCAAGCAGCGTTGTTTGTCTGGCGATCGAACACTACGTGAACAGCTACTTTGCATTGCACCCACAGTTCAAGGCGGACATCCGTGAGGCGCGAGCGGCAATACGGGAGGGTGACATCGAGGATTATGAGTTCGGGTAAACGGCTTATGGCCTACGCTCTCAAGACGTCCTCAAAATTCAACAGGACAAAGAAGAAGCTCCCCGGTAACCTGCGTAACGCGATTGATGATCAGGTAAGGCTGATATGTGAGGACCCGAGTCTCGGAGCACTCAAGACGGGTGACCTAGCGGGTGTGTGTGTTCACAAGTTCGGCTTCTTGGGCAGGTTGTACCTACTGGCGTATGAGGTAGATGAAAGCGCCAAAAATATCTACATTTACGCCGTCGGCGGGCACAAGAGCTTCTATCAAGACCTGAAGGAGTATCTGAAATCGTAGCGGGGTATTCGCTCAGGCAAAGCAGGCATGGTCGGTCAAGCGAATTGATATGCTATGCACTATTGACCATGTAATCGCAATCGGGTACGTTTCGCATAGGTGATAACAATGGGCCGAGGAAAGCAGCTCAATATCTATGTTCCAGCGGACAAGATTGAAGCAGTGGATCGGTTACGCCGTCTGAGCGAGCACACGGGAAAACCAATCAACTGGTTGGTGGTGGATGCGATAACCCAGTACGTAAACAAGGAAAGCCCATCCAATGCCGACTTTCGTAGTTTCGAACTCAAGGTCAAGAGCCGCGTCCGTCGGGACGAGATCTACGAAGAACAACTTGAACGTAAGCTAGATCATCGATGATCTATACACTCGATACGAACGTCCTCGTCTATGCTGCTGACGAGTCGTTCCCATTGCACTGTGCAGCCCGTGACCTGCGTGACCGCGCCGAACATGTTCGTGGCCCCGCTTTCCCTTAGTGCATCCAGGTACTGCAGATGTTTGTCTTCTACGAAACACGGTCGCGGTATCTTCTCGTTTGTTCTGGTCATATCTGCCTCCTTCTCTAGATCTCGCCTCGCTGTTTGAGCGATACCATTCCATCCTTCGTCAGGATGAGATGGTCAAGCAACGTGATACCAAGGATTCTCCCCGCCTTCTGCAATCTCTCTGTGAAGGCGATGTCCTCACAGCTAGGCTCCAGTGCCCCGCTGGGGTGCTTGTGAGCAACGATGATCGAAGCTGCTCGATCTGTGATTGGATCGGCAAAGACCTCTCGAGGATGAACCTGATTCGAGTCTAAGAGGCCCACAGTCACCAACCGGATCTCAAGAACCTTGTTCGCGCCGTTCAGAGACATCACCGCGAAGACTTCCTGTGGCATATCACGGATTACTGCAAAGCGCTTCTCCGCGTCTGAGGCCTGCTTGATCGGTTCTCCTTCTCCGTACTTCACTGCCGGTGATCGAGACTGGAAGACAACTGTGCCATCAACCTTGATCTCGATCACCGGCCGCTCCATCGATAAGATGTTTCTGGAGAGCTTTGCACGTTTGCCTCCCTAATGTCGCGCATTAGAGGATATTATAAGCTTTGTGGCAGTTTACGCAAGACTCACAGCAGAGCAAGCTCGACATCCATCTGTGGAACGACTCATCGCAAGTCGGTGATCATCATCTCATACCATGAATTTTCTAGGGTTGACTGTCAAAGCCATAGTTGCTACCCTAGACGGGATAAGGGAGGTGAATCACATGGCAAAGAAAGAGATTCTCGACAAGCTCTCGATCTACATTCCACAGGGAAAAATGGAGCAGAAACCCTTTCCACGACTGATTCGGTTGAGCGACAAGCGCGATCGTTCGATCAACTACATGGTAGTCGAGGCAATCCTGCAGTATCTAAACAGGGAAGAGAAGAAAGTCTAAGACTACGTAGTACAGCCCTCGCCATCACTGAGCACGATGGGATCCAGGACGTGACGTAACAAGGAGATGGTTCATGTGCTGAACAGACCAACAACGCTTTCTGTGTACGTCCCCAAACATCAGATGGATAAGCGTCTGATTGAACGCCTTGAGCGGTTGAGCAAGAAGCACGATCGCTCAGTCAACTTCCTCGTCGTCAAGGCGATCGCTCAGTTTCTCGATCGGGAGGAGAGGAAATAACGGGAACATTCATGTGATGAGAATTACTGCCGAATGCAAGAGGAGATCGTCGGCGAAGGAGGTTGATGATGTGTAAGACACTCAATCGAAAAGTGGTCTATGCAACAGTTGCAATTGCTGTTGTCTTAGCATTTGGAGCCTTCGCGGTGTCGGGGCCATGTCCGTGCAGAGCGCCCACCGCTACTGAGTTACTGGCTGCTCCGTATGGCGGTATCCCAGTGCCGGATGACTCGGGTTTGACAATCACGATCCTTGAGAACCCCGGCTTCGAAAATGGATACAGCTTCGACAAACAAGGACCGTTGTGGACTTCCTACTACGTGTTCCCGTGTGATTCTCGGTGCAAGACGCAGGACCGCCCAAGTTGGCTGTCTGATCCAGACGTTGAGCGACAAGTGCCAGCTAATGCTTACGCCTACATCACCACCCACTACGAACGTGGCCACATGGAGCCGAAATACGCGATAGAAACTCGCTATGGACAGGATGCAATGCGTGAAACATTCCGGATGAGTAATGCCTGGCCACAACGAAGTGACTTAAATGGAAATGGCGGACCGTGGAGAAGGCTTGAATGGCTCATTGCCGAAGCTGACGAGTGCTACGCGGATGCTCTTGGCGGCGTCTGGGTAATCACTGGCCCGATCTTCGACAAGTACTTGGAACAATTGCCGTCCGGTGTCGAGATCCCTGATGCTTTCTACAAGATCATCATTGACGAGACCGATGAAGGCACTGTCCGAGCGCTGTCGTTCATCATGCCGAGGGAGGCTACCGGGGGCGGTTCGGATGATGGGGTCAAGCTGCTTCTTCAGAAATATCTTGTTTCGATTGATGACATAGAAGATGCGACGGGTTTCGATTTCCTGTGGAATATCAGCAACCCTATAGACGAGACTCAGCCCCCAAAGAAGCTCTGGATAACCGCAGATACCCCAGCACTGCCTTGTATGTCACCCGCTAATGCCACCAGTACGGCTTGCCCTTGAGGGCCAAGTGAGGAAGCTTTGTGACACCATCGACGATCTCCGAGACGATATTAGAGACTTGGGGGACGAGGTTGAAGAGCTCCAAGACCGCGTGGAGGAATTGGAGGATCAAGTAGAGACTCTCACAGACTGAGAGAGGAGAGAAAGCGCGGCAGTTAAACTGTAGAGCCGCTTAGGTCTAGAAACACCATCTGGGGACTACACAGAACCCGCCGCGCACCGAGCAATAATCGGCTTTCTAACAGCGGTTGGGATAGATTCGTTCGGTTAGGATCAGGTGTTGCGGCCGAAGGAACTGGCGCCGTTGACTCATCGAAAGCTGTTTGGCTAATTGCGGTTTCCCGAAAAGAGAGGGAATTATGCAAGGAAAATGGAACAAGAGCCACCCCGATGGCGTGCCCAAGACTTGGAAAAAGTGGGATGAACTCACCGACGATGCAGTTTTCAAGGTGCTTAACGCTATGGTCGAGCAGAACGAAATACATTGGATGCAGTTTGCTCTTTACGTTCTCCAGCACCGAGAGAACGAACGAAAGCACCGAGAGAACGAACGAAACAACAAGATCATGCGCAAACTAATGTGGGCCACTCTTGCCTTCACGGCGATCAGCGCTCTATTCGTTGGTCTGTCAGTGTTTAAAGTCATCTAGAGCCTTAGGGAGCTCGAATCCGAGGCACTAGTCTACGCAACACAAGGAACCTTATGATGCAAATCTCAGTTCCGAACTCTCTTCGCGCCTCAGCCTAACTGGGTTCATTCTCGGCTCTCGGTAAGATCCCAGTACTTCTCGTATATACTCCAGAGTTGTGCGGGGGTTGCGTTATCCAAGAGGGGTTCGTAAGTCTGCAATTCAGCGTAAGAAAGAGCTTTCCTATCTTCGGTTTCCAACTCCAAGAGGTCTCTAAGTTCGTAGAGAATTGACGCATTGACCATCTTCCCAGTGGCAAAGAAGCCTTCCTCCAGTTCCTTAGATATTTCTTCTTGCGATCGTGTTCCTTGCATGTGCTGTACACCCCACAATTGGTGGATGAAAAAATCTTCTCTGCAGAAATCGCCCATTCGATTCTCATAAGTAACCTTGATGTGGACAAGGAGAAATATTGTAGGAAGCTGAATTATGAACCTAACGTCTGTTCCTTCGTCAAATATCTTCGCTGTCCGCCAGTCTTCAAAGTCTCTCTTAAGGGTGCCATAAGTTCTGTTTTGGTTGGCGCGCGGTGCTAGCTTGCAGAGTTCTCCAGTCGCATTGGCTGTCCAGCCCACATTTAGTAGATAGTTCACAGGAAAATACAGAGCTGCGCGTCTTGGGATTCCCTGTTCTAAGCCGAGCATAAAAATCCTTGTCTCTTCGCCGTATTCCTCGATTATCTCCTCCGTTCGCGCTATTACTTGTCGACTCGCTGCCTCGATGCAAAGATACTCATCGTAGAAGACGCGTAGATTCCCAAGGGGTCCTCCTTCATTGCTTAAAGTAATGAACAGGTCGTAGGCAGTTTCGCTTTCTTCTTCCGTCTTCCACTCATAAGTAAGCAGTACGTTGGGACTTAACTCTACCTCTAGAAGCTGTATCTGTTTTTCTGCAAGTTCTGTCTGTACAACGGAAATTTCGTTTGCGTGATAAGACACCACAACAGCCATTATTCCTATCAAAGTGACGGCGACACCACTTGTTAGAACTTCAAAGAAGACCTTGTTCCTTTCAAGCCAGACTCGTAAACGATCGGATCTATTCTTTTTGCTGTTGGTCATTCTGTGCCCCGGTCCTTACCTAGTTTGGTTCGGGGAACTAAAGGCAGTTCTAAGGAGCAGGGAGGCATCACTATTTCGCACCCCAACTTTCCGAAAATAACCCACCTGTTGTTACCCCGTCTCCAATTGTAGTCATCTGTCATCCACACGCTACCGCCGCCGCTTGGCGAAAGGATTTGAGCGCGCTCTCCACCTCCTCGTCGAAGATGTGGGTGTAGATCATCGTGGCATTGTGGCCAGATGCTGTATTGAAAGTCAAGTCTGAACCTCTTGTTGTCGCTTACGTCTCTCCCTTGGAATTGCCTCAGGCGCAACGCCAAGTTCTATCGGATTTGGAGAGTGACCTTGAAAGTCTAAAACTCGTCCCGTAAAGGTGTTTCTCTTCAGCAGTCAGGCAACCACCAAGAATGAGGGTCAGAACCGGCGCTTCTCCCGGGTGCTTCTACTTACGCAAGATCCATAACGACATTTAACACACAATTCTTTCCTGGACTGACATATCGGCCTTCGTTCCGAATAGCAACCTCGATCATCAACCTGTGGAACGCCTCACCGCAAGTCGGTGATCATCATCTCATACCATGAATTTTCTAGGGTTGACTGTCAAAGCCATACCTGCTAGCCTAGACGGGATAAGGGAGGTGAATCACATGGCAAAGAAAGAGATTCTTGACAAGCTTTCGATCTACATTCCACAGAAGAAGATGGAGCAGCATCCAGTCGAACGGTTGATCAAGCTTTCCAACAAGAAGGATCGCTCGATCAATTATCTCGTTGTGGAGGCGATCATCGAGTACCTGAAGCGGGAGGAGGGGAAGAAATGAAGGGTTTAACCGCTGTGGTTCTGGTTCTCGGTCTGTTGTTCGGGGTATCGGTATCCGCAGAGATTTTACTCAGCGTGCATTTCATCGACGTTGGACAGGGCGACGCCATTCTGATCGACTACGGCGAGCTGATTGATGGGGGGAGAGGAAAAGCTTGCAGTCTCTATCTGCGCACGTCCGGCTGCATCGATGGTGGACTAGATGTGCTTGTCGCAACCCACATGGATGCTGACCATATCGGGGGGCTCGATGAGGTCTTGAAACAATACCAAGTCAACGAAGTGTGGACAAACGGGAACTCGTATACAACTGCTGCCTACTATGACTTCCGAAACGCGTATATCGCTGAGGCCTGTCACACTTTCACGGCACGACGCGACGACATGATCGCGCTAGGTGATGTCAGCGTGAGAGTCCTTCATCCAAGTACTCTGGTTTCGGATCGCAACAGGAATTCGATCGTGCTCCTGCTATCCTTTATGGGATGGGATTTCCTCTTCACAGGAGACATCCAGGAGTCGGTGGAATCAAACCTCGTGCTATGCGGTCTCTTGTCCGACATCGACTTCCTCAAAGTGGCACATCATGGATCGCGATACTCGACAAGCGCGTATTTTCTATTAACAACTACACCGCAGATAAGCATCATTTCCGTAGGAGCAACTAACTCCTACGGGCATCCAACGCAAGAGGTTCTTCGAAGAATCGGGTGTGCTGTTCCTGGTTCATGGATACTGAGAACTGATATCCACGGCACCATCATTCTAAGTGTTGACGCTGATGCGAAGGCTTACTACCGCACAACAACGGGTGTTGCTCCAATTGTGGCCACGTGTAACAATCATAGCGAGCCAGGCAATGACCGCGAAAGTGGAGTCCCGTGCGACTGTAGTGGCCCGGACCTCAACTGTAGTGACTTTTCGACACATGCGGAGGCTCAGCGGTGCTACGACTACTGCAAATCACAAGGCTACGGCGACGTATTCCGACTTGATGGTGACAAAGATGGGAGCGCCTGCGAGTCGTTACCGTAAGGGATCGATTCTGGAGCACCTTGAAGTAGGATAAAAAGAACTGCTGCACACACGACTCACAGCGGCGAAATAGCAAAGGAGGTAAACGGTGAAGATCACCAGGTGGGTGGCGAAGATGCTAGGTGTGTCATTCGTGGTGGGATTACTTCTAGTCGGCATCTCATGTCTCTCTCTTGCCGAGCTCCAACGCGTGTATGTTATCGTCAATCTGGACAACGCTCCTGTTTCGATTACGGAGTTTGGGAAGTACATCCATGAAGACGACACGCACATTTCCAGTGTTGTGGGGTATCTGAATCGTTCAGATCGCGACATAGAAGCTCTTGCTGTTACTACGATCTATTATGATGCTTTTAACGAGAGGGAGGATGGGATAAGAGGCATATCGACCGACATTCTTCGTGCGCATCAGGACGAGCGGTCAGCGTGGTCCACTTATGGGAAGCCGAGCTTCGTCAAGACTGCAATGGCGTTTGTTTCAGCAGTAAGATTTATGGATGGCGAGGTGTGGTGGGCTGATCTCAACGACATCATTGGCGAAGCAGCGAAGCTGCCAGGACTGGAATTCCTGTCAAAGACAGAGATGTTGGAGATTGAAGAGGAGTAGCTGGTAGGGCGATACCCACGCATCACCCGGCGAAAAGCGGGCGGTTCAGGTGACAGTGCAATTGCTTTTCTGGTAGAGGAGGCGATCATCGAGTACTTGAGGAGGCAGGAGCAGAAATAGCCTCCTTAAGGGATAGGAGAGGTTAGCCCCTTTGTCGGTTGTGGAACGGGCTAGGCTTCTTGTTTATCACCTTTACAGAGAGGTAGATGGTCTATTTCGGGCACCGCCGCGAGTTATCTTTTGCAACAGAAGGAAGCACGTGTTGCGAGGAAGTGGAGAGCGTCCTCAAATCCTTTCGCCAAATTAGGCTGACTCCTGAGAATTCTGACCAAAGGGAGAGGAAAATTGCAAACTGTCCCTGTTGAGGAGTTCACTGCTAGTGTTGACCCGTTCGTCAAAACCTTCGCCCGAACTCAATCCTTAAATGCCAGGAGCACAGGAGCTAATTGCATACGTGTCTTCCTGGCTGTAAAGTTAATGTAACGGCATTAGCCGAAAACGTGAAAAGGAAATGTTTCCGTATGGTTAGTCTAAAGATATCACTAGACGAGTTTGTTCTTGACATCGAGAAGCCTGTTCTGCTGCGGCAGCTTCCGAAAGAAGAAGCAACGACGCTCATCAAGAATGCATATTCGTTTATGCTCAAACCCTTTGAGGTAGAGATCAAGCAAGACATAGCGCACATTACAGTACATTGCACGCCTGAGAATATTAATAATGCCGAAAGGCTTTATGATCGCGGATCGGAACACGCACAAGCTGGTCGCTATGAGAAAGCGATTAGCATACTAGAGAAAGCTACTGAAGAGGCCCCTGCACAAGTCGATATCCGAAGGGATCTGGGAATGGCTTATCTGGAATCAGGGAATAAAGAGCAGGCAATATCTTCTTTATGCATTGAGAATAGATCCTAAGGATGCTTGGAGTTATATGCTCCTGGGGAACATCTACGTAAAACACGAAAACAACCTTCGTGTCGCCGAATACTTGTATAAGAAGGCATATGCGTTAAACCCAGATGATCCATATCTCCTAACGAACCTTGGCGCGTTGTTTGTAGAGATGGATAAAAAGGAAATCGCTCAGGACTATTTCACACGCGCTATCAAAATCGACTCTTCGTACCCCAAGGCTTACTATGGCTTGGCTCTTCTTAATGCTAATAACGAGCACTTAGAAGACGCCATTCATACGCTTGAGGAGCTCTTTACCAAGCCTCGCTCTGATGATAAACGTCTGTGGCCAGTGTACGCCCAAGCACGCGTCCTGTATCTTGATGTAAACAAGAAAATCGTAGAACGCTCCTATTCCTCACTCATGAGCACACTCGAAACTAGAAAACAAGGCATAGAGCAAGAGACTGGCGTTCATATCGAAATTGTTGAAGATAATTCCCTCAAGTCAATATTCGCAGTGGCTGAATCAGCACGCCGCCATGATCGCGATACTCACATAATTAGATATCGCAATATTGATCGCCGAATAACGCCTCACCTTATAGCTCACGAGTTAGAGCACCTTTATATGGAAGAACAAACTCGTGCTGTTGGACGCAATCGCTTCTTTGCCACTACAGCACAAACAAGAGAACATGCTATTCGATCTGTCGGAGACTATATATTTCAGCAACAAAAAAGGGGCCATTCTGAGTCAATCATAACTGAAGTAACGCTGCAATTGGTCAACGGCCTTGCACGCCAGCTGCATAGTTGTCCTCTGGATATGATGGTGGAGTACCGCCTTTATAGTGACTTGGAGACGCTACACCCAAGCCAATTCTTGTCCCTGGTGTATAACCACACACAGTCATTAAAAACCATTACAGACCCGGAGATAAGAAAGAACTCTCCGCGGCAGATCTTTCAAGCCAGCGTTGCCCTTAACTATGCATACGCCCTCTTTTGCGATTCTCTGTACCCAAAAGCGGCAAATTTTGCAGAGCCGTACCGGATTTCAAAGCTTGATTCCGTCGCGCACGTCTTATTCGATACATGGCAACAAATCATGCAATCATACCATCCCGGGGATGAGTACACCCTGGTAGATGAGTTTGCTCATGTACTCAAGTTAGAGGATTGGTTCGAATGGAAAGCCGATACCTCCCAGCAACCACAACCAGAAGGACCCACTAACCCAGAATTGCTCAAAGAACAGGAACCCGCGACCATGATGTACTGCTTAGGCGCCTTGCAGTATTTCCAGGGTATGGACAAAGAAGAAGTTTTCACTGTTGGATCTGAGATTGGTCTCCTTGTGATGAGCGACAACTAAAACTCCCGTCCGGCGACAATTAGAATTCCCGTTTTGGAAGCGAATGATTAGGCTGTCTAACCTTCGTATTAGGAGGGGGTTAGGTGGTCACAGATCAACAAGTGAGGTTA
>Ga0307990_1004337_pt1 | contig 10460 bp, 7 predicted proteins | sample EllFjometagen129_FD_203168 | JGI IMG/M metagenome (GOLD analysis project Ga0307990, IMG submission 203168) | Marine microbial communities from Ellis Fjord, Antarctic Ocean - #129 | ecosystem: Environmental > Aquatic > Marine > Unclassified | place: Southern Ocean | collected 2014-10-08
AAAAAGATGTTTATCAAACGGCTGTAAATACGACCTATCCACATCGAATATTGATGAACTCCTAAAAAATTCAGTTTCCAAATTAAACTTATTTCCTACTCAATCATGCGCACAACCTGATTCACGAGTTTCTCAATGCCGATGGCCACATCCTTTATGCCGGGCCCAAGCATGTACGCCGGCGTGGTCACGAGTTTGTTTTTTTTATCAATGCAGATATCCTCCACTGCAAGGTCGATATGGATACCTCCCATAGCGTTAATGGCTTGGGCCGTGGCCACATCACTGCCAATCGTCACCTTTGGACTTTTATCGGCCAGGACTTTGGTAAGTGTTGCCGGGCCGATACAGATGGCCCCAACGGGTTTTCCTGCCCCTGTCATTTCACGGATAATTCTTTTAACTTCCGGGTGCACCACTGCCTCGGGACCCTTGACCGCGAAATCACTGAGATTTTTGACTGCACCAAAACCGCCCGGCATGATCAGCGCATCCAGATCAGATGCATTGACTTTTGCCAGATTTTGAATCTCACCCCTGGCAATCCTGGCAGATTCGATCAGAACATTGCGCTTTTCTCCGCTTTCCTGCTGAGTCAAATGGTTGATGACATGCATTTGGTCCATATCCGGCGCCATGCAGCAGATCTGCGCACCGACCCGATCTAGGGCAAGCATGGTCAGCACCGCTTCATGAATTTCAGTTCCATCAAAAACACCGCATCCTGATAAAAGAACCCCTACTTTTTTCCCCATGATTGACCTCCGGTAAAATAGATTTAGTGGTATTTAAAGGTTCGTGCAAAACTTTAAATTTTCTCAACAATTCATACCCGTTATTGGATTCCATGCTTTTCAAAATAACCGATTTGTGGTAACTGTCCATAATCATGGCGCACATTATCTGCATAGCCGGCCAAAAAGGGGGAACCGGCAAAACCACCACAGCTATCAACCTGGCAGCCTCACTGGCCCTGCAAGAAAAAAAAACCTTGCTGATTGATTGCGATCCCCAGGGAAGCACCACTACCGGCATGGGCATCAATAAGCAGGCCCCATTGAAAGATCTTTACCATATTCTGACCGGAAATGCATCTATTTTAAAAGTGATGTTAAACAGCCGTATAGAATTTCTTAAAATTATCCCGGCCCGATTCAAACTGATCCACATCGAGTCAAAACTTGCATCGATATCCGGCGCCGAAGCATTGCTACAGCATCGGCTCAAACCCTGTTTGGACCGGTTCGATTATATTATCATCGATACCCCTGCGTCGATGGGATTTTTTACTGTTTGTGCCCTGGCTGCATCAAACCAGGTTTTGATCCCCTTCCAGTACCAGGTGTTTGCCCTGGAAGGTCTGGTCCAGCTTTTAACCATCATTCAAAAGGTAAGGATTAAAATAAATCCGCGCCTGCGCATCTCAGGTATTCTGCTGACCATGTGCGAAGTTTTCAGGTCTATGCGCAGCCAAATCAATGATGATCTGCCGGCAAATCTCGGGCAGGCGGTCTTTGAAACAACCATTCCATTTGACAGACGCCTGCAGGATTCCGTCAATATGGCGCTGCCCCTTGCGCTCATTGATCTGAATGCCGCCGGGGCCCAGGCGTATTTAAAACTGGCCCTTGAAATCATCTGCAAAATGCCCCCTACCCCTGCTCCAGGACGTGTTTTTCAAGCACAAAACAGGTAAATGTCCCTTCAAATACGAGGGTCTCGCCCTTGCAAACCGTAACGGCAACTGATTTTTTAACATCATTCCCTGATGCTGTCCTGGCCTCAGCCACCACGGTATCTCCGGTTTTGACCGATTTGAGAAGTTTCACATGGGCGCTGCCCCCTATTTTTTATCCTTTTCTATTTCAGCATGAATGATGTATAGTAATAACCTGTTTTTTAAACCAAACCGCCTCGTTTTGCAAGGAGGACTGGAAACCGAGGATTGAATCAGGCATCGGAAGTCCTCCTGTCCGGTGGGCAGGGCTCACCCTGCGATGCATGGAACATACAATTTTCAATATTTAAAAAAATAAAGGCCCATCTGCTTGTCATTTGATGTCACCTTGTTACCTTCTACCTTTGTAAAATCACAGGAGAATATTTTGGATACGATACATGAAATCAGACTTGAAAAACTCAAAAAATTGCTGGATAAAAATAAAATCGACACATTAATGGTGTCCACAGAGGCAAATAGGTTCTATTTAAGCGGTTTTACCGGCGAGGACACCCAGTTTGACGAATCGGCCGGAACGCTTTTCATAACAGAAAAAAAACTGATCCTGGCGACCGATTCACGTTTTGAGGAACAGGCAGCCATTGAAGCCCCGCAGTTTGAACGATACTGCTATAAAAAAGGACTTCCCAAAGAAATTCATCATATTTTAAAAATGCTCGGCACAAAACATCTGGGCATAGAAGAACGGCGCATCTCTTTTTACCAGTATTCACAGATCAAAAAAACACTGTCAGATGCCGGACTTGAGATTAAAATTGTCTCCGGGGACAATACGGTTGAATCACTGCGCCTGATCAAGGGGGAAAATGAAATAAAGGCCACACGCAAGGCACTTTGCCTTGCTGAAACAGTGTTTGAAAACTTTTTGCAGACCATTTCCTGCAAAATGACTGAAAAAGAGGCGGCATGGGCCATGGAAAAAGGAATGCGTGAGGCCGGAGCGGAAAAATTATCATTTCCCGTGATTGCCGCATCAGGTCCCAACAGCGCATTGCCCCATGCAATCCCAGGAGACCGGATGATCAATACAAATGAGCCTTTGCTTTTTGACTGGGGCGCTAGTCTGGATAACTACTGCTCAGATACCAGTCGTACTGTAATTCTGGGTCACAGTGATGACCAGTACAAAAAAATCTACAAGATTGTACTGGAGGCCCAGCAAAAAGCCATTGCTGCCCTAGGGCCCGGAATATACGCAAACGAAGTTGACGGCATTGCCCGGCGGCATATCGACCAAACTGAATTTAAAGGCGCATTCGGACACGGTCTTGGACACGGTACCGGCCTTGTCGTTCATGAAGAGCCCAGGCTCAGTCCCTTGTGCAACACCATTCTCCAACCCGGGATGATCGTCACCGTAGAACCGGGCATCTATGTTGCCGGCTGGGGGGGCGTACGTATCGAAAACCAGGTGGTAATCCGGGAAGACGGATGTGAAGTACTGAACACCTTGTCCACCGACAGATATATTGAGGCGATATAAAAAATTGCCGGCTTCGTAAAAAAATCCAACTTCTACGAAGACTGAAGATAAAGGATAGAGGAGAAAGAAATAAGAAAAAGGGGAAAAACGTGGGGTGGATGGAGGAAATGCCGGTATATTGGGATAAGGGCGAATACCGGAATGCTGGAATAAGGGAAGGCAAAAGGCGAAAAATTGACAACGACAGACGATTTTATGGAACAGTACCTTACCCATCTTGCCATCGAAAAAGGGCTGGCTGAAAAAACACTGGACTCCTACCGTCTGGATCTGACCAGATATATCGGATTCCTCAAGGATCACCGCGTTAAAAGCTTTACGAATTCCGACACGGCCTTTATCTTGAAACATCTGATCCGGTTGCGTAAAGCAGGTCTGGGGGCCCGCTCAAGGGCCAGACATCTGGTTGCCATAAGAGGTTTTTACAAATTTCTGGTTCAGGAAAAAATTTTGCACCGCGATCCATCCAAAACCATCAGCCTTCCCAAGGGCGGACTCAAACTTCCGGATGTATTGTCCGCCCCGGAGATAAAAATACTGATAGACACGCCGAAGGCTTCGCGTCCTATCGGAAAAAGGGACAGGGCAATGATAGAACTGCTGTATGCCGCTGGGTTGCGGGTATCCGAACTGATTAATCTAAAACTGCAGGACATCAACCTTGAAGCCTGTTTTGTCAGGGTATTCGGCAAAGGTTCCAAAGAAAGAATCGTTCCTTTTGGCACCTACGCCCAAAAAAAAATCAACGACTATCTGCGAACAGCCAGACCCATATTGCTCAAGGAACATCTCAGTGAATTTATCTTCGTGGCCCGGGCCGGCAGGCCCATGACCCGCCAGGGATTCTGGAAACTGCTTCGCGGCTACGCCCTTAAAGCCAATATTCGCAAAACGATCACGCCTCATACCATCCGGCATTCCTTTGCCAGCCATCTGCTTGAGGGAGGCGCGGACCTTAGGGCCGTTCAGGTAATGCTGGGGCATGTTGACATCAGCACAACCCAGATTTACACTCACGTGGCCCGGGATCATCTGGTTAAAATGCACAAAAAATATCATCCCCGCGGATAAGGGGCTTCGGGGTATTTTTTATTCGATTGCATTTACACAACTCCAATTATTATGAAAGGAAGAAAGGCTTGTGATAAACTCATTAAATAATGTTAATTCAATTGGATACTGGTTAAACTCTGATTTAACGCCTGAATCTTCGGACAACTTTCTTAACGACGCTATCCTGAACGTCAACCACCCGGTATATCTGGTAAATTATCAGGGCCGGCTGGCTGCGGCAAACAACGGTACCGCCGTGATCAACCCGGACACTTTAGCGCCGGACGCCTGTCCGTTGCTGGCCTATGCCCCGCCCCTTCACCCTGAAACCCTGGGTGACACCGTGTTCAAGAAGGCCCACAATATTCGTTATGCATATGTGGGGGGCGCCATGGCCAACGGCATCACTTCGGAGAAAATGGTCGAAAAAATGGGGAAAACCGGTATGCTCGGATTTTTCGGAGCCGCCGGCCTCTCGCTGCCGGACATCGAGGCTGCCCTGGATTATCTGCAGCAGAAGATGCCGGGTATCCCGTTTGGTTCAAACCTGATTCATAACCCCAATGAGCCAGACCAGGAAGCGGCAGTGGTGGATCTGTATCTACGCCGGAAAATTCGACTCATCAGCGCTTCGGCCTTTCTGCGGCTGACCCTGCCGCTGGTCTATTTCCGAGTAAAAGGGATACACCTGTCGCCAGATGGCACGATCGTCTGTCCCAACAGGATTATTGCAAAGGTTTCCAGGGTCGAACTGGCTCAAAAATTTTTTTCACCGCCCCCGAAAAAATTACTCGATAAATTGCTGGAGCAGCAAAAAATCACCCGCCAAGAGGCTGACCTGGCGCGGGAAATTCCCCTTGCCGATGATGTGACGGCAGAGGCTGATTCCGGGGGTCATACCGATAACCGCCCTGCCATATCCCTTTTGCCCACTATGCTGTCACTGCGTGACGAGATGATGGCAAAATACAACTACCAAAGACCGCTTTGCGTGGGGCTGGGCGGTGGAATTGCCACACCCGCGTCCTGTTCCGCCGCCTTTGCCATGGGGGCGGCCTATGTCCTCACCGGGACAGTCAACCAGGCCTGTGTGGAAGCCGGTATATCCCAAACAGTCAGAAATATGCTGGCCGAGGCCCGTCAGGCAGATGTTACCATGGCCCCGGCAGCCGATATGTTTGAAATGGGTGTCAAGGTGCAGGTGCTGAAAAGAGGCACCCTGTTTCCCCAGCGTGCAGCCAAGCTTTACGATCTGTACTCCGGCTATGACTGTTTTGAGAATATTCCATCCAGAGACAGACAGGTGCTGACGGATAAATTTTTTTGCTGCAGTTTTGACGATGCGTGGAACCAGACCCGGAATTTTTTCATTCAACGCGACCCCAGGCAGGTCCAGCGTGCTGAAAAAGATCCGCGCCATAAGATGGCCTTGGTATTTCGCTCCTATCTGGGGCAGTCTTCCGGGTGGGCCAAGACAGGGAACCCAGCCCGAAAAATTGACTACCAGATCTGGTGCGGCCCGGCCATCGGTGCGTTTAACGAATGGTGCGCCGATTCATTTCTGGCGCATCCGGAAAACAGAAAAGTGGTCACCGTGGCCATGAACCTGCTCTTGGGAGCCGCCGTGGCAACTAGAACAAACTGGCTGCGCTTTCAATTTGACGGGCTTCCTTCGGACATGGGAAAATTCCCCCCGCTGCCCCTTGAAAAGATTAGAAAAATTACAGGGTGACTAATTCAGCACAGGATATTTTTTTTCATCTTGACCCAGTTTTTTTACAAAGCCCTTCATAAAACCGGTAATATTGAGCACCACTGCGCTCGGGGACGGAGGGTCCGAAATTTTCATATCGTTGTGAAAAATATCCACACTTTGCTCCTGGATAATTGACCTGTCCTTATTTGGCGTCTTGTGACTGCTGATGATCTCCTGTATGCGATACCGCAACTCATGGTTTGAAAGGTCATCTGATTCCGGCCTGATGATAAAAAGACGATATTGTTTACCGGGCTTCTCTTTACCTTCTGTTTTACCCATTGCCGGGTTGCCGTTAAAACAAAAACCGTTTTCATGCAGCCATTTCTCTAAATCCGCCAGGATTTTTTTTGCTTCGGGTATTGTAAATTTCAGATGGGCTACCAGATAACCGCCAAAGTAAACAGTAAAAACCTGATCAGGATGATACTGCCTGGCATAACCCGACTGCATTCCGCCAAGGGGATCAGGGGCAAGGAATTCACGGGACCAGCGCTTCCATTTTGCCGGGTTGATCTTGAATTTAATGGCAAGCTCCCGATTATTATAGAATTTAAGCATTATTAAAACGCCTTTAAGTTGCATAGTTGATATATCAATATAACAACTCCTTTTTTTTTGTCAACCCCTGCACATATTGAGTTTACATCTTACTACTTTTTTGTTATGGAATAATTTTAAATTTATAAAATTATAAAATAGCTTTAAAAAACAGATCAACCGGTTGTACGTCTCAAGGGTCCGGGTCAAATATTTTTCCGGCATACAGGCAAAAATTTTTAAAAAAATTACAGCCTGCCGATACGATCGATTGACAATCAATTTGGGTATAGGAAAAAGCCTTGATAAAAAATAAACAAAATACAGCCGACACACTGCCGATTGCCGTTATCGGCATGGGCTGCGTATTTCCCAAATCTTCCGGCCTGAAAGAATTCTGGCGATTGATTTTTCGTAGCATCGATGCAATTACCGAAGTTCCGGAAACCCACTGGTCCCCTGACGATTATTTTGATCCGGACCCCAAAAAGCCTGACCACATATACTGTAAACGCGGCGGATTTCTTTCACCGGTGGCCTTTGATCCCACCGAGTTCGGAATTCCACCCAATTCGCTGGAGGCCACCGACACATCTCAATTGCTGGGCCTTTATGCTGCCAAGGCGGCCCTGGATGATGCCGGGTACGGCCACGGCAAAGACTTCAACCATGACAAAACCAGCGTAATTCTCGGTGTCACCGGTACCCAGGAGCTTGTAATTCCGTTAAGCTCCCGCCTGGGTCATCCCAAATGGCGCAGAGCGCTGAAAGACGCAGGCATCGAAAAGAAAAAAATTACTGAGGTGATGCAGCGCATCTCAAACGCCTATGTTCCCTGGCAGCAAAACTCATTTCCAGGACTTTTGGGCAATGTGGTAGCCGGACGCATATGCAACCGCCTCGACTTGGGCGGTACCAACTGTGTTGTGGATGCCGCATGCGCAAGCTCCATGAGCGCCGCCCACATGTCTCTGCTGGAGCTTTATTCAGGGCGCAGCGATATGGTGATTACCGGCGGTGTGGATACCCTCAATGACATTTTCATGCACATGTGTTTTTCCAAAACCATGATTCTGTCACCCACCGGGGATGCAAAACCCTTTTCCAGCGAGGCCGACGGAGTGGTACTTGGAGAAGGCATAGGGATGGCCGTACTTAAGCGGCTGGAAGACGCCGTCCAAGACCAAGACAATATCTATGCCGTCATCAAATCCATGGGAACATCCAGCGACGGCAGGTCTCAAAGCATCTATGCCCCGCGGGTCGAAGGGCAGGCCCTGGCCCTGCGTCGCGCCTATAAAAATGCCGGGATAGATCCGTCAACGATTGAACTGGTCGAGGCCCATGGCACAGGGACACGGGTCGGAGATCAGGTGGAATTCAAAGCCCTTAAAGACGTTTTCCAAAGCAATACAGCAGGTTCTGGCAACTGGTGTGCTTTGGGATCGGTCAAATCCATGATCGGACATACCAAGGCCGCTTCCGGTTCGGCCGGGCTTATCAAGGCTGTCCTGGCCCTGCACCACAAAGTACTGCCCCCCACGCTCAAAGTCAAACAGCCGGACCCCGGCCTTGAAATTGAGGGCAGCCCCTTTTACCTGAACACCCAAAACCGGCCCTGGGTATCACACCCGGACCATCCCCGCCGCTGTGGGGTCAGTTCCTTTGGTTTTGGAGGCAGTAATTTTCATATGGTACTGGAAGAGTATCAGTCCCGGAAAAAACAGGTCTCCTGGGATGGTTCCGTTGAAATTTTTGCGCTTTCTTCGGATTCCGACAAAAAGCTGGCCCAATCTCTCAGGCACCTGCAAAAAAAACTGACTGACACCCCGGACACTGATTTAACCGCGGCTCTGGCTGCTGAAACCAGAAACAATTTCAAAACTAATCATTTTCACCGAATGGTTCTGATATTAGAGGCCCCACAGAAACCGACCGATCTTCTGGATGATGCAATTGCAAAACTGGAAAACAACCATGGCCATGCAGCCTGGAACACCTATCAGGCATACTATGGTTCTGCACCGGTGCAGGGCAGACTCGCCTTTATTTTTCCCGGCCAGGGCAGCCAGTTTGTCGGCATGGGCCAGGACCTGATCTGTGCCTTTCCCGAAGCCCTGAAAGCGCTGGAACGTGCCGGCCAATTCCTTGACCCTTTGGATAATCTTAACGACCTTATTTTCCCAAAATCATTGTTTGATCCAAAAGAGCGGCAGGCCCATGAAACAAAGCTTCGCTCGACTGACATCACTCAGGTTGCCCTGGGTGCTGTTTGTCTGGCTTTTCATAACGTCTTAAAACGCTTTAATGTCAAGGCTGATGCTGCTTGCGGTCACAGCTACGGAGAACTGCCGGCCCTTTTTGCGGCCGGTGTTATCGACGAAGATGCCCTTTTGGAGCTCTCTTTTCTAAGGGGACGTTACATGGCTGGTGCCGATAAGAACGGAGCGATGCTGGCGGTCAAGGCCCCCATTGACAAACTGGCGGCATTGGTCCGCGAGTCAAACCTGGATGTCATCCTGGCCAATCGCAACAGCCCTGTGCAGGGGGTATTGTCCGGTCCTGCCGATGCTGTCACTGCCGCTGAAAAAAAATGCAGGGAAAACAAATTCCGCACCATCCGGCTACCGGTTTCCGCAGCCTTTCACAGTCGGTTGGTCAAAAACGCCCAAAAACCGTTTATGAAGGCCCTGGAAAAATTCGACCTGCAAAAACCGGAAATTCCTGTTTTTTCCAACACAAGCGCCCTGCCCTACCCCGACAAACCATATGAGGCCAGAAAACTCCTTGGCCGGCAAATTCTCTGCCCGGTGGATTTTATCGGCGTCATTACCAATATGTATGAAAAAGGTGTCCGTACATTTGTCGAGGTGGGCCCTAAAACGGTTCTCACCGGCCTTGTCAAAACGATTCTCAAAGAACACGAATGTACAGCGATGGCCCTTGATGCCTCATCTGGCAAACAGTCCGGCATCGGTGATCTTGCCCGCACGCTGGGCCACATCGCAGCGCTTGGATACCCGGTAAAACTCGAGCATTGGGAGGAAAACAATAACAAACCTTTCCGCAAACAATTGATAAGTCTGCCGATCAGCGGCGCAAATCTGAATGGTTCCACCGGCAGCATGTTTGAATCACCCACCTTTCAATCAAACGATTCGGGCGCAACTCCTGCCGATCACAAAAACATTGTTTCCCGCAAAAAACAGGTGACCGGTTCGAATAATCAGTGGGCCGACGCAGTATCACGCAACAAAGACCCAGCCTCAACCACATACCGTTCTGCCAAATGCTCACATAGGGCATCTGCAGATTCAATCAATAACAACACGCCACCTTCTAAAGATGCAAATGCTATGAAAACAGATAACACCAACGAGCCCCAATTTATTCATGAAACACTGAGAGTCGTCCAGGAAGGCCTTAAGTCCATGGAAACGCTCCAGAACCAGACAGCCGAAACCCATAAAATTTTTCTGGAAACCCAGACCCAGGCTGGCCGAACACTTCAGGAGATGATACAAAGTATACGATCTCTGGCCGAGGCGGGCATGGGAAAGTCAACCCCTGACTGTTCTCAAGTGCCTGCCGGGGCTGTATCCCAGATTTTTAAAAACCGGGCAGTATCTTCAGATAATTCAGGCAAGAGCGATGTCCCGTATCAATTGCCGACACAGGAAATAAAAGCGCCCATTACGCAACCTCAAAAAAAATCATCTGAACCCCGGATCACGGAAAAATCGAAAAAATCGGATCAGGCGATTGCCGGTCCCCCAGGTGCCCTCGCCGACACACTGCTGGAAATTGTGGGCGAGCTCACCGGGTATCCCATGGAGATGCTCGGCATGGAGATGGATATCGAGGCTGACCTGGGCATCGACTCCATC
>Ga0307990_1004338_pt1 | contig 10459 bp, 5 predicted proteins | sample EllFjometagen129_FD_203168 | JGI IMG/M metagenome (GOLD analysis project Ga0307990, IMG submission 203168) | Marine microbial communities from Ellis Fjord, Antarctic Ocean - #129 | ecosystem: Environmental > Aquatic > Marine > Unclassified | place: Southern Ocean | collected 2014-10-08
CCGAGGGTTCGGGGGGCGCGCTTGTGGCAAAATATGAACGATGCGGAGCGCGGCGGTCTCGGAGAGACCCGCCCTACCTTTACTTTCCAATGGTTGGAAAAACTGTAGCCGCCCCGAAGCTTCGGGGCGGAGGCGGGGACTTGATGCGAGCTACGCTCCGCTACTGTGGGGGTGAGTCTTTCGGCCGTTGTGATCACAATTTGGAGGTGGGTCGGTTGGCGGGAGCGCTGGCGAATGAGGGGTTCGGGACCGAACCCATGTTCAATGTTAAGGTTCCACCGTCGGTGATCATTTGGTGTGTGATGTACCCCTGAGTGTATGGCTGTCCGTTGTAAGTGGCCGACTGGATGTAGATGTTTTGGTCGGAGTTGTTTTTGGCTTCGAGTGTAAAGGTTTTGTCGTTTTGCAGAGTGATCACAGCGCGGTCCACGACGGGGCTGCCCAGCACGTATTTTCCAATGGCTGGATGAACCGGATAGAATCCCATTGCGGAGAAGATATACCAGGCAGAGAGTTGCCCGCAGTCTTCGTTTCCGCACAGGCCATCGGGACGGGCTGCGTATTGCGTTCTCAAGATCTTTCGAACCGTTTCGGCGGTTTTCCACTGCTGGCCCGCAAATGCATAGAGGTAGCTGCTGTGATGGCCCGGTTCGTTGCCGTGAGCATACTGGCCGATTAAACCGGAAATATCGGCCGAGGCACCTTTGCTCAAATCGGAGTTCATGGAGAACAGGGCATCCAGTTTGGTCAAAAATACCTCTTCGCTTCCGAACAGGCCGATGAGGCCTTCGACATCGTGTGGAACCAGCCAGGTGTACTGCCAGCCGTTTCCTTCACAGTAATCATCCCGGCGATGCAGGGAGTGGGTCGGATCGAACGGCGTTTTCCAAGAGCCGTCTGACATTCGTCCTCGCATAAACGTGGTTTCTGGGTCGAAATAGTGAGCATACGCTTTGGCGCGTTTTTGGAAATAGGCGGCATCTTTTTTCCGACCCAGTGACTGGGCCATCAAGGCAATACAGGCGTCATCAATGGCGTACTCCAGCCCTTTGGCGACCGACTCGACTTCTTTATCCGCCGGGATATATCCTTTTTTCTTTTTCAGATACCCGCCCCCCTCATGATTTTTCAGGGCGCTGACCTTCATGGCGTCAAAGGCGAGTTTGGCATCAAATCCGTCAAAACCTTTCAGGTAGGCATCCACAATGACCGGCACGGCATGGTATCCGATCATCTCTTCGGTTTCGTTGCCCATCAGGTGCCAGACGGGCAGTTTTCCCTGCTGCTCATAAATGGCCAATAGGGTCTGGACCATATCGTCGACGCGTTCGGGTTGGGTGATGGTCATTAGGGGATGTTGCGCGCGATAGGTGTCCCACAGGGAAAAGACACTGTAGTTGTCAAACGGGGCATTCTTGTAGATTTTCTTGTCGGTGCCGCGATAGTCGCGGTTGTGATCGTTGAATAATACCGGTGCGATCATCGAGTGGTACATCGCCGTATAAAAAATGTGCTGGGTCTCGTCGGAGTCCGTTTTGATTTGAATTTTACTGAGCTGATCGTTCCATTTTTTATCGGCCTGAGCGACAACCTCTTCAAAATTCCAGTTCGGCATTTCGGCGACGATATTGCCCAGCGCATTTTCGATGCTGACCGGCGAGATGGCGACTTTCAGCAGAACCGGTTCCGGGGTCGGGCTGAAGCTGAGTACGGCTTTAATGTCCTTGCCTTTTTCAGAGGTTCGTTTTGATTTTTTTCCTCCGGCGTATAGATCGACTGTTTCGATATCGTTCTGAACGGTGAGGGCAAAATAGACTCGCTGATCATCCGCCCATCCCGACGAAAATCGATATCCGCCGAAGGTCTTCTCATCGATTCGTTCCAGATACGTTTGGGTAGGTTGGTCATCTCCGTTCCCATCGTGCAGATCGATGATGACGTGACCGATCTGATTCGACGGAAACTGATAGCGGTGCAATGCCACGCGTTCGGTGGACGTCAGGTCAACGTGCACGTCATAATCATCGAGGATGACTGAATAGAAGGAGGGGCTGACCGTTTCCCGATCATGGCTGTAGCGACTGGCGTAGCCGCTGTCGGGATTGTTCAGGCTGCCTCTGTTGATTTTGATCTCCCCCGTAGTGGGCATCACCAGAATGTCCCCAGTATCGGAACACCCGGTTCCGCTCAGGTGCAGATGAGAAAATCCTCTCAACACGGTGCTTGAATAATGATATCCTGAGCACCAGTCCCAGCCTTGGTTGAAGTGATTCGGTCCCGGTTGAATGGCACCAAAGGGAACGGTGGGGCCAACGAATGTATGGCCGTGGCCGCCGGTGCCGATATATTGATCGACATACTGGGTCAGATTGGGCGAATCGGTCTGCGCTGCAAAACATACGGTTCCCAGAAGCAATCCGCTGAAAAGGGTGATCCGTCTGTATTTCATATGCTTGTTTCTTCCTGTTCCCACTATCTGACAAAAGTATGATGGGATCTTCCTGATGGAGCAGGTCAATTCGCGACCAAATACAGTCAGGAGGCGACAAATTCAGTTTATTAATACACCTGCGGGTATTCAGCAGGGCGTGATACCCATGCCAAAAATCTAGCACGGCAAAGTCGCAACCAAAGAGATATGATCAGAACCGTGCAGACTCCCGTGCGGCGGCCCTGCTAGCGGACGGGTTGGGAGCCCATGGATATTTCAAGAAGCCCGCCCTGCATCAGTTGTTCATGCGTGAAAAATAAGTCGGTCAGCGGGACCTGGTTCAGCCGGGCGGATTGGATGTATTTATTATCCGGACTGTTGTTGCTCACACGGATCACAAATTGTTTTCCGTCTTTCAACGGGATGACCACTTCGTCGAACAACGGGCGTCCCAGCGAGTATTTCGGCAATCCGGGACAGAAGGAATAAAAGCCCATGGCGTTGAGCACATACCAAGACGACATGGCTCCGCAGTCCTCATTGCCGGAAAGCCCGTTGGGATCATTGAAGTAGAGCGTGGTGAGGATTTGATCAACAATTTCCTGAGTTTTCCACCCCTCGCCGACCCCATTGTACATGTGGGCGACATGGTGATCCGGTTCGTTGCCGTGAGCGTATTGACCAATCATACCGGAAATATCGACCGACGCCTCTTCGCCCTCAATGGTCGAGTCGGTCGTGAACAGCTCATCCAGCTTGGCAATGAATGCCTTTCGCCCGCCCATGAGCTCGGCCAGCCCCGGCACGTCGTGGGGAACAAACCAGGTCCATTGCCAGGCGTTGCCTTCGCCATATTCAAAATCGCCGTGCCGAGAAAACTTGGGACTGAACGGGGTCTTCCAAGTTCCGTCCTGGTGTTTGGCCCGCATGAATCCAGTCTCGGGGTCGAAGTAGGCTTGATAGCGCCCGGCCCGCTCTCTGTAGATGGCTTCATCCTCCGGCTTGTCCAGCGCGGCGGCCATTTGCGCAATGCACCAGTCGTCGTAGGCATACTCCAGCCCGCGGGTGACCGAGCGCCTTTCCAGCTCGCACGGGATAAAACCGTAGGTTTCGTTGAAGAGCTTGGCTTTGGAATCGAGCCGGTCGCGAACATTGCGCGCGCTGGCGGGATAGAGAAAATCGCCGTCGTTATAGCGCGACGATTTGAGCATGGCCTGGTAGGCCGTGGGGACATCAAAGTCCCGCTGGCCTTTCGCATAGGCGTCCGCGATGACCGGCAACGCATGATATCCGAACATGGTTCCGGTGTAGTTGCCCGCCAACTCCCACTTGGGCAGCATGCCGCCCTGTTCGTACTGGGTGATCAGGGTCTTGATGAAGTCGTTGTTGATGTCCGGATCGATGATGGTCAGCAGCGGATGAAAGGAGCGGAAGGTATCCCACAGGGAAAAGACGGTGTAGATGGGCGAGCCTTCGGTGCGGTGAATTCTCTGATCGACGCCGCGATAGCGTCCATCCACGTCAGTGAAGAGGCTGGGGTTGATGGCGCAGTGGTAGAGCGCCGTGTAAAAAATGGTGCGTGTGTCTTCGGTGTTGCCTTTGACCTGAATCCGCTGAAGCCGATGTTGCCAGACATCCCGGGCCGACTGGCGAACCCAATCAAAATCCCAGTGGGCAATTTCGGCCTCCAGATTTCGTTGGGCTCCTTCGTAATCGACGGCTGAGATTCCCACCTTGGCCTGAACCTGCCGCCGGTCACTCGCGTCAAAGCGCAGCACGGCCTGCAGATTGGTGTGCCCGGTGATCCAGTTGCCCGTGGCTTCCTCCCCGTCATTAAAGAAAGAACAGGTGAACGGACGGTCGAATTTGGCGTGGAAGTAGACGTGATGATTGGCGGCCCACCCCTTCGTGCGTTTGTAGCCTTCGATTTCGGTGCGGTTGATGACACGCAATTCAGTGATGGGGTTTTCATGCCCGTGGAGCGTGTGGCCAATATCGATGATGAGGGACGCCTGCTCTCCCTCCGGAAAGGTGTAGCGGTGCATGCCCGCCCGCGGGGTGGCGGTCAGTTCGACGTTAATATCGTCGTCCAGAAGCTGAACTTGGTAATAGCCGGGCTCGGCGTGTTCGCGATCATGGCTGAAACGGCTGCGATGGGCCGTACTCGGATCCTCCTCGGTATCGCCGGGCGCGAACTGCGCCTCGTCGGTAAAGGGCATGAAGAGGATGTCGCCCATGTCGCCAATTCCTGTGCCGCTTAAATGGGTGTGACTGAAGCCAAGAATGGTTTGGTCGGTATAGTGATAGCCGCTGCTGGCGTCCCATCCGATGGTGCGGGTATCCGGGCTGAGTTGTACCATGCCGTACGGTGTAGTCGCCCCCGGAAAGGTATGGCCATGGCCGCCGGTTCCAATGAAGGGGTCGACACAATCGACAGCCAGCTTGGCGTCGGCCGCCATTGCCATTTGACCCAACCCCGCCAGCAGACCGATGCCGGCATACAAACCTCTTTTAACCATGCAAGTTCTCATCCGGATGTCTCCTTATGGTCGAGGCTACTGCACACCCCAGTTGCGATTCGGGCGCTCGCCGAGTTCCAAAAATAGGGTTCCACCCGCCATGATTGCAGCGTGCGAAATAAATGGAGTGTTCAACGGCTGCCCGTTCAGCTCGGCCCGTTGGATATATTTGTTTCGGGCGCTCGCTCCAGGCGCCAGAATCTGGAACACCTTACCCTCTGGCAGATTGATGGCGACTTTGGAAAAAACCGGACTGGTAATGGTGTATACCGGATCGCCTGGGGTCACCGGGTAAATCCCCATGGACGTGAGCACCACCCAGGACGACATAGCGCCTCCGTCTTCATCGCCGGGAATGCCGAAGATGTTGTCTTTGAACCAGACATCCAACAAAAAGCGGGTGCGTTGCTGGGTCTTCCAGGGGGCCCCGCAGTAGTTATAGAGATAAGGGATATGGAAGGACGGCTCGTTGCCCATCGCAAACTGCCCCACCATGCCCGTGGAATCCGGCCCCGTGGCATAGAAGCGATAACTGTCTTCACCCAGCGATTCGCGGAAGAGCTGATCCAATCGATCCGCCATGGCCTGATCTCCTCCCAGCAGCTCTTTCAATCCCGCCACATCGTGCGGCACCAGCCAGGCATAGGTCCAGCCGTTGTTCTCCGCATAGTAGTCGCGGTAGCCCTGCCCGCCGCCCGACTTGGGATCCATATAGATCCAATCGCCTTTCGCATCTTTAGGCATGAACAGCCGAGCGTCCGGATGCCATAGTTTTTTATACTCCTGACTGATTCGGGCGAACATCTTCTGGTCCTCTGTACGACCCAGCTCCCCGGCCCACTCGGACATCACCCAAGCATCGTAGCTACGCCCCAGACTGATCGCCACACTCTGGCGGCGTTCGAACCGATCCACCAGCGAGACCGTGTCCCTCACTCCCGGCAGCAGACCCGGCATATATCCCAGCTCGTCAATGGCCTCATCCAGCTCGCACCTGGGCGTGCCCTGCCGCCAGGGGATCCACGTTCCTTCAGTCAGGTTTTTACGCACGCCGTCATACGCCGCCTGCAGATCAAAATTTGTCAGGCCCTTGCGGTAGGCATCCAGAAAAAGGGACGAGGAGTGATAGCAGGTCATCGCCGGGTGATTGCCGTCCAGCTGGGGAAAGGTGGGCATCCAGCCACTCTGGCGGTACATCTCGACATAAGAATTCAGGATATCTTCCTGCTGAGCCGGCGCGATGATGGTTCGCAACGGGTGCTGCGCGCGAAAGCTGTCCCATACCCAGTCGTCTACATAGAACGGCCGGTCGGAATTGTGGACTTTTTGATCATAGCCGCTGAAATAGCGGCCTCCTTCATTAATATCAACCATCCGCTCGTGCGCCTTGTACAAGGCGGTATAGAAGGTGCGGCGCTGCGCCGTCGTTCCTCCTTCTACTGCGATTTTCCCCAACGCCACATCCCATGCCTGGCGGGCGGATGCGCTCACTTCATCAAAATTGTTGCTGGCCACTTCCTTTTCAAAGTTGACCCGCGCCTGCGCCGCACTGACGTACGAAACCGCGTATTTCATTTGCAGAGTTTCCGGAGCGTCACTTGCACATTGGATACTCAACCGCCCGGCCTCGGGGGTGATTTGGACAGAACGCACCGCCTGCCCCTGGGCATCGGTCACTTCGCCGTAACACCAAACAGACAGGGTAACCGTGCCAAGGCTTGGGCTGCGATTCTGATGCTGGCGGTCCTCAACCAGAGAAAACACATGGCCTTCTGCTGAAGCCTTCATCGTATGGCCACCGGAAATCAAAATATTCTTTTCTGTGCCCGCCGGAAATTCGAAACGATAGATTCCCGCCTTTTTCCCTGGCGCAAACCCCACCGTGATATCCTTCTCGATCAACACCGTTTCATAGCGCCAGGGATGCATAATTTCGAGATCATGATCCACCGCCATCGACTGCGTCCAGTCCTCGGGCATCATCGGCCCCGTGGACACCCGAACTCTAAACATGCCAGCCTGCCGATGGCTGATCACCTGCAGGGGAAAAGCCTGTATCTGGTCGCTGAGATAACTATCCCTGATCGGGAAAACCCGCAGCATCTGATTTGGCTGTTGGAAGGTGGGATAGGTGGGTTTCAGATAGGGTGCCACATTACCAATTCGCGGATCAACATAATCCGCGGGGGCCGCCCGGCCCGCAAAAACCGGCAAACAAAAGATCGAGATCAGGACAAAGGGGTGCATTGCATATTTCATATTGTTTCCTTTTTTAAAAACCACGGACCGCAGACAAGCGGCGGGATCAACCGACCGGTACGGGCTCGTCTACTTCCGTTGGAACGGGCGCCGCTTGTTCTTCAGCGGGCTTGGATTCTTTTTTGACAGGTTCAGCTTCGTCCGCTTCAGCGGGAACGGAGTTCGTTTCCACAGGAGCAAGTTCTTCTTTGGCAGGAACCGGCTCCGCTTCGGCAGGCTCGGGCTCGACCACTTCCGCCTGAACAGGCGCCTCTTCGGCGACAACAGGCTCTTCTTTGGCGAGCTCGAGTTCGTTTTTGGCAGAAGCCGGCTCCTCCGGCGAAGCAGATACAATCCACTCTTTTACAAACCCGGGCAAGTAGGGCTTAATTTTCCCGTAATCCACCCGGTAAAACTCAAAAATAAAGCAGCATTCAAAAAGTAGCACTAGCAATACGCCGAGCACCGCCAGCGTGGAAACCAGATCAAATCGTTTATAGGAGCGTTTTTCTTTCACAGGTAGCAGTCTGTCCGTTTCAGTTTATACTTTCAACTCCAAACGCTTTTCGGCATCCTGCGCACTTTCAAATCTTAATCTTACTCCTAATCCTAATCTTAATCTGGGAGTACGATTAAGAGTAAGATTATGATTAAGAGGATATAGATATGAAACCAAATGACTATCATGTTTCGATGGATGTGCTGGCCTCGCTGTGCAAACGCCGCGGCTTTATTTTCCAAACCTCGGAAATCTACGGAGGCATCAACGGCTTCTGGGACTACGGCCCGCTCGGCGTGGAGCTGAAACGCAACATCAAAGAAAGCTGGTGGAAAGCAGTTGTGCAGACCCGCGAAAACGTGGTCGGCCTCGATAGCTCCATCATCATGCACCCGAAAGTCTGGGAAGCCTCTGGCCACATCGGCAATTTTAAAGATCCCATGGTCGACTGCCGCGAAACCAAATCCCGTTACCGCGCCGACCAAATCCTCGTCTTCAAACACAAATCCGACGACACCACCCTCATGTTCGCCTATCCCGAAGATGAAGAGGCCCCCGCCAAGCGCGTCAAAAAAATCGCCAAGCAAAACGCCGAAGACTACGAAGTCGTCCCCTTGCTCGACATCCCGCTCGACAACTACGACCGCCTCGTCGGCCCCGAAACCAATGAGCCGGGAACCCTTACTGAGCCGCGCGCCTTCAACCTGATGTTCAAAACCTTCGTCGGCCCGGTCGAAGAAAGCTCCAACGTCGCCTACCTACGGCCCGAAACCGCACAGGGCATCTTCGCCCAATTCGGTAACGTGCTGGCCACCGCTCGCCAGAAGATCCCCTTCGGCATCGCGCAGATCGGCAAAGCGTTCCGCAACGAAATCAACCCGCGCAACTACACCTTCCGCTCGCGCGAATTCGAACAAATGGAGCTCGAATTTTTCATCGCGCCCGGCACCGATGCTGAACAACACGAATATTGGGTTTCCGAACGCCTGAAGTGGTACGGCAAAGTCGGACTGCCCGAAGGCCGCATGCACCGCGACATTCACGAAGGCGACGCCCTCGCCCACTATGCCAGCGCCTGCACCGATATCCTATACGACTTCCCCTTCGGCACACAGGAGCTCGAAGGAATCGCCGCGCGTGGAAACTTCGACCTCACCCAGCATCAGGAATGCAGCGGCAAAAAACTCGAATACCTCAACGACGAAACCAAAGAGCGCTACATCCCGCATGTCATTGAGCCATCAGCCGGGGTCGACCGCATCGCGCTCGCCCTGCTCTGCGAAGCCTACCGTGTTGAATGGATTCCCAAAGGCGACACCGGCGGCGAAGTGCTCACGGCCAAGCCGGGCGTCGACCGCGCACCGGAAGGCTACGAAGCCCGCACGGTTCTGCGCTTTGCTCCGTGCATCGCGCCGTACAAAGTGGCCGTCTTCCCGCTGCTCAAAAACAAAGAGGAACTCGTCGGCAAAGCCCGTGAAGTGTTTGAACAGCTCAACGAACGCTGGACCTGCTTCTACGACCAAGCCGGTGCCATCGGCCGCCGCTATCGCCGTCAAGACGAAATCGGAACACCGCTGTGCGTCACCATCGACTTCGATACCCTCGAAGACGACACCGTCACCGTTCGCGACCGCGACACCATGGAACAGGTCCGCATGCCCATCAGCGAGCTCGGAGCAACCATTGCGGAACGCGTGAAATTCTAACCGCGAATGAACGCATAGATCACAAAGAGGCGGGGCCAAACGGCTCCGCCTTTGCTTGTTTGATCACGAATGACCGCGAATCGACGCGAATCTAAGATGGTGGAGCGCGACCTCTGGGCTCGTTTTCCAAGCATTGGAAAAGTTGATGAGTGCAGGCTCCGTATTCTTCCAATCATTGGAAACTCTTTGCCGACAGTCCCATGAACCTACTAGATATTCTCTCAATATGAACATTCTCGGCCGCCACAAAGACTCATCGCTCGCTCAACGTATTCTTGCAATCCGCGAATTTGATTACACAGGAAGATTCCAAACCCTGTGGGACTCCTTCTCTGGCTTAGAAGATGATCATTTCTGGAATGAGGTCGACAATGACCCTGACTCTAGGATTTGGGAAATGATGACGGCTTTTCTTTTAAAAAATGAGGGCTACAGCTTGGCCAGCGCTGATAAAGGCCCCGACTTCATCGCTTTCCGTAATGGCTCCCGAATGATGTATGTGGAAGCTGTAGCCCCCGGCCCTGGAGCCCCCAACAAGCCCGACTCAGTTCCCAAGATCGACTTTTCAAACGCCAGAGCATCGCGTGTACCAGAAGAACAAATCCTCCTTCGTCTCCGAGGAGCCATACGCACTAAAATGGAACACCACGCCGAGCACATCAAAAATAATAGTGCGAATGCGGACACCCCTTTTGTAATCGCACTCGGAGGGATAAAGCTTTCACCAAGAGTTCGTGGCATGAAGCCCCATGCTGGAGTTCAAATTCTACTAGGAGTTGGACAATATTATCTAACCATCAACTCAACCAACGGCGCAATAGTAGATAGTGGATTTGAGTATCGTCCTAAAATCAAAAAAACGAATGCTTCCGCCGTCAGCATGACTCCATTTATGAATGAGGAGCATTCTCTCCTGTCTGGAGTGCTTTACAGTGCTAGCAGTTTTTGGTCCCTAGATTTTGATCCATTGCGCGATTCGGCATTCATCCAAAACCCGTTTGCCAAGAATCCATTGCTAGCCTCTGCATTTAAGTCAATCGACCACCTCTGGACCGTTGCATCAATG
>Ga0307990_1004341_pt1 | contig 10455 bp, 8 predicted proteins | sample EllFjometagen129_FD_203168 | JGI IMG/M metagenome (GOLD analysis project Ga0307990, IMG submission 203168) | Marine microbial communities from Ellis Fjord, Antarctic Ocean - #129 | ecosystem: Environmental > Aquatic > Marine > Unclassified | place: Southern Ocean | collected 2014-10-08
GTCGCGGCCTTTCCCTACGGGTTATTCGGATTATTGCACGGCTTCTTTCGGTGGAAACCGGAGAGAATGTCAGATACCTTTCGATCGGCAGCGTGCCTGACGCTTTTGATAATCTGGTACCCTCACATACTGCCGGGAATTTATGTCCATGCCCTCTTTCGTTTCCCTCTTTTTACACAGATCCTTGACCTCGGCGGTGTCCCGCTTCTCCTCTTTCTTTTCAACCTGATCAACTGGCTCTTTATATGCCTTGTCCTTCGAATGCGAAAAAGACAATCCATAGTTCCCGTAATGGTGACCCTGGTAGCCATCCTGTGTGCTATTACAGGATACGGCACATACCGCCTGGGCGAATTTCACAGGCAGATGATGGGTGCCGATGGCGGGCAAATTATCAGGATTGCCTCTATTCAGCCCAATATAGAAAAACTGAAGAAACATGCCGATGTTCCGCAGGAGGAAAGGGTCAGCCTCTATAAATCATTGACTGAACTCACTGAAAAGGGTTTGGATAGATATCCCGGCGCCGAATTGGTTGCCTGGCCGGAGGTCCCCCGGAGCATCCCCTGCGACTGCGGCGACGACAACATAAAAAAGATAGCGGCCATGGTGAAAGAATCGGGTGTCCCCCTTATCTTTTCCTGCATATCCTGGGGGGAAGAGGAGCGTGCCGACGAGTATTACAATTCGGCCATGATGATCGATCCGGCGGGGACATGCGGTCCCCTCTATCGAAAGCACATACTGCTCCCCTTCGGGGAATACCTCCCCTTTGAAAAGAGATTTCCCTTTCTCCGCAGGATCTTTCCGGGAGTACTCAAATATGTGAGGGGTACTGAAACGGTCCTCTTTGAGGTGACGGGGGGGAAACGCATTATCCCCACACTCTGTTATGAGGTTGTGTTCTCCGGGCTGGTCCGAGAATTTGTACAGGCGGGAGGAAATGTTCTCCTCAATCTGGCAGACGATATATGGTTTGGAAACAGTGACGCGTCGGCCATCCATCTCGCCCTCGGGACATATAGGAGTATCGAGTACCGCATACCGCTGGTACGGGTGACGAACAGTGGAAACGGCGTCTTTGTACAACCTACGGGGGAAATAGTTCCCGGTTCCAGAACGCCCCTTTCTCGTCAGGCCGTTACCTCGTACCCCCTCTTCATACCACAGGAACGTTCGCTCTATTATCGTATCGGTGATCTGTTCCTCTGGATTCTGACAGTTATATGGTCTATTGATGCAGTGGTGACTGCCACGCATCGTCGCAGTTTGCGGGATCGAAAGAGAGATATTCTGACTTCTTTATAAACAGCACCGCTATGCAGACACCTCGGCATTATAATGGAAAGTAACTTGTTGTGTGGCGTGGGGCCTCTGTGCCCCACAGACTGGTTGCCCGCTGAGGGGCAACGCTACAATACATTTGCAAATGTAAGTTACTTGAAAGATGGAATATGATGGGCGTACATGCGGGTAAATACTTCACGGATAAAGAGAGGCGCAGTCAAAAAAGAGGCCCTCTGCTTGTAGCGCTGTATTTCGGTATCATGATTTTTGTTGTCACAATAGTCGCACTCACCGCCTATCACCCTGCTTCCGATAACCTTTTGCGCGGCCTCACCCGCGAAAACGGTCTCTTCGAATGGGGCAGTGTTATGATACTTTTGGTCCTCTCGATATATTCTTTCAGGATGTTTTTGGTAACTCTAAAGAAAGACACAAATCCTGGCAATCTCTATCGCCTGATTTTTTTATGTGTGTCTATACTTTCCCTGCTGGCGGCATTAGAAGAAATCAGCTGGGGGCAGCATATCATTAAGTTCAAAGCGGCAGACATCTTAACGAACTATAACCTGCAGGGGGAAGCCAACATCCATAACCTGATTCCGGCCACCCTCTTCAATGGCATTATCTTTGCCTTTGTCTACATCTGCTTCATTTTTATGCCGGCCCTGTACCGCATTTTCCGTTTCACGGTGCCGCCATATGTGTTGAAACTCTTTCCGTCGACTCACACGATGCTGATCTTCGCTTTTGCCTCTTCTCTCCAGGCCTATTTCTCTTACAATATAACGTACCTGGACACAGCCGCCCTGTGGTCGGGTCTGATCCTGCTGTCGGTCATGATATTCACGGAGAAAAAGCCGCTGTCTGCGGGCGAACTGATCCACCTGGCCTCTGTAATGGCTTGCGCTCTCTTCTTTATGCTGAATCACGGGATTTTCGATTACAACAACATGCAGTACGAGATACGCGAGGCGATCATAGCCTATGGAGCCCTGGTATGGTTTTATAACTGGACAGCAGGGCTGGCTTTCAAACAGTCAAGTACTTGCGGCAATTCTGTGAATATCAGGGTGAGACAGTGACATGCTATGATGTGTCGCAGGTATTCCTTTTCGTTTACCTGATTCCAACCACAGCGGAATGGCTCACTCAACTCGCGCGGCACCTATATATGACACATATTTCCTATTCACGCTCATTCCGCTGCATATATACTTTAGCGGTACCGTCTCCCGGCCTTGGTTGGGGATAGTAAAAATTTATGCGGAAATAGACATTATTCTTCACTACGTACCAGTAATTATGACCGAAATTCATATCTCGCTCGTACGTAGCTTCTCCCGCATATCCACCCCAGGGATTATACAGTTTGACCGTGGCTTTCAGGTGAGATCTCGTTCTGTGAGTGGCCGTTGTCCATCCCCCCAGGGAATGAGAATAGTTGATCTTAATGTTTTGTATCACATGTTCGCCCGCATACCAGACATTCAGGTATGCCGTGGGATAGTCAGGGGCGGTGGTCCCGTATTCGATATGAGCGGGGCATGATCCTTTTCCTACAAAATAATGAGGTTTGTCCCAATTTAATTGTATGTCTGATCCCGACGAAAAAGCATGGTTAGGACATAGTGTGAACAGAAACAAGACTCCGACACCTGTCAGTAACAAACTAAAAAAACGTAATTTGCCTCTCATGATTTCCTCCTTGAGTGATTAAAAGAATAATCGGTTGAAAGTAGGTCGCACAGTACAATCAGGATGCCATGATATAACCATGGAATGGCGAGGCATTGCAAGCAAATAATAAGGCTATTGGCACATAACTTTCACACATCAAAACAGGGATATTAAAAGCGAAATAGGATATATGTGTATCTTGACGGGGGAAGTCTCTTTAGGAATTAAATGCTATGCATGACCAAAGGCGGGAGCCCACATAAGGATAAATGTCTCATAATGTATATACAATTATATCGCAATTAGTATGGGATATTTATCAGACAGGGTCTGATTCCTACAGCTCATAGAGCGTTTCATCGACCGATGGGCGTAACGGTCTTTTCCCTTTGCCTCCTCTGCTTTCCATGGAAAAGGGGTCTTCATTTTCGAGTATGTCACCCATCTCTTCTTCGATCTTTTCCGGGTCCTCACCCCCTTCTATACGGTTCAGGGCCTCTTCCATACCCGAACTGAGATTCAGGCCGGTGGCATCGGAGAGTTTGCGCATCATGGAGACGGTCTGGCGGGGATCATTCTCATCAATACTCTCCGCCTCTCCGGCAAGTATCGCCATGGCCTTTTCCATTCTGGACTCATCGAAGGGCGGCATGCCGTCCTCTTCCGATTCGCCCTTCCCCGAAGATATGGTGGAAAAGACAGACATCTGCCGCTCCAGTTTCACCGTCTTGCATCGGGGACAGAAGGGTATTGTTTCGGTATTCACGGACCGTGAAAAGAAATTATATATGGTGTTGCAGTCACCACAGTAGAACTCATAAATCGGCATGACAAAACCTCGCGGTTAATTTTGAAGAGAATTTATACCACCATTACCGGGAAAATCAACCCTATCTTTTTTGTCTATCCTCCGAAGCCGTGCGATCCGTTCCGTGAGGTGGGGATGGGAATAGTGAAACCAGGCGTAAAGAGGATGGGGGTAGAGGTTTGCAAGATTATCCTTCGCCAGTCGCCTCAGGGCATCGGCGAGATATGCTGTGGTCCCCATAAGTCGGTTGGCGTAATCGTCGGCCTCTCGCTCGTATTTCCTTGAAAGCGACGAACCCAGGGGTTTCAGGAAAAAGGCGAGGGGTCTGAAGAGGACGGAGAGGAGGAAGAGCCCCACATAGAGCATGAAATTCTCAAAACCGAAGGTCTCGTACATGAGCGGCCATTCTATGAGACGATAGGCGATGTAGAACAGTATGAGGGAAATGATTTCTATGAATATCAGCTGCTTGACGATATGCCGTTTCTTCCAGTGCCCTATCTCATGTGCCAGCACAGACAACAGTTCTTCATGGGTGTGAGAAGCGATGAGCGTGTCGAATAAAACAATGCGTTTCGTTTTTCCCAGTCCCGTAAAATAGGCATTGGAATGTCGACTCCGCTTTCCTGCATCGACCTGAAATATCTCCTTGACATGCAACCCCGACTTATCGGCGAGATTAAGGACCTTTTCTCGTAATTCCTCATCGGAAAGGGGTACAAATTTATTGAAGAGGGGAGCGATCAGCACAGGATACATCCACATGATAAAGAGTTGAAAGAGTGCAAAGAAGAGCCAGCCCCAGAACCACCAGCTATGCGGGAAATATCTGAGGAGTGCGAGGAAGGAACCGAGAAGAATCCCTATAAATACAAGGGAAATAAGAAGCCCTTTCATGAGGTCTGCAATCCAGAGTTTAAGTGTTATGGTGCTGAAGCCGTGCCGCTTTTCGATGCCGAATGTGCTGTATAGATCGAAGGGGATGTCAAGGATGAACCCGACTGCCGCTGGACCGGCGAAAAATATCAGCCCCGACAGTATAAAATTCAGATCCAGTGAGGCGATAACGGCAACGTACCAGGGGAGGACACCACTCAGCAGGATGAAAAGGAGTACGGCGTCGTCGAAAAAGGAGACCACAGAACCGAATCGGGAAGAGTCCGCCGTATAGGCCGTCATCTTCGAAAGCGTATCATTATCCAGTTCTCCCTCGAATTCTTCAGGAACGGTATTGCCGAAACGTCGCAGGTTTCCGACGTTCATTCGTGACAATATCCATTGGAAGAGAGAACTGCCAATAAAGAGGATAAGAAACGCCCACAGGAGTATATTTGATTGAATCATTCAACGAACCTTTCATTATTTCAGAAAATGGCAAAGGACGTTTTTCCATGCGATTCTATATTACGTAAATAATCAAAAATTGCAAGGTCTGAAGAAAGCAAACAGGCAGTCATTGCCTAAACAAAATCCTTGACTTTTCATATAATGGGTGTCTCATTAAACCCTTAATTTTTCTGTGATTTAAACTCATAATCAGAAGTCTTAATTCTTTACCGTAAATAAAGAGGGAATTATGATCTGAAGAAAACACATACCCTGTATTCTTAAAAGAATATGGGGTATTTTATTTGCGAGGCAGAAATCTTTTGGTGTGTTACATAGTTTCTGTATAATACCCCCATTAAATGACGTGTTTCATAATTTATGTTGCATTACAGTAACTTATAATTATTTTTGTTGTAATTAATATATGTATTACAAAGCTAGTTCAGCTATGTTTGGTTTTTATACAGAAAGTATATGAACACTGTTCGGCCGCCATCAAATAATCACCGAGATAAAAAATTCGCCCAGAATGGTAGAATGAAAATCAGCCTGTGAAGGAATGGAACGCTCTTAAACCACTAACGAGAATATTGTTGGATATGGGGGCGGAAATTTTCCATAGAGTAATGAAGTAATCATGGAGGTTTTATTTCTCAATTATTTAAGAGCTTCCCACCCTGTTCCACCTGAAGACAAAATTTGAATATTGCCTAAAAACGTGTTATTTGTCATAACACTCATCCGATACACCCTAAAAAAGGAGAAGACCATGAGACCTACTGTTGTTCAAAAGTTGTTTCCCGCTTTTCTCGCCTTGGTGCTGATCATCATCGTTCCATCAACGGTATTTTGCTCGGGTAGTAGTCCCCCGAAGATCACCTTCAAAAACCACACAACAAAGGCGATCTTCATCACTGCCGCAAATTGCCATACCAGCTACTACACGAACGGAGGCGTTCCGGTAAAGCTCTCTGCCGGTCAGAGCTTCTCTGACGACTATGGAGGATGCTTCGACGCCTCGATCGATGGCCGGGGGGGGCAGTGCAACTCGCCGCGCTTCAGTAGCAGGCACACGCAAGGCACATTCAAACTTTATGCCGAGCAGTGTGGATGGGAACCCAACAAAGATGCCTGGGCAGATATCTACTGGGGAATCGACGGCGGCGGGAACGTGACCATCCATATCCAAGACGTTTCCGATATCGTTGGCTACTAGCGTCAATCGTGCCCGACCCTGGAAAGGAAATGTAGGTCATTCTCACTGTTAATTACAGGAGGGCATATACCTCGCTTCGCAAGGGTCTGTTTTGTTATAATCAACTGAACTAAGAGGCTTTTATCAATTGAATACTATGAGAGGGAAGACATAATGAAACGGTTTTTCAAATGGGCGGTAGTCCTGTGTTCTGTAATCGGGATTTTCATTGTGGTCGACAGTCTGCTGAACAAGGCATCGGCACGGGATAATGCCTACAAGATAGAGTTCAACAATGTCGACTATGCTAGGGGCGTAAGGGGGGTTCAGATTAAAATAGGTCAGGTCTTGTATAACGGCGTTGCCCCATACAGAAACAAATATGAAAACCCCATAAATCTCATGCCAGGAGACAGTTACACTGTCGTTATTGATGACAATCAGCCCCCCATATGCGATGTGATGTGGATCAGCGTCCTCATTTTTAATAATATGGTGGGATGGGGCGGTGTGACAAATAAACAATTTAGGATCAGGCCCTGCAAAAGTGGATATGTTTTCATCAGGAGTGACGGCAGCGTTACTTTCCAACAGGGATATTAGTATTTAAGATGAACCCGGGGTTAGGTATATAAACCATTAAAGGCATTGAACCAAATTTCGGTGACTTCATGCCCACGGGAAGGCCAAGTCACAACTTCGGGATGCCGGAAATGATCTTTAGCGTTAAGATCAAAAACTGAGCTGCCCATTTAGAAACGATCCTTTGTACGATAGATGCGAGAGCAGAAATGTGCGTCTATGTAATTTTTATGAAGTCCAATGTATTCTTTGCAAACTGTATTTCAGGATAATTATCTGAAATTAATTTATCCTTGAATTCCCAAATTATATTGTATAGATCTTAAAAACAATTCAATAACATGTCCTCGTCCTTCCTTTTAAGATAAACATCATTACGTTATTCATCGAGGGACGATTTTTTTCCGAAAATCATTTTCAAAAGGGGAACATCATGAAGAGTAGATTTGCATTCTTCGGCGATCGGTACAAATTTTTCAATGTGGCTTCTGTCCTTATAATCGGCCTCTCTTTTGTTTCTATCCTTTCCCAGCCCTCCTGTGTCCAGGCGAGGAACATTAAGGTGGGAATCATTGATTGTTACAGCGGCCCGGCGGCGGTTTATGCGAATGATGCCTTAAAGGGGTTTAAACTCGCATTGGAAGAGATAAGCAAAGAGGGTGTTGTCGGCAGCAAAATCGACTTTACGACGCGAGACACTGAATTCAAGGTGGATATTGCGCTCACAATGGCCAGAGAGCTTGTCATGAGAGAAGATTGCGATGTCCTGGTGGGTGTCATCAACAGCGATGCGGCCATGGCGGTATCGGAAAGGGTCGCAAAAATAGAAAAAGTTCCATTTATTGTCTGGACTGCAAAAAGCGATCGAATTACCGGTGAAAAGGGGCATCGGTATGTATTTTCCACGAGTGAAAATACGGCCATGATCGGTAAGGCCGCTGGAGTGGCACTTTCCAGGAAACCCTACGTGAAATACTGGGTTGCCGGCGATGACTATGAGTATGGACATGCCATCGGCAAGACTGCCTGGCAAAATCTGAAGCAGTCTAAGCCGCATGTGGAAAAAATCGGAGAATCCTGGTGGAAACCGGGAGAACCGGACCTCATTCCTTATATTGCGTCGATTCTTGCCGCGAAGCCGGATGCCGTCATATTCTGTACCGGCGGCGGAAGTATGATCAACATTATGAAGGCGGTCAAAGCTACCGACATGGCCCGGAAAGTTCCCATCTATATTCACAGCGCCACCGACCCCGCAATTCTCGAACTGCTCGGCGGGGAAGCGCCCGAAGGCGTTATGGGAACCACGGACTATCACTTCTATTATCCCGATAGGCCTGAAAACCGCACCTTTGCAAAAGACTATGAAACCAGGTACGGAAGGCCTCCCAGTTCTTCGACCTTTCACGGCTATATCACGGCAAAATTCATTGCAGGGGCTTTTCAAAAGGCAGGATCGCGCGACAAAGAAAAATTTATAGATGCGCTGGAAGGCCTAAAGGTTGACAGTCCTGCTGGCAAAATCGAAATGCGGCGATGCGATCATCAGGCCGTGCTTCCCATGCACCTGGGCATAACGAAAAGGGAACCGGGCAGGGATCACATCATTGCTTCGGACATCATAACACTGACCGGAGACGAGGTGATGCCCAGCTGTGAAGAGATCATGAAGGCGCGCGGAAAGTAAGACCGAGAAGACGTCTCTGTTATCGGGTTGCAGGGGAATTGGGAATGTCACTGGTCTGAGCCTGAAACATTGGATCAAACAATCCATGAAAGATTCTCCCGGATTTCCCCATGTTTTAGCCGCGGTAGTGAAATGGGTGCCGTGCAGTTTTCATTCATTTCGATGACTGTTCGGGAAATCATTTATCTTGTATGAATTGTTGTACCGCGATATACAGTATCTTATAAATACTTACATACAGGTGGATCGCGATGATAGAGGAAGTAAAAGCGGGAGATGTTCTCCGGGCAACCATTTCAACGGTTGCCTTTGGTGGAGAGGGAATAGCCAGGATAGGGAACATCGTTGCCTTCATCCCCTTTACGGTAGATGGTGATGTGGTTGACGTGACTGTCACTGAGGTGAAAAAAAACTTCATCCGCGGCGAACTTAAAGAAATCATTGAGCCGTCACCGCACAGAGTAGGGCCTCGATGTCAATATTATGCCATCTGCGGCGGGTGCCAGTATCAGCATATATCATACGATCATCAGCTTACCATCAAGGAAGGACAGGTCAGGGATGCATTTCAAAGAATCGGGAAGTTTCCCGATCCGCCGGTGAGGGAAATCATGCCGTCACCTGAAACATACCATTACCGGGGGAAAGCTGATTTTCACTGTGACCTCAAGCAAAAAATCATTGGATTTATGGATGTGGCCGGTGGCACCCTTGTCGATGTAGAAAATTGTTCTCTCGTGGATGAATCGATCAATATAGAACTGGAGAAACTGCGTTCGAAAATACATTCAGAAGATGAGAGTCCCCTTCGCGGGAAGCGATGCACCCTCTGGTCTGACACTCCATACAGGGCAGACAAATATATCATGCGTCGTGTCATGGATCGTGACCTCCGTATTCCCTACAAGGGATTTTTCCAGGCAAATTCAGCCCTTACAGACAAACTCGTAGAGAGTGTCCTTTCCATGACCCAGTCTTCATCCGCGGAAGTGATCCTCGATTGCTACTGTGGATCGGGACTTTTTGCACTTTTCCTTGCGGAGCACGCAGGAAAGGTCTTCGGTATCGAGATAGACAGAGAGGCCGTCGATTGCGCCAGACACAATTTTAAATATAATGGATATAAGAATGGCCAGTTTTTGAAAGGGAGTGTAGTTGACATACTGAAAAGAACATTTGTCAGGGAGAAAATTCCTATCGACACGATCCTCCTCGATCCACCCCGCGAGGGTTGTCCAAAGGGGGTGCTTGACCGGCTTTCCCGCCTGAACCCGTCACAGGTGATTTATGTCTCATGCAACCCGGCGACACAGGCCCGCGATATCAAATATCTAAGGGAAAAGGGATTCTCCCTGAAAGCACTCCAGCCCATCGATATGTTTCCCCAGACCAAACACATCGAGGTCATTGCTCTTTTAGAGATGAATAGCTGAGGGGTACGGTAAAAGAAAAACATCTTCATTAATTTTTAACATTCCCCATATATTCGGTAATGAACGCTCACCCGCTATCAATAAGACAGAACCGTTGCTGTTATAAAGGTTGGTACACTTGGGTTTGGGATCAATAGGCTCATAACAGCCCAATTTTGTCTAAAACACCAGATCACATAACATAAAATCAAGCACTTATGGTTTTTAGCTTGGTGTTCACCTTCAAAACGTGTAGGCACACGTGTATGGTTATTATTCTTTACCTAGCATGAGTTTCCTGGTTATATTTCAGATAAGGGAACAATATATGTAAATACAGTAAGTTAGATTAATTAGATTGTATGTAAGCGTACGACCAACCCATCTTTCAATACGCTCCTCTTTGGATTATATATTCCAACCATGAACCATTTCATAGTTGGGAGCGAAAGAGATGACGCGAGAAGAGCGCACAGTC
>Ga0307990_1004342_pt1 | contig 10453 bp, 7 predicted proteins | sample EllFjometagen129_FD_203168 | JGI IMG/M metagenome (GOLD analysis project Ga0307990, IMG submission 203168) | Marine microbial communities from Ellis Fjord, Antarctic Ocean - #129 | ecosystem: Environmental > Aquatic > Marine > Unclassified | place: Southern Ocean | collected 2014-10-08
TTTGCCATGATTAAATTAGGCCTGTGGAGCATGCATGAGTCAGGGTTTATTACAGAACACGATGTAACGGTATCCACAAAGGTGGGATATGTACTGTGTGGTGGAAATGTTCTTGAATACACAAAGGTCAGCGAACAATACCTGTTGGATCTGGAAAGAGAGGCGTTTTTGAGTTTGTGCGGTGATCCAAAGACTCAAGACAGGATTCAGCACATGCTTAGCACAGGTCGACCACTTCGAAATTAATACAACTGCTAAGTAGTGAATTTGTGGTGAAAAAATGTTGCCAGGCTCAATTACTGCCGGAACATAACTTTTTGTTTAGGCATTACTTAGCTATTTATATAAAACTGTAGGGAGGAAAGTATAATGAGAGAGGCAGTGATTGTTGCTGCTTGTAGAACGGCAGCTGGAAGGGCACCTCGGGGAATATTGAAGAATACACGTCCGGAATACATGGGGACTACAATCCTCAGTGATCTGATTAGAAGGGCAGGGAACCTGGATCCAATGCTTATTGATGATGTAATTATTGGATGTACATTTCCAGAATCAACCCAGGGACTTAATTTAGGTCGTGTACTTGTTATGTCTATGGGCTGGCCTGATCGAATCCCTGGAATGACGGTCAACAGATTCTGTTCTTCAGGGCTTCAGTCTATAGCAATTGGGGCTGAAAAGATTATGTGCGGATTTTCGGATGTAATAATTGCCGGTGGTGTAGAAAATATGAGTCAGATACCTATGGGAGGCAGCATGATGTATCCAAACCCTGCCTTGGTAGATGAAAGGCCGGGGGCATTTACAGGCATGGGACTAACAGCGGAAAATGTCTCAGAACGTTATAATATGAGCAGGGAGAGGCAGGATGAATTTGGAGCAAGGAGTCAGCAGAAGGCAGAAGCTGCTTACAAGGCCGGACGTTTTAAGAGCCAGATTGTTCCTGTTAAGGTGAAAAAACAAATTAAATTGCCTAATGGATCCTTTGGATACAAGGAGTTTATATTTGATAAAGATGAGGGAGTCCGTCCAGGCACAACAAAAGAGGGTATTTCTAAGATTCGTCCTGCATTTAAAGCAACTGGAACAGTAACTGCCGGAAATTCTTCACAAACAAGTGATGCAGCGGCAGGTGTGGTTCTTATGTCTAAAGAAAAGGCCAAAGAATTGGGCCTAAAGCCTATGGCCACTTTTCGTTATCATACTGTAGAGGGATGCCCGCCGGAATATATGGGGTTGGGCCCTTCAGTGGCAATACCAAAGGTGCTCAAACTGGCCGGCATGACACTTGATCAGATAGAGCTTATAGAGCTGAATGAGGCCTTTGCCTCCCAGGCCATTTATTGCATTGATAAATTGGGGATTAATGAAGAAATAACAAATGTAAATGGCGGGGCCATTGCGTTAGGGCACCCTTTAGGGTGTACAGGTTCGAAATTAACCACCCAGCTGATCTATGAAATGCAGGAGAGAGGACTAAGGTGGGGATTGGTTTCCATGTGTATAGGGTTCGGCATGGGGGCCGCTGCGATATTTGAAATAGAGGATTATTAATTGAGGAAGGAGTGATAAAAATGGCAAAGGAAAAACTTTTTAAGGGTGGAGAATTTTTAATTACAGACGCCTTGCCTGAGGATGTGTTTACACCTGAGGATTTTACCAATGAACAGCGATTAATAGGAAAATCCGCTGAGGAATTTGGATTAGGTGAGTTAGCGCCTATAAGGGATGAGCTTGCTGAACTTAACGGAGATTTATTGACAAGCCTGCTAAGAAAGGCCGGCGAACTTGGTCTCCTTTCTACAGATATGCCGGAGATCTACGGAGGATCAGAGCTTGACAAGGTTAGCTCAGTATTGGTCACGGAACGAATCAACCAGGGGGTAGGAGGATTTCTTCTGGCCTATGGCGTCCAGACAGGTATTGGAAGCCTGCCTATTGTCTTTTTTGGATCACCTGAGCAGAAGAAAAAGTATCTGCCAAAACTTGCCTCAGGTGAAATGATAGGTGCTTATGCGCTGACGGAATCGGCCCATGGGTCTGATGCGCTTACAGCTGAGACTACCGCCGTTTTATCGGATGACGGCAAGTATTACATATTGAATGGTCAGAAGCAGTTTATTTCAAATGCCGGATTTTGTGATTTAATCCTAACTTATGCCCAGGTAGATAGCACAAAGTTTACCGGTTTTATCGTTGAGCGGAAATGGGACGGGGTTTCAGTTGATGAGGAAGAGGAAAAGATGGGGATGCATGGTGGCTCTACCAGATCCGTTATCTTTCAGGATGTAAAGGTGCCCGTTGAAAATGTGCTTGGAGAAGTTGGACGAGGCCATGTTGTTGCGCTAAACACACTGAATATAGGCAGGTACAAATTAGGGGCAGCCACGGTAGGGGTATCCAAATTCTTGATCGCCGATGCTATTAAATATGCAAAGAGCAGGATTCAATTTGGAAGGCCTATCAGTGATTTCGGACTCATAAAGCATAAGATTGCCGAGATAGTGATCAAGATTTATGTAAATGAAAGCTTAGGCTATCGTATTGCAGGTCTTCTTGATCTTGCATTAGAGGGAATTGATCCCTCGAAAGAGGATGCCGGCCAAAAAACCGGTGAGGCCCTCAGGGAATATGCCCTGGAGTGTTCTGTAAATAAGGTTTTTGGTTCAGAGGTTCTTGATTATGTAGTTGATGAATGCGTTCAGATAATGGGCGGTTACGGTTATATTCAGGACAATATGATAGAAAGTGCCTACAGGGATTCCAGGATAAATCGTATATGGGAAGGAACAAATGAGATAAATCGTCTTCTCATTGTAGACAGGTTGATGAAGGCCGCTATGAAGGGAGAATTACCCCTTCTTGATGTGATCAAAAAATTAACCGGTGAGCTTATGAGTTACAGGCCTTCCTTAAGTGAGGAAGAAGGCGTTCTTGAGAGGGAGAGAAAGATGGTTTCGATGGCAAAGAAAATAGGCCTCCTTGCTGCAGGCGCTGCTACCCGGAAATACATGGATAAGCTTGCCGGAGAACAGGAGGTTGTTGCCTTAATAGCGGATATTATTATAGAGATATTTGCCATGGACAGCGCCTTTTTAAGGGCCTTGAAAAAATTTAATAAGGAAGGAGAGGAAAAGGCTGAGATACATATAGCAGCTACCCAGGTATATATAAATGATTCTTTCCCAAAGGTAGATTTAATGGCAAGACAGATATTTGCTGCTGTCAGTGAGGGAGAAGAACTCAGAACTCAGCTCATGGCATTGAAAAAACTGGCTCGTTATACGCCGGTTAATGCTATTGCACTTAGAAGGAAAATAGCAGACAGTGTCATGCCGGTTGCCCGTTATAACCTTACTAAGATATAAAATTTGTAACTACTCAGGTGGTTAGGCTGAAGGTCCCGCTAAAGGCGGGATTAGGAAAGACGGGAATACTTCTAATTTTGAAGCCATGTTTGGTGCGATAATTTTCTCTTTTTCTACCAAAGTGAGTCAATCGTGCTTTTTGAACTCCTTCAGCCTTCAGTCTAAACCCCTTCAACCTGACTACGTGAGTAGTCACTAAAATTTTATCATTGCCCTATCTGTTTGAGAATAGCCTGAAGGGGTACACTAAAATGAACAATAGTTAATAGTGCTTTAAGTTTTATGATAAGACAATTCAAAGGCCTTGACAATATCAGTTATTCTGTGGTAGCCAAAAAATATGCTTTATTAAACTATCATATAAGAGGAGGCAAACATGTCCAAGGATGATCGTAAAGATGAAATCACTGAGGAAGAGGATCTCCTTGAATTGGAAATTGATGACGATTTTTTAAGTGAAGATCTCCTAAGTGAAAATAATAAAAATGACATAGTTGAGGATATTATAGATCTTGTTGATATAACGGAAGAAGACATTGAAGAGGAATTGAATGAACAAGATATTGAAGATTTAGGGGACTTTGAATTAGATGAAGAGAAAAGTGACGTAAAACAAGATTATCAATCTGAATCTAAAGAAAAATTCCAAGAGGAGGTTATAATAGAAGAAGATAAAACCGAAGAAGCAGTTGGGGATGAAGGGCTTGCATTTGGAGAGCTATCTGGAGCTGAGGATAACGTTGATGAAGAATTAATTATTACAGAGGGAGAAAAAACAGATTTGTCTGATGGGGAGCAGGAATTAGAAGTGGATTTTGTAGATGATGCTCAATTAGATAAAGAACTTGAAAGGCTTATCTCTGAAGAAGAGATTGAAGGGATAGACGAAATAGCTGAAGAGGAAATAACGGAAGAGGAAGAAATTTCCGGGGAAATTCTAAGTGAAGGACCCCCTTTAGAGACCCCGGTAGAGGATAAAGAAGAACTTATTCAGAGGGAAATGGAATCGATTTCAGATGAAAAGTTAGAGGCTGTATTGGAAAAAGTGGCTGGTGATGTTTTGGAAAGGGTGGCAAGGGAGGTGATACCGGAAGTAGTAGAGAGGGTAATAAGGGAGGAGATCGATATTTTAAAAAAGGATATAAATACTGAGAAATAAGAAAAAATAATTTTTATTTTGATACATAGGCACAAAGGCACTCGTTGAATGTAATCGTTTGATTGCCGTTGTGCCTATTTTATATATCGTTAACGCTGTTTGAATTTAAAAGAAATCTTGTTAAAAAAGAAAAATGAAGGATATTATTCATGATGGAAGATAGTGTTTTGGCTAAAATATACGAGCCAAAGGAAGTGGAAGAGAAATGGTACAAGTATTGGGAAGAGAATGGATATTTTAAGGCGAGCGCCAATTCCGGAAAGCCTCCCTTTTCTATTGTAATTCCTCCTCCAAATGTTACGGGTAGGCTTCACATGGGCCATGCCCTAAACAATACGTTACAGGATATCTTGTCCAGGTATAAGAGAATGAAAGGTTATAATGTTCTGTGGCAGCCGGGAACAGACCATGCAGGCATTGCAACCCAAAATGTAGTTGAAAAGGACCTTGCAGCAAAGGGAACGGACCGTCACCAGATTGGCAGAGAAAAGTTTATTGAATTGGTCTGGGAATGGAAAAAGAAATATGGTGGAATGATTATAAACCAGCTTAAGAGGTTGGGAAGTTCCTGTGATTGGAGCAGAGAGAGATTCACAATGGATGAGGGGCTTTCCAGGGCTGTGAGAGAGGTTTTTGTAGGGCTTTATCAAGAAAAATTAATTTACCAGGGGGATTATATAATAAACTGGTGCCCCAGGTGTCATACAGCCTTAGCTGACCTGGAGGTGGAACATGAAGATGTAGAGAGCTTTTTATATTATGTTAGATACCCCTTTGAAAATAATAATGGATATTTGATTGTTGCAACAACAAGACCTGAAACACTCTTAGGGGATACTGCAGTCGCTGTAAATCCGGAAGACGAGCGTTACCAAAATTTGCCTGATTCTCATGTGCTTTTACCAATACTAAATAAACCTATACCAATTATATTTGATAAATATGTAGATAAAGATTTTGGCACAGGCGCGTTGAAGATTACCCCTGCTCATGACCCTAATGATTTTGAAATAGGAGATAAACATCATCTTGAGAGAGTAAAGGTTATTGATGAGAATGGCCGGATGAATGAACTGGCTGGGCATTACAAGGGTATGGACAGGTTCGAATGCAGAGAAGTAATACTTGAGGACCTGAAAAAGGCAGGCTTACTCGAGAAGATTGACCCTTACAGCCATGCAGTAGGCCACTGCTATCGCTGCAAGACTATGATAGAGCCACTTTTGTCTAAGCAGTGGTTTGTCAGAGTAGGTCCCCTCGCAGAAAAGGCATTAGAAGCAGTAAGAAAAGAAAATACGAGAATATTTCCTGTCAACTGGGAAGGTGTATACTACGAATGGATGAATAATATTAAAGATTGGTGTATATCGAGGCAGATATGGTGGGGGCATCGTATTCCTGTGTGGTATTGCCAGGATTGTGGAGAGATAATTGTTTCAAAAGAGGACCCTGAAGAATGCCCTTCGTGTAACGGCAGGGATCTTCATCAGGAAACAGATGTTCTTGATACATGGTTTAGTTCAGCCCTATGGCCTTTTTCTACATTAGGCTGGCCTGATTCTACTGAAGAGCTAAAGATGTTTTATCCGACATCTGTGCTGGTTACCGGCTTTGATATACTTTTTTTCTGGGTGGCAAGAATGATGATGATGGGCATTCATTTTATGGGGGATGTCCCATTCAAGGAGGTTTATATCCATGCCCTTGTTAAGGATGAAAAGGGCAAGAAGATGAGTAAGAGCAAGGGGAATGTAATTGACCCGCTCGAGGTCATGGACAGGTTTGGGACAGATTCCTTTAGATTTACCCTTTCAATATTAGCGGCCCAGGGGAGGGATGTAAGGCTTTCAGAGGAAAGGGTAGCAGGTTACAGGAACTTCATGAATAAAATTTGGAATGCTGCGAGGTTCTCTATAATGAATCTTGAGGGCTCAAGCCCGCCATCTATAGATAAAGGTGATTTAACCCTGGCCGACCGCTGGATTCTAACAAGGACAGGAGAGGTTGCTCAAGACGTGAGTAAGTATATTGATTCCTATGACTTCAATGATGCAGCAAGCGCATGTTATCAATTTGTATGGCATGAGTTTTGCGATTGGTATCTTGAAATGGCTAAGCTGGAGTTATACAGCGATGACAAAAAAAGAAGGGAAGTCACCCAATCTGTAATGCAGGTTGTTTTAAGCGGGGTTGTGAAGCTCCTCCATCCCTTCGTACCATTTATTACTGAGGAGATATGGCAAAGACTTCCCCATACCAGCGAAAGTGTTATGTTGGCAAAATTTCCCCAGGCCGATGAGTTTATTGCTGACGGAAAATCAATCAGAGAAATGCATCTATTAATGAGTATTATAACAGGCGTGAGGAATATCAGGGGAGAGATGAATATTCCGCCAAAAAAACAAGTAAAGTGTGTTATCGATTCAAGGGAAGAAGAGGATAGGAAGATTTTAAAGGATAATTTGCCATACATAACTAGCCTTGCTAAGGCCGAATCTGTTGATATTGTTTCAGGCGTGAAGAAACCTGATTCCTCTGCCACGTATGTTTTTAGAGATATTCAGGTCCACGTATCTTTAAAAGGAATGATAAATTACGATGATGAGAGAAAGAGGATAGTCAAGGAAATAAAAAAGATAGAAAAGGAAATGAGTTTATCTCAGAAAAAACTGGCAAATAAAGATTTTTTAGACAATGCCCCTGATCATATAGTAGAGAGCGTTAAGACCAAGGTGGAGGAAATGAGTACGAAGCTGGAAAAATTAAACCATAACATTAAAATTATTGAGGAGCTTAAGTGAGGCTTGAAGGTGTTTTCCAGATTGATAAAATAATTGATTCCGCCTTAGAAGAAGACATTGGAAATGGTGATATAACTACTACTTCTATCATAGATAGGTCTACAAAAGGACAAGCAAGGCTGATAGCAAAAGAAGAGATGCTCCTTGCAGGAATAGAAATTTTTACAAGGGTTTTTACCAGAATAGACCAGGAGATAACAGTTAAATGCGTTTATCATGATGGAGATTTTGTACCCAGCGGCTATGATATAGGAACAATCCATGGCTCTTTGCAAGGCATACTGACTGGAGAAAGAACAGCCCTTAATTTCTTACAACATCTCTCCGGCATAGCTACATTAACCAGGAGATATGTTGAAAAAACAAACCCCTCAAAGGTAAAGGTTATTGACACCAGGAAGACTATGCCGGGTTTGCGAATATTGGAGAAGTACGCAGTAAGGGTAGGGGGCGGTTTTAACCACCGTCATGGACTATTTGATGGAATTTTAGTGAAGGATAACCATATTGCCGCCGCCGGCTCTATAACCGGAGCATTAAAAAAAATTAAGGTAAATATACCTCATACATTAAAGATAGAGGTGGAAGTAGAGGATATTAAAGGCCTTGAAGAGGCTATTGCAGCAGGGGCGGATGCTGTTCTTCTGGATAATATGTCTGTCGCGGATATGAAGAAGGCGGTAGTTCTTGCTAAAGGTAAGGTTCTTTTAGAGGCCTCCGGCGGTGTTACATTAGAAACAATAGGGGAGATAGCAAAGACAGGTGTAAATCTGGTATCTGTTGGCGCATTAACTCATTCTGCAAGGTCAGTGGATATTAGCCTAAAAATGGTCTAAGGGCTCACTCAAAAATAAATTCACATTTCAGGCGCCGATACATCCCGCCTGACTGTGTTGTGAAAACTCGGAATATGCTTGATATTCCTGCGTTTCCACGTCTTGTCAGACGGGCGCCTCAACACCTGAAATTGCGAATTTATTTTTTCGTGAACCCTAAGTATAATTTATGGAAGAATCAATTGAAAATGCCGCCAAGGTTATTATAGAGTCAGGGGCAACTATTGCCCTTACCGGCGCTGGTATTTCAGTGGAGTCCGGCATACCTGACTTCAGGAGCAAAGAGGGGCTGTGGAGCAGGTTTGATCCTGAGGAATACGCATCAATTTATGCATTCCGGGATAATCCGGAAAAGGTTTGGCAAATGCTGAAAGAAATGGAGGAAATTGTAGGCAAGGCAAAACCGAACGATGCACATGTAGGACTTGCCAAGTTAGAAAGCATGGGCTTTCTTAATGCTGTCATAACCCAGAATATAGATAATCTACATCAGGAAGCCGGCTCAAAAGACGTTATTGAATACCATGGCAATTCTAGCACCCTTACCTGTCTATGGTGCAAAAAAACCTATGATTACAAGGAAAAAAAAGGTGAATATCCACCTAAATGCGAGTGCGGAAAGATACTTAAACCGGATGTCATTTTTTTCGGAGAGGCAATTCCACTTGTAGCCATGGAGAGGAGCTCTAAATTAGCCGCCTCCTGTCAGGCTTTGTTAATAATAGGTACATCAGCTGTTGTATCACCCTTTAACATACTCCCGAGGCTTGCCAGACAGACAGGCGCCAAAATAATAGAGTTAAACCTGGAAGAAACAGTGCTTACCCACGATATTACCGATATCTTCATTAGAGGCAAGGCCACAGAACGAGTATCACAGGTTGTCTCGGCTGTAAAAGAGTTAAGAGAGGTTTAAATTATCTCTATCCTGATAAGTCTTACTACGTTATTCCGGCCTGTATTCCCAACAAGCAACTGACAACTATCAACGGACAATACCAAATTTGCTACATCTGTTTAAAGATATGAATGCAGCTCCTGCTCACTGTAAGCAATTCCGGCCGATCCTTTAGCTTCACTATGCCGCGTCCGGTCAACGAATGGCTTACTTTGGCAATGTAACGGGCATTGACAATAGTACCCCGATGAATGCGCCAAAACTGATCGGGATCCAGTTCATCGACAAGCTCTTTAATAGCCTTCTTGATGAGTAATTCACTCTCTTTTGTTAATACCAACGTGTATTTGTCACTGGCCTTAAAGTAACATACCTCATCCACTGGGATAAGGCGGATACCATCTCCGTGCTGGGCTCTAATCCACCGCAGATAGCCCGGTTTTTCTTTCTTGTACAATCCGGCTATTGCCCGCTCCACAATCTCGGGCATATCCAATGGAGGTTTTATAGAGGCGGCAATCTGTTTTTGGAGCCTTTTGACCGCCTTTTCCAGCCTCTCATGGGTTACCGGCTTCAGCAGGTAATCAATAGCTTCGTTTTCAAAAGCCTCTACTGCATACTTATCATAAGCGGTAATAAAAACAACCCAACTGGATCCCACAATCCTCTTTGCTACTTCCATCCCGGAAAGGCCAGGCATCCGGATGTCGAGAAAGGCGATATGGGGTCGATACTCCTCTATCAATTCTAAAGCCTCCTGGCCGTTTCTGGCCTCACCACATATAACAAGTTCCGGCCATACCTCAGAAAGCCGTGATTTCAGATAGCTCCTTAATTGATCTTCGTCATCGGCAATGATTGCTTTAATCTCTTGCACGGGGGACCTCAATAATAGCTTTCAGGCCGCATGGCCGATTTTCTTCTAAGATCAAGCGTCCTTTGCCACCATATAATGATTGTAAACGCTCCCTGATGTTGGAAAGACCCGTACCGAAATTCCCATCTTCGTAAAACCCCACACCGGTATCGGCGATCTCCAATCGGAGGATCTCCTCATTTTCTTCTCCATGTATGAACACCTCCCCACCCTCGATTTTTGGTTCCAGTCCATGCTTTATGGCATTTTCCACCAATGGTTGAATCAACATTGGAGGAAATGGAATGTCATTTATCTTATCCGGGATATCGAGTCTGTAACGCAGTCTATCTCCCATCCTAACCTTAAAGATGTTGAGATAGGCTTGCATCATCTTTATTTCCTGGCCTATGGTAGTTGTCTTTCCCCTTGTCTTTGGAAGGGCCATTCGCAGGTATTGGATGAAATCCGCGAGCATGGATTTTCCTTTTTCCAGGTCGGTTTCAAGCAGGCTCATGATATTAGACAGGGTATT
>Ga0307990_1004343_pt1 | contig 10452 bp, 8 predicted proteins | sample EllFjometagen129_FD_203168 | JGI IMG/M metagenome (GOLD analysis project Ga0307990, IMG submission 203168) | Marine microbial communities from Ellis Fjord, Antarctic Ocean - #129 | ecosystem: Environmental > Aquatic > Marine > Unclassified | place: Southern Ocean | collected 2014-10-08
AAACATGAACAGCTATGGAAAAACAAAGCAAACTTAACAGGCGGGGATTTTTGAAATCTTCGGTAATTGGTGCTACAGGTATTGTTGTTGGTCAGAATGCGTTGGGTAGAACCACTAAAGCTAATATTCCTGATGAAGAGAAAACAGGAAAAATTGTTTACAGGACTCTCGGAAAAACAGGGATCAAATTACCAATTGTAAATATGGGTGTTATGAGGGCAGATAACCCAAACTTGGTTAGAGCTGCTCTTGATAAAGGTATTACACACCTGGATACTGCTCATGGATACCAGGAGGGAAGGAACGAAGAGATGCTGGGAAAACTTTTGGCGGATTATCCACGTGATTCATTCACCATCGCTACAAAAATACACCAGCCGGGACTGGACAGGAAAACAGGTTTATATTCAGATGAAGCGACTGAAGAGACCTTTTTGAGTATGTTTGAGATAAGTCTTAAACGGCTTAATATGGAATATGTTGATATTCTTTTTCATCATATGCCGGGATCAAGAGAATCAACACTCCATGAGCCTACTCTGAATGCAATGAAAAAATTAAAAAAATCCGGGAAAGCAAAATTCCTTGGCGTCTCTACGCATAACAGAGAACCAGAAATGATACAGGCTGCTATTGACAGTGGTGTTTATGACGTGGTGCTGGTTGCTTATAATTTCAAACAGGATAATGTTGAGAAGATGAATGAGGCAATTGATAATGCAGCAAAAGCAGGATTGGGAGTTGTTGCTATGAAGACAATGGCAGGAGGATTTTACGACAGGGAAAAACAACATCCTGTAAATACCAAAGCTGCTTTAAAGTGGGCTCTGCAAAATCCTAATGTGCATACTGCTATACCTGGCTTTACCAATTTTGATCATTTGGAGGAGAGCTTTAGTATAATGGAAAACCCGGAACTGACGGATGAAGAAAAGGAACATATTAAAAAAGGAGAATCGCTTGCTTCACTCTATTGTAAAGGATGCCGGGAGTGTGTAGAGCAATGCACGAAAACTCTGCCTGTTCCTGATCTGATGAGAGCATACATGTACACTTATGGTTACAGTAACCTGGAAAAAGCACACCAGCTGCTTGTATCACTTGATGTTTCGGAAAACCCATGTATTGACTGCAGGGAATGTACAGTAAATTGTGCTGCAGGATTTAATGTGGCGGAAAAGATTAAAGATGTTAGCCGACTCGTAAATGTACCGGAGGATTTTATTACTTAAATAGCTTCGATAGTTGAGGGTGGTTTTTTAGTTATGTTGTAAGTAACGCTTACTACTTTTGGGATTTCAGATGTAATTCTTTCAGCCAGTTTTTCAAGTGTGTCATAAGGAAGTCTGGTTGGTGTCCCTGTCCTTGCATCTTTACTTTCCCAGCATCGTATCTCTATCTGAGAACCAAAATCCCTGTTCCCTTCTCTCATTCCGGTCACTTTATCTTCATGCAGAATCGCCATATACTGGAATGCTCCAGAATCCTTTAATTCCTCTTCAACAATCACTGTAGCTTTTTTCACAGTTTCAACCTTTTCCGGACTGACCTCTCCAATAACTCTTGCTGCCAGGGCAGGACCGGGGAATGGTGGTCTGTTAAAAATTTCTTCGGGTAGTCCCAGTGTTTTTCCAACTTCCCTTACTGCGGGTTTTCGGAGTTGTACAAGTGGTTCAAGGATCTTATAACCGAATGCCTCTTCAGGATCAATTCCCAACTGCTCAAAAACATTGTGTTGCCTCTTTATACCAGCAACTGTTTCATCAACATCAGTTAAAATCGTTCCCTGAAATAGATATTTCGCGTTACTGTTCTTTACTAACTTACCAAAAATATTTTTGTAAAATGAACTGGTAACAGCTTCTCTTTTTTCCTCAGGATCTGTAACGTTTCTTAGTGCATCAAAAAAAACCTTTTTAGCATCTATAATTTCAACATTTACACCCAGGTTCTTGAAAATTGAAACAACATACTCGGGTTCTCCTTCCCTCATCAGCCCATTGTCAATAAAATATGTTTTAAGCTTATCACCCAGGGCTTTGTGTCCCAGCATAGTAACAACCGAAGAATCAACACCACCGGATAAAGCGTTAATGGCATAATTGGTGCCAACTTTCGAAAAAATATCCTTCACTTTTTCTTCAATAAATTTTTCAGGATTTAATTCCCCCAATTTTATTTCTTTGATTCCCATATTATTTCTTTTTTTGTGGATTGCCGACTGTTGACTGCCGACTGTTTTCACCCTCCCACTCCGGGAAGAATGATAAGGTCTTCGATAGCACCTAATTCTTGGATCTTCAGGTTTCTGAAATAAATTGATGCTCCGGCGTGTTTACCCTGGAAACCAATAAACCCATGTGTGGGCAAATCAGCTACAGGTTTAAATAACCATAGGGGTATTTCACTTCCATCAGGGTTCACTTCCGGATCTGTCCATAATTTCATATCCATCTTAATGATCTGTTCACCATTTAGCAAAACATAAATCAAATGATCAACACATGATATTGTGAAACGATTCCACTCACCGGGATGTTCTACCATACTCTTAGTAGCCGGCAAATGACCAAAAACAGCACCGCATTGCCATGTAGGTGGACTGTTTGCCCACTGCTCTGAGTAGTCATCTGCTATCTGTATCTCTATAGAGTTTGGGATCCAGTTTTTAATATCTGTACAGTAGAGAATTACTCCGCTGTTTGTGCCGGTATCTGTTTTAAACTCAAGGTCAAGAATAAAATTATCGTATTCATATTTTGTCCATATAGCCTGGTCCTGACTTGCTGTAAGGATACCTTCTTCGAAAGTCCATATACCTTCAGGAAACATTGCATTAGACAGATCATCAGTAAACAGATCCTGCCAGTTAGTAACATCCGGATGAGATGTTGGTGGGATTTCAACCCTTGGTTTACATGATTGTACACCAAGAATAAGTACGAGAATAACAGGGATAAAAGTTTTCATAAGAAATGAAATATTAATTAATAATTAAATCATTTTTATTGAAAACAAGATAACAAAATTATTTGAGTTAAAGTGTGTAATGAATGCTTAAGTGCATAAATGATTGAATGATCAAATGAAGAAGTACCTAAAGTTGATAAGGTTGAGAAGAGCCAGAAATTTACATTAAATGAAGAAGTGATTAAAATGACTAATCTCACTATACTGAAAGATTCGAAATGAGGATAGTATAGTAAATGAAATCAAGGAAAATTTATTGGTTTTTTTTAATATATTGGAAGCTTATTAATATTCATTAGTTAATAACATGAAAATAGTTGTAATAGGTAGTTCAAATACCGATATGGTTATACAAACCGGAAATTTACCCATGCCGGGTGAAACAATCCTTGGCGGAGAATTTTTTATGAATCCGGGAGGCAAAGGAGCGAACCAGGCTGTGGCAGCTTCAAGGCTTGGGGGGGATGTTGCTTTTATTTCAAAAACAGGAAATGATATTTTCGGTGAGCAATCTGTTGAAAATCTCAGGAAGGAAGGAGTAAACACTGAAAATATGGTTGTCGATAAGGAAAATCCATCCGGTGTTGCACTGATTACTGTCGATTCGAAGGCGGAGAATTGTATAGTGGTTGCTCCCGGATCCAATATGACCCTTAATCCCGATGATATAGACAAAGCCGTAAAACAGATTGAGAAGGCAGAGATTATGTTATTGCAGCTTGAAATTCCAATTGAAACAGTTGAATATGCAGCCCAAATTGCTTTCAGAAACAAAAAGAAAGTGATTCTAAACCCTGCTCCGGCTCAAAAACTATCTGATTCAATTCTGAAAACAATAAATATTCTTACTCCAAATGAAACGGAAGCAGAAATTCTTACAGGAGTAAAAGTAACGAATATAGAAACAGCTGAAGAAGCGGCACAAATTTTAAAGAATAAAGGTGTTGAAATTGTAATAATTACTATGGGTGCGTATGGGGCATTTGTCCATACAGACAGCTTGTCTGAATTAATACCTGCACCTGAAGTTAAAGCTGTTGATACAACAGCAGCCGGCGATACATTTAATGGTGCATTAGCAGTTGCTGTTGCAGAGGGATTCAATATCAGGGGAGCCGTACAATTTGCAAATAAAGCAGCCTCAATAGCCGTAACAAGACTGGGAGCACAGGCTTCTACACCATGTAGAGCCGAATTGCATTCGGCTGGCAAAAAATTAAAATAAATATTAATTATGAAAGCAAAAGTATTACAAATGTTTGTCCTTGGGATTGTAGTTTTAATGGCTGGCTGTGGAGATAGTCAGAAAAACATTACGGAAAAACCCGATACACCCAAACCGGTAATATTCGACACCGATTGCGGACCGGATTATGATGACGTTGGAGCATTAGCTATACTGCATGCATTTGCAGATAGTGGATATATTAATATTCTTGCTACTATGGCATCAAATAAACATAATCTTGTTGCCCCTTCAATTGATGTGATTAACACCTATTTCGGACGTCCGGATATTCCAATTGGCGCTCCCAAATCTGAAGGGGTAAATATTGGTGCATCTCAAAAGTGGCCTGACTCGCTTATAGCAAAATATCCTCACGATCTGATGTCAACAGGTGAAGCTCCCGATGCAGTAAAATTATATCGTAAAATCCTGAGCGAACAGGAGGATACTACAGTAACAATTATTTCTGTTGGTTTTCTTACTAACCTGGGAAACCTGATTATGTCGGAACCAGATGAATTAAGTCCATTGTCCGGGAAGAAACTTATTGAGAAAAAGGTAAAAAAATGGGTTTGTATGGGGGGAAAGTTTCCTGAAGGGATGGAATTCAATGTGTATATGGATTCAGTAAAATCAATTATTGCAATAGAGCAATGGCCGACTGAAATAATATTCACAGGATTTGAAATAGGAGAGCAAATCAAAACAGGATTAAGGTTAATTGAAATGCCTTGTAAAAACAACCCTGTGAAAGATGTATTTGCCATATCAATTCCCCGGAGTAAAGAAGACAAAAATGGAAGGATGAGTTGGGATCAGACCGCAGTTCTGATTGCTGTAAAGGGATATGAGAATTATTTTTACATTAATAGAGGCAGGTTTATTCCTTTCAAAAATGGATATAACGAGTGGAAATATTCTGAAAATAACACTCATGGATATGTCAAATCTAAAATGCCTGTTCCACAAATCACAAAATTAATTGAAGATTTAATGATGCATAAAACTACTGTGACAAAATAATACAGCCTTTTTTTTTTGAAAATTTGATGGAAATTTGCAGCGATATAGAAAATGACTTGTCATTAATAATAGTAATACTTTTTTGTTTTGTGCATTTTGGATAGTGGATTAATTTTAAATTTATGAATCATGATTAAAAACTATTTCAAAGTTGCTTTCAGAAACTTTATCAGGTATAAAGGGTTTTCGTTAATTAATATTATCGGACTTGCTATTGGTATTGCATGCAGTATTCTTATTTTTCTTTTTGTGACTTATGAATTAAGTTATGATAAGTTTCATGATAAAGGTGACAGAATTTACAGAGTTGCTGTAAGAGCTATGATAGGTGATACAAAAATAAACCAGACCTATTCTTCAGCTATAACATTTTTGAAACTTCTTGATGAATTTCCGGAGATTGAAACGGGTGCAAAATTCATTGATATTGATGAGATCCCGGTTATTCGCGAGGATCAAACCATATATGACAATGATATGTTTCTGGTCGATTCCACTTTTTTTAATATTTTTTCTGTTCCTCTGATTTATGGAACAAAGGAAACAGTATTGAATCAGCCTAATAGCATTGTAGTTACTGAGCAAACAGCTCAAAAACTTTTTGGAAAAACAGATGTAGTTGGAGAGGTCCTCACTGTAGATTTTGCGACCTGGTTTGGTGTAATGGATTTTAAGATTACCGGTGTTTCTGAAAATGTGCCGGGAAATTCTCACTTCCATTTTAATTATCTTGTATCCATGGTAAGCTTTCCATCGATGATTAACAATACGGGCTGGTCATCGAATAATTTTGTTACTTATCTTTTGCTTAACGAAGGTGCTTCCAGAGAAGGCTTTGAAGCTAAATTGCCCGATTTCACACGGAAATATATGGGAGGTGATTCTTTTGATGATTGGACTTCTAAGGGTAATTACTGGGAATATTTCCTTCAGCCACTGACGGATATTCATTTAGACTCTGATCTCAATGGAGAATTTGAACCCAATGGCAATAAAACTTATATTTATATATTCACTGTTCTGGGTTTTATTGTATTATTGATTGCCTGTATTAATTTCATGAACCTTTCCACTGCAAGATCATCCCTCAGAGCGCGGGAAGTGGGATTAAGAAAGATTGTTGGATCCGGCAGATTAAAATTGATACAACAATTCCTGAGCGAATCAGTTTTGTATAGTTTTGTTGCACTTATACTTGCTCTGATTATTGTGCAAAGTTTGCTGCCTATGTACCGGAATTTTGTGGGAAGACCAATAGAAATTCATTATTTCGACAACTTTATTGTTATTCCATTATTGATTGCCCTGGGCTTGATCGTTGGACTCATATCTGGTTCTTATCCTGCTTTTTTCCTTTCAGGATTTAAAACAATAACTGTATTAAAAGGTCAGGCAGGCAGTAGCCGGGGAGGGGTATGGCTCCGTAATGTACTGGTTATTATTCAATTTGCCATATCTATTTTTCTTATTATCGGGACAATTATAATATTCAGGCAAATGAGTTATTTCCAGAACAAAGATCTTGGATTTGAAAAAGAACAGATTCTGGTTATTAAGAATCCGGGAGTATTGAGTTCTGATACGGAAGCTTTTAAAGATCTGTTAAGCGAACATAGCAGTGTTTCAAGTATTTCAGGGTCGAACACTTTGCCCGGAAGAGGCTTTAGTAACTGGGGTTTTGGTGCAGAAGGGGTGGAGGAAAGTTTTACTTTGAATGCCTGTATATGCGATTACGATTTTTTAAATACTTTGAAAATAAATCTCAGAACGGGAAGGTTCTTTGCTAAAGATTTCCCATCTGATTCGGCAGCTGCAGTATTAAACCATAAAGCTGTTAAGCTGCTTGGCTGGGAAGATCCTGTTGGTAAAAAAATTAATAACTGGACAGAAAACAGGGGTAATTTTACAGTAATTGGTGTTATTGATGATTATCATTATGAATCTCTGCATCAGGAAATCAGACCTATGGCTTTATTCCTTATTGGAGGGTACTATAAAAGGCCACAGAGTTGTATATCGGTAAGATTTAATACAAAGGATGTTTCTGAGACTTTAAAATATGCGGAAAACATATGGAATAAGTTTGTTCCGAATAAACCATTTGAGTATTCATTCCTTAGCCAGGATTATGAGAATTTGTATGTTAATGAAAAACAAACAAGTAAATTGTTCACCATTTTCTCTGTACTTGCTGTTTTTATTGCTTGTCTTGGCTTATACGGACTGGCTTCATTTGTTGCAGATCAACGAACCAAAGAAATAGGTATCAGGAAAGTGATGGGGGCTCCTGTTTCCAGGATCGTAACCAGATTAAATCTTAATTTCACTATCTGGGTTTTGTTAGCGAACCTTTTCGCCTGGCCGGCTGCATGGTTATTTATGAACAAATGGTTGCAAAATTTTGCCTACAGGATCAATCTTCCAATCTGGTCGTTCATAGTTGCATCTGTTATTGCTCTTGTTATTGCTTATGTAGTTATTAGTTTACAGTCGATCCGTGCTGCACTTAAAAACCCGGCTGATTCACTAAGACATGAATAGAGTGAGGTAATATTAATCTTTCACCTTGTTAAATCGCAGAGCGTTGATCATCCAGTCAGGCAGTGCCTTTTCAGGATGACGGTTACTCAAATTCAGGTACCAGCCAAGTTTCTTAATTACAGGTATTTTATGCGTTTCAACAAATTCAATTAATGTTCCGTCGGGATCTTCAACATATGCAAAATGCCCGCTTGCTTCACCCATATCAAAAACGCCGTTTTCATGATCTGTTTCACTATCAACCGTAAAAGGGAACCCATCTTGCTGACACATTTTTTTCATCTCGTGCATTCCTCTGATATCATAACAAAGATGAATAAAACCAAGGTCGCCCCATAGCCTGCCCTGGAAAATTTTTCTTGGTTCCCGGTTGGCAGATTCTATCAATTCGATATAGCTTGTGCCAAACATTCTGCTAAAAGCTCCCATCCGGCCTTTACTGTGAAACAACAATACTCTGCGAACTTTCTGATCACCACCGCTTATACCTGTAAAATCATTAAAAATCCCAGTTTCATCATAAACTACCTGATCATAACCTAGAATATTGGAATAAAATTTTTTGGTAAGATCCATATTTGAAGTGCCTATCATTACACCATAAGCTGCACCTGTAAGTTTTTTTTCTTTTCTAAACCAGCTATCTCCGTTTACTACCTGGAACAAATTTCCATAAGGATCTTTCACAAAGAAATATTTTTCACCCCGTGGATCTTGTTGTACTTCGTTAAGAAGGTCAAGATTTCGCAATTTAAATTGCTCATAGGTGTTTTCTACATCTTTAGTTTTTATTTTAACGGCAAAAATTCCAAGGTCACCAAGAGAAATATCAAATTCGGGTGCTTCCGGTATCCTGTCAGTATACTGCCATATTTCAAATCCACCGCCTCCCTGAAGATTCAGAGCTAGTGCTGCATGGCGACTGCGTGCTTTTCCGCCAGTATAAATTTTCATAAGTCCGGCTTGTGCTTTTTCTTCAAAAACCCTTACATCCATGCCGAAATTTTCCCTGTACCATTTCCATGCTTCCTTAAGATTGGAAACTCCAATGCCAACTTGTTGTATTCCACTAATAACTACGTCGTTCATAATAAAAATAATTTTGTCAAAGCTAATAACTTATTTTTAAATTCTATCAGGTTGGACTAATACGGTGTATTATTTTCCAGAAAATACGCGGAAAAAAACGCTTCAAATGCACAAGGATAAGATCCTTACCTCCAACTAAGACCTCTTTTTTCTTTTTACTGATGGATTTTAGAATAATTTTTGCAGCTATTTCAGATGAGAGACCACCGGCTTGCCAGGTATCCCTTTTACCCCAGCGCTTACCATCACCAGTAAGTGCATTGTCTGATATAGCTGTATTTACCCTCCCGGGAATAATAATAGTAGTTGAAATGTTCTTGCCATGAAGTTCAGCCCGCAAAGTTTCAAAATATCCATGTAAGGCATGTTTTGAAGAGGAATAAGCAGATCTGTTAGGAAACCCGAATTTTCCAAAAATACTGCTTGTAACTGCTATATGCCCGTAGCCTTGTGCTTTCATATAGGGTAAAACAGCTTTTGTCAATGCTACTGTGCCGAAGAAATTTATTTCAAAAATTCTCCTGAATGTCTTAAGTGAAATATCTTCATCTGAGGATCGTTGGCTGATTCCTGCTACATTAAGCAGGATATCAATTTTCTTATATCTCTGAATAACTTTTTGTAACAGTTCAGGATAATTATCCTGTTGCTCCATATCCAGTACCTGAATAAAACAGGAATTTTTGTTCTCGCCACAGTTATCTTTCACCTGCTGAAGTTTTTTTTCATTACGGGATGAAGCAATTACTGTTGCTCCCTGTGCAACAAGATTATATACCAGGGCCTCACCTATTCCTGATGATGCACCGGTAATCCAGACTATTTTTTTTGAAAAGGCCATATTTAATGAACGTTATAAACATTGTAATAATTACAAAAAAGCGAGATATCAAAATTAATTGAATTGATATAAATTTTAAACAAAAAACTATATTTTCTGTTTTTTTTATTTAATTAGAGGTTTTGAAAATTTAATAAGTATCAATAGTTACCTATATAATACTCATCTAACACTCCTCCGATCAAATTATCTTTTGATTTGTCATTTTCTATTTATTAACTAAATCATTGAGTTATGAGCCTGAAGCTAATTATCATGATCATCTTTTTTGTGATTGCTCCTGTTATTATTTTGTATCTGGAAACTCAGTTTTCCATTATGAAAAAGGTAGGGGCTGTACTGGTTTGTTATGCAATAGGATTAATTCTTGGGAATATAGGAATTTTACCCGAAGGTGCGGATAAATATCAAAACCTGATGACAAATCTTACTATACCGATTGCACTGCCTCTTATTTTGTTCTCAATGGATGTGAAGAAATGGTTCAAAATGGCAGGAACAGCAATGACTTCACTGGCAATTGGTCTGTTTACAGTGATTGTTATGATTTTTGTCGGTTACTTCATTTTTAAGGGTAGTATTGATGATATATGGAAAGTTGCAGGTATGCTGGTTGGAATTTATACCGGTGGTACTCCTAACCTTGCAGCTATGAAAACCGCACTGGAAGTAGATCAGGAACTCTATATCATGACCCATACATATGAACTTACACTAGGAGCATTGTACCTGGTTTTTATTCTTTCTATCGGGCAAAGAG
>Ga0307990_1004344_pt1 | contig 10451 bp, 10 predicted proteins | sample EllFjometagen129_FD_203168 | JGI IMG/M metagenome (GOLD analysis project Ga0307990, IMG submission 203168) | Marine microbial communities from Ellis Fjord, Antarctic Ocean - #129 | ecosystem: Environmental > Aquatic > Marine > Unclassified | place: Southern Ocean | collected 2014-10-08
TTCGGTTCTGAATATCTGTAATTCGGAGCAGGCGAGGCCCTACCTTTTCCTGTGTTGAACTCGCCGTAAAGCCGTATTGGATCGATTCAGAAAGATCACTCAATCCATTAATTTTCCAACCTTTGGAAACATTCATTGTTCAAAGCCCTTTCTTTTTCCAAGGTCTGGAAAAATGAAGGTGGATTCTTCCAATGGTGAACCATTCCCGATGGTCATTATTTTTCTTTCAGAAAAATTATCTATCGCTGCGCTTTCGGGAAAAAACGAACAGAAAAAGTTCCAAGGTCTGGAAAAACGAAGGGATGGAGGCTCAGCCTCCTTCCAAGGGTTGGAAGAGGAATTATTCTGCATCGGACGTCTCTGCCGATGCCTTTTGCCGCTCAGCTACTTTGCGCGCTTCGACCTCTTTGACGACATCCTGCATCATGCAGGTTGGCAGAATAAATTTTCCACCGCGAAATGATCCGGTCACGTTGGCGATTTCTCCGCGCAGGATTCCGTAAAGAATGGTTAGGCTGTTAACCCGGCACAGATAAGCCATATGTTGATCATCGAGGTCTTCTTCGAATCTGAAAAACCCCTCCATCTCAGCATCTATTGCATATGGGCAAGGTGCATTTTCCTTCTCGTCAGCTGACCCAAGACTAAACCGCATCAAGATGCGAATCTGATAGGGATTTTCCTTATTGCATGAAAGGTCGTAATCAAAACCAAATGACGCAGATTCCATTTTGCTATCAGGATCAGACTTCAACCACTCAATATGGAGTTTGTTAACAAAAAACTCTTCGAGCTCACATACAGCTTTCATAAAACTCCTTTTACGCAGCAGAGGCATACGATTCATCAGCCGCATACGATTCGTCAGCGACTACAGGCGGTTCCGCACAGGAACAGTTCGGATCATTACACCAATTCAATCTCAACCGTTCCTCAATTCCAATTTTCGAACGCATCACCGCCGCCTGAGTAACGACTGCCTTCATCGGTTCCAGCTTAATACACTGTGGACGCAGTCCCAGCGTCATGCTCAAGCTGACAATGGTGTCGATGGTAAAGTTCTTAGTTTTTTCTTTATCAAGAATCTTACCAACATGCTGGCGGGACTTGCCCCACTTTTTAGCAAGCTGGTTTTTATTCACGCCCTGATCGTCCATCGCACAGAGGATGTCATTTACGAAATCACCCTTAATGCAATCCGCAACAAACTCCGGGTCGAAGTCCAATGCCGCAACAGCATCGCCCAACTCCTTAACTTCTTGCTCAGTAAGAATCGGAGTTTCATCCAATAACGCCTGTAGCTCGGGAGATAATTCATCTTGTTTCATAACGTGCTCCTCTCATATATATTTTTCATTTCAGCGCAGAGACCAAAGGCGGCATCCTGTCCGCCACTCTTACCTCTACGGGAGTCATTTTTTACAAAATCATTTGTGCAGATCACAACTGCTTCATCGGTGGGGTCATAGAAAAAAAAGAGCCGCAACTTGCACCTGTTAGCGCGAAGTTCATACACATCACCATGCTTGGGATTATCACATTTCTTAACATACGCCGGGTTTTTTAGGTTTTTTCGTTCATTCGTTCCAACATAACAAATTGCTTTTATTAGCTTTTTCCAATCCGCCCCATAATCTTTTTTCCAATTTAGTAATGCCGTTCTAGCTCGATCAGCGCCATTCAGAGACAACGACTTTATTCGATGCTCCGTCTGATGCTCATCTGAGAGCCCGGGAATATCTTGTAATTCAATCCGCATGTCAACCTATGTGTTTACATAAAAAATTCAAGCCTATTATTCGGCGTGTTATTCGACTCATGCCGCAAGCACCTCGTTGAGTTCTTCGAGCAGTGTGGACAGGTCGCTTCCAAACAGCTGCGCAGCTTTACCGAGTCCGCCTTCTTGAGCGAAGGGGGCGTAGTCGAAATCGTCGGCTTCAATGCTGAGGCTGGTGGCGATGTGGTCGCGGATGAGGTTGAGCCATGCCAGCTGGTCGGGTGCGAAGGTGGTTTCTTCTTTGGCTTTATCCATGAGCCATTCGTTGAAGCATTCATGCACCGATTCGGCAAAGGGTTTCAAGACGGGTTGCTGTTCGAGCGCAACACGAACCAACGGAATCAAATCAGCAAAGCGATGAGCCTGACCTCTGGCTTCTGATTTCTGACCTCTGGATGTCTCAAATGCCCGCCATACCGCATCGACGGGCGCAGCACCAAAGGAGTCCTTCAGCTTTGCTTCGAGCTCTTTGAGCATCAGTTCGGTAAGGCGCTGTTTATAGGGACGACTGTAGAGAATCTGCAGGGCTTCAATCTCGGCTTGGTGTTCTTCAATATAGTCGCGAAAGGATTGCACGAGGTTTTCAGCTTTCTCTTTGGCAGCATCATCGAAACCAGCCTCAAGAACTTCATCGATGGTGGTTGTGTCGATCGTCTGTTCCTGTTCCTGTTTGATTCGTACCAGTACCTCGCGCAACTCGGGGTTATCAAACGGGGCGCAAGCCTCATCAATCAGTTGCTTTTGGGCGGCCTCAAATGCTTCTTCTGTCACTTCCTGCGGTTCGGCCCCCGCATAACCCGCCGCCTTTTCAGCAATTTTGTCGGGGTTGACGGCTTCCAGCAATCCGCTGGCCATATCGGACAGTGTTTTGCCGCTGGCTAGTTCCGTAATCTCTTCGGCCTGCTTTTTGTCCACTTCGCGATCCAGCTTGGCGAGGCGTCCCGCCAGTGAAGTGAGGGTGTCTTCGTCCCGTTTGCCCATGGCGATTCCAAGCAGTAGTTTATCAAAAGAAACCGTACGCTTGCGCTCCAAGGGTCGGGAGTCGGTTTTGTCGCTTTCGCAAACGCCAACCGCATCGACTATGACGAAGCCCGTTTTTGCATGGGCATCTGCACCACTGACGGATTGCAGGTCGGTGGGGGTGAGAACGCGGGTGCCGCGCCCTTTCATCTGCTCGAAGTAAATGCGGCTGTGCACGTCGCGCATGAAGAGCAGGCATTCGAGCGGCTTGATGTCGGTGCCAGTGGCGACCATATCAACGGTGACTGCGATACGAAACTGGGGTGAGGTACGAAACTGTTGAATAAGCTCTTCGCCTTTGGCTGCCTTCCCTGTTTCGGGGTGCTTTGACTGGTAGGTGATTTTCTTGGCGAAGTCGTTTCCTTTTCCGAACACATCCCGAACGATATGCACGATGTCTTCGGCGTGAGAATCGTCTTTGGCGAAGATGAGGGTTTTGGGAGCCATCTTGCGACCAGGGAAAAGATCAGTGGCCAGTGCATCCTTGAAGGCGGTCAGTACGGTACGGATTTGCGACTTGTTAACGACGGAACGATCCAGCTGGTTGCTCCCGTATTTTAGATCCTCGTCGAGTTGCTCCCAGCGCACCTTTCGGGTTTGTTTGTGACGCTTATCAACATAGAACCCCTTTTCAACCTGCCCGCCTTGTTCGGTGACTTTGGTTTTGATGCGATAGACTTCGTAGCCAACATTCACGCCGTCGGCCACTGCGCGTTCATAGTTGTATTCCATCACGAGGTTTTGATTGAAAAATCCGATGGTCTGTTTGGACGGCGTAGCGGTGAGGCCAATCAGGAAGGCATCGAAGTAGTCGAGCACCTGTCGCCAAAGACCATAAATAGAGCGGTGGCATTCGTCGGTCACGATAAAGTCGAAGGCCTCAATGGGAACGATTGGATTGTAGGCGACTTCCTTTGTACGACTATCCGCCTGTTCCAGTTCAAATCCGGATCGTTCGTCGATGTCTTCGTCGAGCTCTTCACCGCGCAGCATGGAGTAGAGTCGCTGAATGGTGCAGATGGTTACGCGGGAAACAGAGTCGAGCTGGTTAGAGGTAAGATGCTGTACGTTGTACTCCTCCGTAAACTTGCGGCCTGTATCGGGCAGGACAAACCGATCGAATTCGCCTTTGGCCTGCCGCCCAAGGTTCGATCGATCAACGAGAAAGAGAATACGCTTTGCACCCGCAAAGCGAATCAGTCGATAAATGGATGTGCAGGCCGTATAGGTTTTCCCAGCACCCGTTGCCATTTGAATCAACGCACGCGGATGAGCATCGGCAAAGGAGCGGTCCAGATTGGTGACGGCTTCAACCTGGCAAGTGCGCAGACCTTCCGTCGCCAAGGGGTAGGCTTTCGCCATTTCCGCTAACCTTCCTCGAAGTGTAACGTCTTTCTTCAGCCAGTCCGCCAGTGTCTCGGGGCGATGAAATGAAAACAGCTGACGCGAACGGGGCTCGGGGTCGCGCTCGTCTCTAAAGAACGTCTCCACCCCCGTTGATTCGTAATAAAATGGGAGGGGCCCCTTAATATTGAAGAAATCAGGGAGGTTTTCCCCATAGCGACCCGATTGCTCTGCGACCGTTGAAAGTGTGTCTCCAACCTTTTTGGCTTCAACAATTCCAACTGGCTGACGATCCACCAACAGCAGATAGTCGCAACGGCCCATCTTCAGCGTGACTTCCCGAACAGCGATTCCCCGCCCGGCTGACAGATCCAGTTTCTTGTAGTCCTGAATGACCCAACCCGCATCATCCAACATGCGGTCGATCTCATCGCGAGCTTTCTGTTCAGGAGTTTTATTTTCAGTCGTCATACACGATTTCCAAAGAGTGGAACATTTTTACCCGTTTTCTCCACACCTTGGAAGCCTCAGGACGAAAAAACATTCCACCCCTTGGAAAGAAAAGCCGGACGGTCATGTTTCATGGTTCATCGACTCACAGGCTGTAGTCCTTTTGAAGGGAACCGTTATTTCCGGCCTCTTCTTCAGCTGTGTTCTGAAGCGAATCCTTTAACCGCCGCATGGCGGGCCATCTCTCCAACCATTGGAAAAATGATTTCATTCTCACACTTCATGAAGTGTGAGAATTCCACCGGTTGGGAAAATAGGTTTAATCGCGGAACGGAAGAACCGCATCGAGTGATGTTTCGCCGGTGAGGATCATAAGCAGACGGTCGAGACCGAGGGCGACGCCGCAGGCGGGGTCCATTTTTTCCAAACATTGGAAAAATTCCTCATCGAGATCGTAGACCGGTTTACCGAGCGCCCTTCTCTGCTCACCCCACTTTTCGAAGCGGGCGCGCTGCTCAACCGGATCGGTCAATTCGCTGTAGGCATTGGCAATTTCGATGCCATTCAGATAAAGCTCCCAACGCTCGGCCACTTTCGGGTTGCCGGGCTTGAGACGCGCCAGCGCGCACAGCTCAGCGGGGTAGTCTTTGAGTACCACCGGGCAGTCTTTCGGAAGCGCTGACTCGATTTTTTCGACCAGATCCAAATCAAAACGGTCGGCGTCAAAGTTTTCAACCGGATTCCAGCCAGCATATTTCTCGAAGACCTCGACGACGGTAAAAACCTTCCACTCACCGGAGATTGGCGGGGTCTCCCTTCGACTTCGCTCAGGACAGACGGCCCCCACCCAACAATCTGTAGCCGAGGTCCCTGACCTCGGAGAATCCGCAAAGAGAGAGGCGATAAGTGCCTGCGTGTCCTCCAGCGCAATCATGTAGTCGCCACCGGTGCGGTACCACTCGAGCATAGTGTATTCGGGATTGTGCAGGTACCCCTTTTCGCCCTGCCGAAAGCATTTGGCGACTTCAAATATTTTTTCCGCTCCGCAAGCGAGTAGTTTTTTGTGGCACAGCTCCGGAGAGGTACGCAGATAAGAGTCACCGGAAGGTTCGGCATCGATATGCAATTCCATACAGGGCGTCTTCAACCGAATGGGCGTTTCCACCTCGATGAAGCCCTCCGAATGAAAAAACGCCCGGATGCTTTGCATCAGGACGTCGCGTGTTTTGAGTTGCTCAATCATATTTCTAAAAAAAATTAATTATGAAAGATGAAAGCGGGTCTGCGACAGCGTTTACTTGAAAAGGCCAGCGCCGTCTGAGCTCCATTTTCACATTTCATACTTCCTCTTTCATCTTTCAGCGGCAAGGCCGCTTACCCCTTCGAAATGCGATCGGCGTACTGACCGGTGCGGGTGTCGATACGAACCACATCGCCTTCATTGATGAAAATCGGTACAGCGATTTCGTAGCCGTTGTCGATTTTTGCAGGTTTATTGCAATTGGTCGTCGTGTCACCGCGCGCACCGGGTTCGGTGTCGGTGATCTCTTTTTCCACGAAGTTCGGCAGAGTGACATCGAGCGCCTTGTCGTTGTGGAAGAGGATTTCGACCTCCATATCTTCTACAATGAAATATTTATTGCTGCCGAGCTGTTCGGCGTTGAGGTGAATCTCTTCGTAGGTTTTGTTATCAGAAAAGACATAATCGTCTCCGGCCTCATAAGAAAAGGTGAAGTCGCGGGATTCCAACGAGGCTTTTTTGACTTTCTCTACCGAACGGTAGCTTTTATCAAAGCTGTTTCCAGTGCTGAGGTTGCGAATTTTACAACGATAGATGGATTGCCCTTTGCCGGGTTTGGAAAACTGAAAATCGGTGATAACGCACGGATCGCCATCAATTTCAATCTTCAGTCCTTTTTTCAAATCGGATGCACTGTACATGTTTTCTCCTTGGAATATTGGAATGTCGGAGTGCTGGATTAATGGTAATAACCATCAACAACAAATCACAGTCCCTTTTTTATTGGAAATCAAGCGGCGCATTATGCCGAAACAGACTCGTTGTGCCAAGGCCGAAATCTGCTCAGAATCATTACCGATTGCGTCCCAATGCCCACCCGACATCTGATCCGCATGCCTGTTTTCCCAAGGGTTGGAACTCTATTGCATTCTCCTTCGCTAAAACTTCCCGCGTCGCTTGTTGAGCTATGGAGGACAAACCAGAGGACAAATCAGAGGCGCACAGATTCTTCCAATCAATTAGAAAAGAAACATGCGCCCCGACGCAGTCGGTTCCAAACATTGAAAACTCATTGGCGTGCATTCGCGTCTATCTGCGGTTACATTCTTCCGCATGGCGAAACTAAAAAATACCTTTTCATGGTCGTTCAGCGCGGCGGCCGATTTTGATGAATGTCGACGGCGGCGCTACTGGAGCAAGTACGGCATGTGGGGCGGCTGGGAGCGCGGCGCGGACGAGGTGACAAAACAAGCTTACCGTTTGAACAAAATGACCAACCGCTGGGGTCTGATGGGCGTGGCGGCTGAAGACACCATTATGCGGGTACTGCGCCAGAATCAAGCGGGCAACCCAATTACTGCGGAAGAGGCCTACGAAAAAGTCGCCCGGCCCTTTTTGATTCGCTGCTGGAAAGAATCGCGCGGGGGAGCCTGGAAGCAGAAGCCGAAACAGTTCTGCTGCCTGCATGGCCATTACTACAAGACCATGAAGGACGAAAAAGCCGCCATCGGCGCGATCCGCGAGCAGGTGATGAACTGCACGCAGAATTTTATCGAGAAGGTTCTTCCAAGGGTTGGAACCATCCCCTTTGAACAGGAGATGAAAATTCATACGCCGGACATGGGCGGCGATCCGGAAAACATCACCTGGAACAACGTAAAAATGTATGTGATTCCCGACTACGCCTACCGCATCGGCAACCAGATGCACATCCACGACTGGAAGGCCGGAAAAATTAAAGACTCACACCGCGATCAGCTGGCGGGTTACGCGCTCTGGGCCGAAGTGAAATACAATATGCCAATACAGGATATCTTCCTTTATGTTGAATATCTCAACGAGGGACAGGTACTCCCCTTCCAGCTGTCGACAGAAGAGTTTGATAAAAAGAAGGCACAGATCGGGGTCTCAGTCGCGGAGATGAGCGAGTATCTGATCGATTTTGACCGCGAGCGAAATGAGCCACTTCCGAAGGATGAGTGGGAACTGGCCGCCAATCCCGATTCGTGCAAAATGTGCAAGTTCTATGAGCTGTGCAAGCCGGAGCTGGGAGATTTGTAAGATGTAGGAGGTGGAATGTAGAAAGTCAGGAGCATTCCACTTTCCACATTTTACTTTTCACAAATTCCACTACGTCCTTCGCTTTTTATCTTTAAAAAGCGCGGTTCGTTTTTTGGTTTTCGGACTACGGACCGTATGCGCCACGTTAACGAGTAGACCGATCATGGATGCACAAACCAACAGGCTCGATCCGCCGTAACTGATAAACGGGAGAGCAATGCCCTTGGTCGGCATGGAGCCGGTTACCACCGCCAGATTGATCAGCGCCTGCAGGGTAATCATCAGTGTGCATCCCAGCGCGGTAAAGCGGCCAAAATCATCATTCGCACGCGCAGCGATCAGCAAACCGCAGACAAAAATCACCATAAAAAGCAGGATGATAACCAGCGTGGCAATCAGCCCCAGCTCCTCGCCAATGATCGGGAAAATAAAGTCGGTATGGGCTTCCGGCAGGTAATAAAGTTTCTGAATACTATTGCCCAGCCCGGTTCCATACGCCCCGCCTGAAGCGAAGGCATTGAGCGACATCACCAACTGATACGCCTCCCCCTGTGCGTACTTTTCGGGATCGAGAAAAGCGAGAATTCGTCCCATGCGATTCGGGTTATTCAGCAGAAGCAAAATAAAACCGGAGACCCCCGCCGCGCCGAAACCGAACAGGTGTGCCGGATGCACCCCACCCACATAAAGAAGCGTAACGATCACCAGACTCGTCAAAACCGTAGTGCCGAAATCCGGCTCCACCAGCAGCAACCCAGCAAACAGGCCGAGCCCGAGCATCGGCACAAGAATTCCCCGCCGGAAGGTGTGCATGTAACGGCGGCGGCGGGAAATCCACCAGGCCGTGGCGAGAATCATCCCGATTTTCGCAAACTCAGACGGTTGAACGGTGAGCGGGCCAAAGCGAATCCAGCGCCAACTCCCTTTGATATTGTGCCCGATGCCGGGAATCCGTACCAGAACCAGTGCCACGGCGCACAGCGCGGCCAATGGCAGCGCAACTTTACGGATCCATTGGAAATCGATCCGGGCGCAAACAATGGAAGCCGGAAGAGAAACCAATAACAGCCACATTGCCTGACGCCCAAGGAAATACGTACTGCTCTCATAGCGCACCATACTGGCGCTAAAAAGCATCACCAACCCGACGGTCACCAGAATGAGTACCGCGGCAATCAGAACAGTAATGGTTCGTTGCATTTTTAGACTATTCCATGAAGCGTCGCAGATGAGAAATTAAAAAAGGGACATCCGGAAGGATGCCCCTTTTCGCGTGAACGAAGGAGGATTATTCCGGAATCGGGACCAGCAGTTTAGTGCCGGGCTTCACCGTGTCCGGGCTGGTGATGCCGTTAAGCATCATAATCTCATCCTGCGAGCTGCCGTACTGACGAGCCACATCTTCGAGCGTTTCACCGGGATAAAGCACATGCTCATAAACCGGAGCCGAGGCAGCGGGTGCGAGCGGTGCGATGTCCGCCATCGGAGCGGGAACAGGAACAGGCTCAGAATCCGTTTTCATCACAGGAACCGGAGCGGATTTGACTGCCGGGGCGGAATAAGTAGAACCACCAACCTCACCTTTTTTCGGAATGCTCAGGCTTTTGCCAGCAATAATCACATTACCGTTGAGCGCATTCGCGGCCTGAATTTCCCGAACGCTCAAGCCGGCGCGTTTAGCAATGCCGGAAAGCGAGTCGCCCCTTTGAATCACATAAGAAGAACCCTGCTTGATCGAGTTTCTGGAGGCAGAAGAGGAACGGGCCGAAGAGCTTGAAGAACGGATAATCGGGGCGGAGGCACTGAGCGAACCGGGAATCAGAATGTCCTGACCCACATACAGCTTATTCGGGTTGGACAGGCCGTTCAATTCCGCCAGCTTCTTCCAACTGGTGCCATACATCGAGGCGATACCGGAAAGGGTTTCCCCTTTTTTAACCGTGTAGGACTGGGTGATTTCCAGCTCCGGGACTACGTCCATAACAACCGGCTCACTGAACGAAATTATACCGACACCATCATCATAAGCGGCGCCCGGCGCAAGAGGCGGCAGAAGCATTGATTCAGAATAATTGTCCGCCGGAACGAGATACGGTTCATTAGCCGGCGCATTATACGGCCAGTTCAACCAGTCAATAGGACATTCGCCCGTAGCACATCCTTGCAGCAGTGAAAAACCGGCCAGCACGAGCACGTGCGAGGCCACAATCAACAGGTTCCGTTTACATTTCATGACAACTTCCTCTCTCTTCCTTCTATTTAATCCTCACGCTCTTGCGTCACTGTCCACCAGACGACTCACCTCACAGGCAAACACCTCGCCCCGTTCGGCGAAACTGCCAAACTGGTCAAAACTGGTGCACGCGGGAGACAGCAACACGGTATCACCCGGCACAGCACCTTCCCACGCAGCAAAAACAGCTCTTTCCAACGTCTGGCACGGAATACATTCTACACAATCTCTCCATGCCGCCTGCATCGTATTGGACGCGTCTCCGATAAGATATAGACGGACAACCTGCTGTGCCAGTAAATCTTTCGCAAAACTGAAATCTGTTT